>Ga0056128_1005292_pt1 | contig 16223 bp, 8 predicted proteins | sample WorMetLIZISLAND2_FD_71113 | JGI IMG/M metagenome (GOLD analysis project Ga0056128, IMG submission 71113) | Marine gutless worms symbiont microbial communities from Max Planck institute for Marine Microbiology, Germany - Olavius geniculatus... ... | reverse complement strand
GATTTCATCAGAAAAGACCAATGGCCTCTAAATTCGCCGAATGCAAACTCGGTGGACTATCACGTGTGGTGTGCAATGTTGGAGCTTACCGCAAATTTAAAACAAAGCCAAAAACAATCGCGGAACTCAAGGAATCGCTTCAGGTTATCTGAGGCAACCTACCACAAGGACCGATCGACAAGACTGTGAAAGATTCTCAAATTAAGCGACTGAAGGCTTGTGTTGGAGCTTGGAGCTGTCGGTGGACACTTCGAACATTCACAGTAGCAATGGAATTTTAGCATCTGATCATTAGTTAACTGTGCTGTTTGACTTGTTTCAACGATGTTATTGAACTGGTGTTGTAGCTTGAACATTTTTCACGCTGAAAAATCGGTAAGCGGTCATGTTAAAAAATCTATAACTTCGTAATTTTTCAATGAAATCAAATTTTATTTGGCATTTAGCCGTAGAACAATTTAGTCAATAAATCTGTAAATTTTTAGATTAAAATGCCAAACGGTTGCTGAGAAAACAGCAAAAAACTTTGAGGGGCTACTTTTTTCTGCCGCACCCTGTATATTCAGCCACTTACTTAAAACACGTCTAGCATTTTCATGTCCGTTAACTTTATGTCCGTCAATTTTATGACAGGCTACATCATGTCCTGCTAATTTGTCTAAACTTGTCCTCCATTTTCATGTCCATCAGTTTCATGCCCGGACATTTGGTCCGTCAATTTCACGTCCGTCATTTTCAGCGCCCCTTAACTATGAATGAAAAATTATAAACGCGTTTTCATGTGCTTATTACAGGAGCAGATGCCGACATTGAAACGTGCAAGCTGCCCATCACAGGTTAGAGTTTAAGTAGAGATAAGTATTTTCTGAAATAACAAAGTTTGTCTCCCACTCTGAAGCGAGAAAAATTTATTGGCGATGTGTTTATCGAATAAATTTGGTTCGTAACACGTTATAACGCTGTATTATGTATGATACTGTTAATTTTAAATGTTTTATGAGTTTTAAAAAAGTTTCAATGATTTCGAACAGACACTCAATATTAATTACATTACTCAACGTCACTGACGTCACTGGTAATCAGATCACCTATAATGTTATGTCCAAAATTTATAAACTAAAATTTCATCTATTGCTTACTAGTCGGTGTAACACTGTATAGACCAAGTATACAGTAAAAACGGTAGGCATAGACGTTTTAGTATGAACTAAGTGTGCTCAAACACAACCTTATTTATTCCGCATCTGGCTAGGATCTGTTATTCAGCAAAGATCTCACTTTTTGTTATTTGTTTTTTATGCATGAATTTCTCTGTAATGTGTATTTTCTTCCGTACTTACATGTAACTTTTACGCTCTACATGACTGTCACTTCTTTCTGTCTATCGGTCACTGCTGCCATGTGTCGTGTAATATTACCCAATATCTCATAAAAACTGACGCACTAAATAGTACTCAGGAGAACTTAAGAAGCAAAAATACTGCAACATTTTAGGCTAGACGTAAACAGTATTTTCAGAAAAAGTTCAAAAATATACTGAAAACTGCGCTGATATTTTTGAAGGTCCAATAAAAATTCTAGGGACGCGGGTTTTTCTTTTCCACGGGCGGACGGCAACCGGAAGCACGCAATTTTTTTTCTTAAATCTAAGACAAACCATCGGCCGAGAATTAAGCTGCAAATAGGAATGTTTTCGTATCAAATTTAATTTTTTAGCCTAGTTTTTGTTTGTCAACTTTTACTGTAACTGTTACTGCTATAGCTGTTTTACCGACCCTGCGCATGGCACGCTTCGCCGATGGACGTGCAGAACAGAGTGGTGGAGTTTTAATGGTTTGCAGTAACTACTACCGGTAGGACTGTTTGTCGAGGTTTACTTGTGATAAGAGGAATCACAGTCGCTAGTGGTAGACTTTCCACACGTCATAAAATGTGACCGTTTGACGTTGACACAGACTGCGGCAGCACATCCGGGCCACTGACGTGCGACGTCCACCGGAAGTCGATTCGTGTCGATGCTCAGCGTATTATCCACACCGGAAGAAGCGGCACTGGCTCAGCGCACGCTGCCAGCGGCGCGTACGTCGACTGCGTCTGGCTGCTTCGTACGCGCACCGACGCCGCGCTAAATCTACAGATCATCAGCGCTTACGTCATTTCCGGTACGTGAAATTACATATGCAGTAGTCCGCAAATACAACAATAAAAATACAACAAAAGTTGTAGCCTGGATTAAAATCATAAACAGCGAAGAGTCCAGATCTTAAGAAACAAAAACAAGTGTTAATTTCATAAAGGATAACAAAAGCGAGAAAAATAAGTATTTTGTCTGTTCGTGTTGAACACAAATATGTTCAGTTAGCTCAAGACGTCTTTAAGTTTATTTCGTAATATTGATTTCTTCGATTCATGCACTTTTGTCATTATTGCCTATTGTTACCATATGGGGCATATATGTATAAAAAATTTTATTGCATTAGTACGGCATTTTGTTGTTTGCTATGCGGATGTCTCAATGGGTCGCATTACAGGTCTTGCGCGTCCGTCCGTCTGTCCGTCCGTCCGATGTTCTATGACATCATCTCGCACGCCGGCGACTTTGCCCTCTGCACACTATGCTTAGTGCAGCCGGCGGGTACGCATGAGGACGGCCGTATATATGTCGGCGTATGGTGTGGCGACATTGCTTGGCTAGTTGTCAATTTTTACTCAGCACGATAGTCTGAGGCTTTTGTAAAAATAAGACAATGCTACAATGGCCAGTGCAAAATTATGTGAAGAAACAACGACTACAATTACAGCTGCACTTGATTAATAACGCGCCAGCGAACAGCAAAAGCTTCTCGTTCAGCGACAGGTAAAAAGACGACAGATATGCAGACAGATGTATAGACGCGGTCAAACGCTGTCTGCTTGACATTCCTCGTCGTTTCTGCTTGTCGCGACCGTCCTGACCCGTCATATATATCTCCCTCTGCCCCGGTCACCAGCGGTCGTCTAAATCACTTCTTTTATCGCCGACAACTCGACGCTACGGTGCTATAGCTTTATTTGTATTACGGCATCGTGGAAGATGTTCACCAAAACTCCACTAACGTTGATTTTTGGTTTCGTTTTCGTCGTGCAAATGCAAAGAAACGCAACGCCAAATTTCTGATCGAAAACTTTTCAAGTCAAAACGCGCTTTTTGCACGTTTTTCTCGGTTTCTACGGCTCAGAATTAACGAGATATCGGTATCTCATTCTATATGTTAGAATTTATCTTTAGCCGCAAGTCCCAGGGGACGATGACTGTCCTGCGAAGTACACCTCATTCCATCGAAGTCTGTGTCTTTACAAAGACCCCCGTATTGCATGAACGTCGTGGTTGTTCCAAGAAGACAAGCATAACGTCAGACATTCGTTTGGACGACGGACTTCTACATCCGGTCGTATCACGATTATCACGGCTCTGCAGCAGCAGCAGCAGCAGAGCGACATGTTTACGTCACCAGCCGCATCGTCACAAGCGTCTCTCAGTCTTATGCCGCTGATACACAGTCGAAAAACCGTTAACAAAAACGTTTATAAACGGTTTTTAAATTTGCAATAGCGAGCTTTTATTTTTCTTCATTTTCCATTATTCTTGTTTATCTATTCAAACTAGAATAATCAGTGTGAAATGGCATGATTTGGGCAGTGACGGATTCAGAGGCGAGCCGTGGGGACGCCCCCTCCCTTTTATTGATTGGATGTTTCTTATAACCAAATGATAAGCTTGCACAAAAATGCATTATTTTTGCATATTTTTTGAAAAGGGGCACAGTTCTTTCTCCAGACCCCTTTACCCTTTCGTTTCCTATTCCAAAATTATGGATTCGCCACGTACAGTTTAGGTCACAGTTTTTATTTTTGAAATAAGAGCAGATTTTGTATTAAGTTTTTACTAGCCGTGGATGCACACTTTACCAAGCAGAACATTTTTAACAAACATTTGATAAACATAAAAGCAGCAGATTTAGTTAAACATCAAAAGCCGTGTTTTAGTTACCGTTTAGAATATAGTTTTAAAACATTTTTATAAGCACGTTGTTACTTTCATGCAATTTGTTGTAGCGAAAGTTTGGTATTGCCAAATCTCGATGGAATAGATAGTAATAAAAAAAATGCGGTTTATTTGCTCAAAATACTTCAACTGTTCGTATACAGAACGTACGTACAACATCTGTATTCTGGTTTGTGCGTCATCGGCTTTATGTTTCACTGGCACAATAACTTGTGCACGCCGGTCGCAAGGGAACGACTGAAATTCATAACCAGAGAGAGTCCACACGACACGCTATATATCCGGCATGATCCGTGCGCGCGTATCAACACACGGGGACTGTAGGCTGCTGTACATCTTGCTTACATCTTTGCGAGAGTTAGCAATAATGTCAATCCCCTAAGCGCAGTCTTGGTCAACTTTATCTTTATCCAAAAGGCCGTAATTGCATTTACATCAATGTTCTGCGAATGCTGTTTTGTTTTACACGTAACCACGTTTAAAACCTTATGATATAGCCTACCATAACTGTTTAGAGCGAATAGTTTGCGTTCTAACGGCGCCGTTAAACTTGAGCGTCTATTTTGTGGCAAGCATATTGCTAACCGGTGCTCTAGGATGGCGATGAATTGGCATTGGTCGGTCGTCTTCAGTCTACGCGCGGGTCAGTTAAATTAAATCTGCATAAGACCTAACACCCGACGCACTAAACGACTTCTGCGTGTTAAGCTCCAATTAACTGTGAGTCGGGCCAGGGGCGGTGTCAGGTTTTCAGAGCTTGGGAGGTCCAGATCGAGTGGTTGTCGATTAACCGCTGCTACCCTTCCCTTTATCCACTCAAAAAGCTCGGATTTGCGCGATTCTCATGGGCCGTCCTGTTGTAAGCTGGAGGGACCCGTGGACCCCCCTGCCCGCCGCCGCCCTGGGTCAGGCTGGGTCGCAGTTGCGTATTTTGTATGAGCCGCGTAGGTCCACCAGCAGGTGGGTCGGGTTTGCTCAAATTGGTCACGTAATAGGCTATTGAGTGACCCATGCATCCCAACACTAGTCTTGTATGGCGGGCGATATCTGGTGATATCAGTGGCATCAACCCTGAGGGCCACCCTGTCCAATATTTGTTGTGTAGCCAAAGTAGCCATGTCGAATGTCCGATTTTTTTTCGTAGAAAAAATGCCAATGTTTTTTTCTCGCATGCTTGCTTTGCTGTTGTTTTACCTGCAGAAGTGTTTACTGAGGCAGAAGATGCACCAAATTTATTTTCGGCCAGCCTCTCCCCATTTCTCACCCCCACTCGATTCCTGCGGCGTCTCGTTTTCGGGGCCTACGGCGTCTCAACCTTCAAACCCTCGCCCCTAACCCCCAGTACCGACGCCACTGGCTGTTATGAGATGATGTTGTTTCTGTGGTTGTCACAGAAGACTTCGCGTTGTCGATCCACGACGGTCTGACGTCGACGTCGCCGATCCTTGCCACTGTCTGGGGCACCGACGTCGAACGGTCCTCTGTCGACGATCGCTGCTACCACTCCAACGGCACTGTGCCGAGTACGACGGCACACGACACCGTGTCGACACACAACGACGGAAACGACACAGTGCTTGTTGGACTGCACGGTGGCTTCTATGTGAGACTAAGAGGATACTTGCAGTCCAAGGATCGCGTTGTCTTCCACTGTTGGAGTCAACCCTTACTGAACTCGTTCACCAGTACGTAGCCTAAATGACGTATCACTACACTACAAGTGATGGTCACAATGAGAGCAATAATAACTAGAAGCGATCAAAACTCTCAACCGTCTGTTGAGGATTGTGCTGCCACCTGGCGGACACAACGGACTCTCGGTTTACGACCGATCTTCTGACGGTAAAAGAATCCCGAGTGTTCCAGAAGCACAAAAAATGCATCGCCGCCAAAATTTAGTTTCTTTTTCCGGGGACCATGCCCAACCCCCACGACATTTTTTTCAAAATTTGTCCAGAAGTTGTTTAGTTAGCTCAGATAACAAGAAGCCTAGCTGTCGCTAGGGTGGGCCTGCCGTACCGCCTATATACGAAGGCCAGCGTCCGACATCCGGTTGTAGAACGAAAGCGATTTCCCAGAGCAAGAACGCTGTGATGACGCTGTTATATCGAACGCTACAATCACCGCAATGATACGATACTGAAGTCTTTTTAGCACATACTGGCGCTTTACAAGTCAGATTATTATTATTATTATACTGTAATTCGGCGCAAGTGGGTGATTGGCTACAGGTAACAATTTTGCATTCAAAATTGCAGCCAAACCGCTGCAGATAGAAACATGATAGACATAATGACAGCCTATAAGAACGTGGCATCGCCCTATCCAACGGTACCGTCGCCGACCCCTACGTACGGTTTAGCCACAATACATGCGTTACAGACAACGACGGACAGACAGATGACGACGGACGACGCATCGTGCAAAGACTCGACCTACCAATCAGCCTAAACGACGAATCGACCCCAAAAGCTGAAACAAAGACCCAATTAACTTTTCGAGAAAAAGGGCAAAAGTAATTTAACTTATTTGGGATCAGCGATGGTAGCGTCGGATAGGTGGTTGATGAGTTCCTTCAGACTGTCTCTATCGCAACCACTCCGCTCATGTGCATCTAACACGCTGTCAATCAATGAATAGCTTGCTTGCTCGAACCTTGAACGTATTGTAGAGACGGCGTACATGCGACGCAGTTTGCCGGAAAGCAACACTTCGACCTGGTTACGGTCATCTTCTGCTGGGACCAGGTCTAGTACTGACCGTGGTGGTCAGTGTGTCTGGTCAGTTTGGAGCGCCATTCATTGCTCTCACCTACTCATCCCGTTCGGCTTCGGTGTCACACTTATGTGGATCTGTGTGCTATGGATTGCCGTGCAACTACTGCGCTGTCGTTGTGTCGTCGTTGTGTGCAACTGCTATACACTGTTGTAGTTGTGTGTCGTGTCGCCAGCGATCTATCCGACGGTACCGTCGCCAACTCCTTACGACCTACCGTTTAGCCACAATACCGCTGTCCTTGTTGTGTCATTGTTGTGTGCAACTACTACACTGTCGTCGTGTGTGCTGTGGATCGCCGTGCGACTACTACGACGTCGTCGGCCTGTTGTAGTTGCAGACGTCGCCGCGTCGTCGTCGCTGTGCGCATGTCGCAGTCTCGGCCGGCGCGACGTCCTCGCTTGGACCGCTTCCACACAACCATGTATGTCGTCGTGATAAAATAAATAAATAAATAAGCTTGAGAGTTTATTTCGCATTTCTTTATGACTATATGCCCTATAGATCCGACTCTCTCGGTTCGCAGTAAGCCTCTAAAGCAGTTATGCTCCGATGCTTGCGTGGGCAGATAGAGGATTTCAAAACAGACCAGCGCCACATCGCTATAGAATTTGTGCTGGTGCTTAGCGCTTTTATATCGGGCATTTTTTATTTGGTTATTATCAGTTTACAAATTACAATAGGCTATTGTAGGCTACGACATTATTGTCGAATGCCATTGCAAGCTTGAAACTCATCAGCGTCCTTTTGTGTGTTACTTGTACAGCCGAAAGTGGGAACAACTCAACGATATATTACGTCACCAGTGACGTCATACTGCCGCCCATGATGATGTCATCAAGCGGGAGTCGCCATTTCACGCAGTACGCAGTCCCGCCGCCTTCCTACGATGACGTTACCAAATTCCAATGACGCCATCAGCATCACGTGTTCACTGAAACGGCTGTTTGGGAACCAAGCAGAAAGGGAACTATAACAAGAGCAATATGTTCGCATAGACATAACTGTGGTTAGCAAATAACATTCAAGAACTTATCAAGGACTGGCGACTAGAGAGTGACACGGTAACGGGGAAAGCGCATGCATTTATGGTCCAGGTCTGGCTGACTAGCGCCTCGAGTGACTGGCGCTCTCTCAAAGGTTTTAACAACGTCGTTTGTCACTGATGGCGTAGTGTTTCTACACGGACTTCATAACGAATTAGCCGCGATAGTCTACAAGTGGTATTTTTGTTTTTTTCCCATTTTTGAAGACACTGAAAACAGTGTCAATCCGCTACAGCAATACCGGTATGCAGATTTTTATTAATGAATGGTAAAGTCCTCATCTTCAGACTTTAGATTCTGGGATGCGAAGGGGATGGGAATGGGGAATTTTTTCTCACGGGAATGGGATGGGAAAAATTTGATGGGGATGGGACAATTTAATTTACTGTGTCACTCTCTACTGCCGACGTTAATTTTCAAGAGCTAAATGCTGACATCAAGATTCATCACAATGTCATAATGAACTGTGGCTGTAACAACTTCAGAATGACACGCGAATGTAGCGAGCAAAAACAAAATAAAAAAATGAAATTAGACTGTACAGTGCAAATATGCCTAATGTTTATAATTTCATTAATCTTTTTCCAGTTTTCCCTGAATAAATTCCAGGACTTTCGAAGGAACCCTGCATGTAGGGTTGCGGTAGGAACTGTATTGTTCATCTCCGCGGCACGTACAGTTTATCCCGCGGCCGAACTCACTGCTCAAATCTTTCCCTAGCGATAGCTGCAACCATTGTGCCAGTACTAATTATGTCTACTCAGTACCCACGGAGGGATGGCTAGGCTGAGTTGGACTGGGTGGTGTATTAAACTAACCCGGCTAGACTTGGAATAGTAATAGGGGCTTAACTGTTGACGTACCCAACTAAATAGGCTAAGCACTAGCAATATGAATGCTAGCCAGAAAGAAAGTATCCAGAATAGCACGTGCGTTAATTTATCTAACACTGACATGCTATAGGCTATTAGGTGTCATTATTCAGCACAACTGTAAGCGCAGTTTCTACTTAATTGTTTCCATCACATAATTATTGATTCATTGCTAACTGTAGAAGCTTTATGCACAATGTCCTGCTCTAATGACTCTGTCACAAAGTTCATTTTTGAAAACAGCTTAACCCGGAAAAGTCCAGAAATATTGGCTACAAAAAACTTAGCCGAAGCTGCAGCATTAACAGACAGTATATCGCACTGTTCTACTTTTATTTTTTTAACAACATTACTAATTAAGAAAATAAAGCAAAACAGACAACTAAGCAAGCCAGAGTATCATCAAACCAGTGTCAGCACTAGATGTCTAAATGACTATGACTAAACGCCCATAAGCAGCACTGTGATTGCTAAACGCCATGAATGATAACAGAACACAGTTGGCATATGACCAGTGTCACCAAAACCAATCACCCAATCAAAGCATGTCATTTGCAGCAAGCAAATGCAATTCGTAGCAAGCTGATGAAAGGTGCATTTTCAGTTGAGGTAGATCTGTGATAAAATTTCAAAAACCTAACATGTGGCATTAAGTATTTCATGAGAAAAGTCTACGCCATAGAAATTCAAATCAGTCCAGTCACATGTTGTACTTTACTCCACGACAGAAATAACAAAAGCAGCACGTATTTGTCAAAATTGGAACTACAGCTTTGCAGTTGTTTCTATTTATAATTATATTTTGGCCATAAGATGCAGGGTGAAAGCCTGAAAAAGAATCTGTCAGAGAGTGCACGTGATTGAAACGAAATGCCTGAAAAAAGATTGTCAAAAGCTAAAGTACTACATAAATGATCCCATTCTCTATGCTATAATAACAAAGACAATAATGTTTATGGTACTGCCATTATAGCTGTACTATTCAATTTTATTTCATAAGTGCAAAATAGTGCTGAGTGGCTGCCAGCCCTTGCAGCAAATATGACAATTTTTTTACATGTATTTGAAATGCACGATAACTACCACACTATCTCTTGCAGCTAATTTAACAAAAAACCTAGACAGTATTGAGAAAAATTTGCAGCAAACGATTTTAATAGCATCATTAACATTATCGATTCGATGTGCGCACATAATTCACAGCAAATTCATTTTCTTTCCATCAGATTTAATCTCCACAACACGCACTCCCATACAAATCAGTGCCACAGTGTTAAAGCATTTGGAGACGTCATTCATCTTCTTCTTTCATCACCAGGGAACAATGTCTCCCTTAAAGCTGATGAACTGTCCTGCACTGGCGTCGTTCAAGCCTTCCATGACTTTGAGTAGACCGGACACGCTGGTCGTTGCATCAATAAGAGCATCGGGGCCTCCCATCTCAGTCAGCACCCAGCCCGGGTGAAGCACAAGTGCCAGGATTCCATGCTCCTTCAGATCCACTGACATCGACTTGGTCATCATGTTCAAAGCCGCCTGACGCACAGACGGACAGATGCACTAAGACACTGCAGCTCAAGCACTTGAACAGTTTCATCAGTAAACACTAGAGCTCAATTGATTCTTCTGTGTTAATTGTGAGATTAATTACTTTAATCATACAATAATCGCAGTTTAACACATATGTCGTTGTGATGCTAAGAGCCATTATCAAAGATGCTTTGCCAAACACTTTTCAAATGCAGTTCACACTGTTTACTTGCTTTCAAACATCATCTAAAATACTTTTACTTCTTGTATTACTAGCACATCGAACGCATTCGAGGTGGTTGCAGTTAACGCAATATACTAGAAGGCACTCGTAAGAGTGCATATCTCCGCCAAGTGAAGTAATTTAAACATTACGACTACTACTAATACTACTACTACTACTAGGTTACACCTACACCTACACCTACTACTACACCGACGACTACTACTATACCTACAGCTACTGCTACACCTATGACTACTACTACAACTACAGTTAAAGATAATGGGGTCACGACCTTGACCTTTCAAGGTCATGTGACATCATTGGTCATGTGACCATTCGACTCATGTGGTTGACTTCATACGGGTAGTCCATTGCAACCATACATCTATCTAGCACCATTATAGAGATATGGCACCTCAAAGTACATGTACACAGACAGACACAAACAGAGAACGACGGATAGGCCAATCTCTTAATCTCCTCCAATGTTCACTATGTTCACCTTGGCGGAGATATTTACTTACTTGCTAACTTACTTACAGACAGAATGCAATCCCGTTGCTGAACAGTGCAGCATCATTTCTGCATGCACTAAGAGAATAAGCCTCCCTAGCAATCTGTACCAAACTAGTCCACATTGCTACTCGTAACTCAACAAGCTGCTGAACAGTTGAACATGCAAAACATTCGCAGGCGCAAGCCTAGAAACAATGTGTTCGTGATTTTTGTCAGTGTATAAAAATATTAATGGTGTTAATTTTGTAAATGTGAATGAGTAATTCCATACCAATAATAATGGTCACACTAACAGTTATACAAAAGATAACGGCAATACAGCTCCCATGCAATGGACCTCCATGTGTGAAATCTTATGTGGTTTCAGTAAATTACAAGAACAAGAAAGCAGCTCAAGTTGAGCAGTACCTTGCTGGTTCTGTATGCATATTTTCCTCCACTGGTGTTGTCGTCAATGGAACCCATACGAGTGGAGAAATTAATGACAGCAGCACGAGCACAACTGAGACCCGAACCTCCACTGCTTGCGGCCTTCTTCAGCAGTGGAAAGAACGCCTGCAGACAGAATGAAAATATCATATTTCCTCTATATCAGCAACAGACTTTCACCCATTTTTAGTCACCAATTCAACATTTGCAATCATATTTATATTTCGTCACTGGAAAGAACCAAATGTTTAAGATTGGTTTGTCGTGATGACGTAATGGGACTGTGTTTTTTTTATCTATGTACACAGGTTTAATAAGAACAGAAAAGATAATAATGAAATAAAAACATAATGAGAGAACACTTCTGCATGCCGCACATGCTCAAGTCCGACTGCCAGCCTACAGCTATAGGGCTAGTGCCCAATGTCCGATCCCACGAGATGCTGACAATAAAGCTAATGTTCCATCATTGAGTCTGTGGGGCGTCACACGGCTGAACAGTAAAATTCATCATTTACCGTATTTTCTCCATTAATTCGGACACTCTAATAATTCGAACACCTAAATTTTAAGAAAAAAATAATTATTTATTTTACTCCTATTAATTCGAACACCTAGCTCTAATAATTCGATCACATCAAGTCCAGGTGCAATAAACTGCAAGGCTTGATACCCCGAACAATGGCTGTGTGTTGTTTACTTCCCTGCACACGAGTTAGAGTTAGACCAATTAACGCGGGCTGTCTGTCGCCCTTTATGGTAGGGACTAAGGAGGGGGGAGACAGCTCCAGGGCACACCTAGCAAGCAGAGATCGAGGGGCCGCCCGGCGTGCTTTCATCTTAACCGCTGCAGCAGTGCTGATCAGAGAATTTGCGGATCCCAAAATTGTGAGTCCGCGTCAGTCCGCGATTTTGACCAAAGATCCACATCCATGTACGCAACTGAAAAGAAATATTGGATCTGTCAGTCCGCGTTTGCACTGAATAGGCCTATTCTGTAGTACATAAGGCTTATAGCAGATTACAATATAATGGAACAAAATAACAGCAGTAGAGAACTTGGTAATGCATTTTGCTAAACAAGACAGAAGTTGAACATGTTTTCCAAAGTCTGTTAGCAGTTATAAGAAAAATAAACTCGTCATTCGTCAAGGAACAGGATCGGCATCAGTCTGTGTCCGCACAAAATCCTGCAGATCTGCGTTTGTGGACAGACGCGTCCGTAGTCCGCACGTCACTAATGATGACGGTACAACTGCCACATTCACAAATGACCGACGTTTGTCGTCCACACTAGCCCTGCTGCAGACGGCCTCATGCTCTGGTGTGGCGATCAAAGGCCACAGCGGGTTGCAGTTGTAGTGGGCACACACTGCTAGAGAACATTGTGGGCGTTCGCAGTAGGCTATTCTAAATAATTCGAACAGGCTTTTCACTAATTATATTTGTTACTTCTAATAATTCGAACACTGAAAAATTTATTTATTTTTAGCCGTGCGAATTAAAGAGTAAATACGGTAGTCTAATACCCCGTTTACACGATCGAGCAAACATCAAGCTGGCTTGTCCAACTAACATATAGCCAGCTCGTCGAGCCAGCGTGATCGTGTAAACGGGGTATTAGGTGCAACTGGCAACTGACAACTGACAAAAAATAATGACCTTGGCCATCATCAGTGGTGCAATGCAGTTAGACTCGAGGCATTCTAACATCAGATCCCTCGTGATGGCCTCAAAGCCTTCCCAGTGAGCGAGTCCAGCGTTGTTGACAAGCACATTCAGTCCTTCACCTTCCAGCAGACCTCCCGTCCACTCGACCACTGCAGGAAACGATGCATGATCACGGACATCTGCACAGAACATATGCAATAAAAATTAAAAGGTTAAAAGCTGTCTACAGTAAGCAAAAAGGACTATGTCATTCTACAGTGTAACCGTTTTTCACACTGATCCCTCATTCCTCAGAGTCAACTGATCTTATTAGTAAACTGTGAGACAAAATAATCAACCCATATGCTACTGTCCAGTGTTCATATTTTTCTAAACATAAAACATGATAAAAATATGATAAATTTTAACTTATGAAAGCAAATATTTAATATTTTAGCCCAACAGGCTATTTCTTTTTCTTAGGTCTCAGCTAGCCACTAATATATCTGCTATGACAAGTATCAAGAATACACAATAATGGTGCAAGAGATCGGGAGATGCATCAGTGATATCACTGAGGACAGCAGGGGAACTACATTCCTGTTTCAGAGGCTGCCTTTGACTCTGCAAAGGGGAAATGTGGTCTCATTCTTAGGCGCTTTTCTGTCCGACTACTTCGCTGCTGCAGACATTCACCTTGCTTAGTGTTGTTTAGTTTTTACCTTCGGGAACTGAGTACTGAGGGTTTAGAAAATAATATCATTAGTGCTAAAAGCTATGGTCAAAAAACCACACAACGATTAATGAAAATTTACTTACCAAGTTTGTGAATGTGGACATTGGCATGTTTTGATGCCAACTGTTGTAGTTCCTAAAGAATAACAATCATAACATAATGTACTCAATAACTGAGAAGAGCCAGATTGCTTCGACAATGAAACAAACAAAAAAATAAAACAATGCATTAATTTGCATTTTCATACAAATATGACTGTTCCTATGCTAAACCCAGAAGGAATAAAGATTATCAAACTGATTTAATATTACTAGAAATAGCAAAAAACGAATTATTGTATTACTGGGCAATACGTGTCTTGCTAACATGCCAATTACAAGCAAAAAAATTTAAAGATTTCCGAGAGGGGCACTGCCTCCCCAGACTGCACCATTTTGATAATCCCGTAAACTTCACACTAGCCGTAAACTACTTTCTGAAAAATGTAGGTGAGACAAAGACAGAATTCGAGTAAAAATACAAGACAATGCCATGTTCGCACTGGGCACTAGAGCTCTGCATGAACCAAAATTTCATGGCCCAACCCGACGTCGTTTCGGCCCGGCCCGTTAACTACTTATAATATTTTGGCCTGGCCCGGCCCGATCAGACGTAATTAATGCCCTGCCCGGCCCGTGGACAAAAATTTTAAAAAACGTTCTGCACAAATGGCGCCAATCGATTATTAAACAACAACAGTCCAGAACTGATACAGTTAGAATCGTCATTGTTCTATAGGGGAACAACAATAAAACCTTAAGCCTGTTTATTAAAATCTCTAAGATTAAGCCTATCTTATGCAAGAACAGAATGTTGTCAACGTTGTCTGGTGAGACAGCAGTGCGACGCTGAGATACAGACTTAGTGCATCCAGCAACACGGAGCGATCGCTCACTCGCTGCGCTACAGGAAGGTACTGCAAAGCCGCAAACCCCTGACGAGAGGCCTATGCGATGGCCACCTCTGGCTGGCAAGAGGAAGTAGCAATAGGCGTCATTCGAGAGTAATCTGATAGACCTACTGCTGGGTAACTTAGTTCAGTCTTGCGTACTTTAATTGCTACTGCCACTCTGAAGTGATCCCCCTACCACGCCGCTATCAAAAGAGGAAAAGGCATAGAAGTATATAGGAGGCCAATGACAGACAGAGCCCACCATCTGGATCTGGATAGTTAGTCAGCAGGGCCCCAGGACTGGGGCATCACACCGACGGGAGAACCATGAACCAGAGGGTGTCATTCTGCCTCCCATGACGACCTAATGGGCCCAGAGTCCACAACTTCAGATTTTCATGGCGCAATAATATATAAATCTGACTAATTGTAATTTTTACGGGCCTACGCAAACCGGCCCCGCCCGGCCTGTGCAGAGCTCTACTAGGCACCTACAGCCTACTTGAGCAGCGTCAGGATTTCGACAGGTTGCGAAAATGTGTTTTGGCGGCTGAGGCAACTGTGTCAACTGCTTCACAAACTCCAGACCAATTCCTCGATTTGCACCGGTAATGAACAGCGAACCAACCCTTAATCCACCTCCCGACATTATCAATGAATTTAATATCAAAAAACAAAACACGCTACCCCTTTCACCAATTCCGGGCACCTTGTAAACATTAAACAAGCAGTAAGTAACGCCTGTGTTTGCAGAAAACTTCAAAAGCTTCAGACGCAGGCTCGCAGCTTCCTAAGTTGGTAGCTCAATCAGTGGCAGATTCAAGCAGGGCCACCGGGAATTCCCGTTCGGAAAGCTAAAAATTCCCCCCCCGCTACTACACAAAATTCCCGAAAATTCCCAGTAATCCCATAACGTCTTATAGGCCCCCTACGTGGTCTCAAAGTACGCTGAATGAGGCGTTTGATAGAGGAATGGAAAAAGACAGAGAGAGAGATTGCCCAGTAAAAACAGAATAACAAATAAATCAATCAATCAATTCAATGGCAAGCTGCCGGAGAGGGGAAAAGCGGCCCATCAATGTTGGCCGCCTACGGTAGGTAAATTAAGGTAACCTGGTGCATGATAACTGGTAAGATAAACCTGCGCGTAATAATATGTGACGAATCACCCGCGGCCGCCGTTGATCTTGTCTGCATGGCTGTCGTAGAAGGCGACTAAAACAAAGCCGAGGGGGTGATGGAGTAGAGCTATCTTGTTCTGACGTTCTACCCTCTCTAATGTGTAGGAAGTGAATCTGAAGTGGTGGTATAGGAACTGAAGTCGACGAAATGGCTAAGCTATCCGCGGTAGACACAATTGTAGACGGGCGCTGCCTTAAACTATAGCTATGCCCTTCCATGCTAAGGCAGAAAGCGCTATCGTGTTGCTGCTAGATGGGCCTGAAAACTATCAGAAGATTTCCGTGG
>Ga0056128_1005290_pt1 | contig 16229 bp, 7 predicted proteins | sample WorMetLIZISLAND2_FD_71113 | JGI IMG/M metagenome (GOLD analysis project Ga0056128, IMG submission 71113) | Marine gutless worms symbiont microbial communities from Max Planck institute for Marine Microbiology, Germany - Olavius geniculatus... ... | reverse complement strand
AAATGTCTGGATATTTCTAGATGATACAACAAATTCAGGTAAAGCGTTCCACGGTTTCACTACTCTGACAGAGAAACAATTTCTTCTGATTTCCGTCTTACTGTGTTGTGTAACTAATTTCAAAGAATGACCTCTTGTTCTGTTGTCTTGTGCCAACTGTAAAATGCCGTGCGAGATATCTGTAAAGTAAATTCCGTGTAGAATTTTATAAACTTCAATCATGTCTTCACGATGACGTCGATATTTCAATGTTGGTAAATTATCGAACAATAAATCGCTCAACCGTTGAACAGCAGAGCATCAAATTACCGTAGAGCTGTCAGTTGGACAGTACGACAGGAATTCAAGTTTCCTTCAAGATTCAAGATTCGTTGCCTTCGTGTTGTAAATATACGCCACATGACGACGATCCACAGCTTCTGTAAATTGAGCTTTAAAATTTAGTTTAAAATGTATGCTCACAAGCGGTGGTTTTTATGGAACCAGGCAAGCGGCAGCCCTAGATACGTCTGTACAATAGTAGACCGAATTCCAATATGTTGAGATTACTACGAGTACGAGCCAGTGTAATTAAACCCTCCGTCTGCATAGCGGTTATATCGATCTGTATGTGGGCCCAAATACATTTTGTAGCCCACATAGACCTACAATACCTAAGGTTAGCAGTATAGAAAGCCTGTTACCGATAAGCAGTTCTTATCAAGTGCAGGGCGCAGACAATTGGGCGGCAAGTCACTGGGGCGACAGACGTTTGCTCTTTTGCAAAAAACATTTAAGCGGCTGCAAAGAACACATTCATTCCCCAACAGCAGCTAACAAAAGCTAAAAGAACAACAAGACAATGTTCATAGTCTGTCCAGTGCATTTCGATAGTTTACAGTATATGTCCGTATGAATATAATCAGTGAGCTGTTTAGACTGGTAAAAAAATCAAATAGTTTAATTTCAAATTGTACAGCAGCAATGATCCCTTCATCCTTCTCTATTATTTTAACTAAACAATACACATTGTCAGTCACGAGATCATTCGATTCGTCATCAGAGCATTACTATAAAAGGTCCATCGTCACCATGCGTCTATCTTGCAACGTTGTGAAGATATCGCGCCTCAAAGATAATGGGGTCACAAACTCGACCTTTTGGGGTCACGTGACGTCATCGGTCACGTGACCATTCGACTCCCGGGTGTCGACTTCCTATGGCTGGTCCATGGTGACCATGCGTATATCTGGCACCGTTATGAAGATATGGCGCCTCAAATGTTGGACACTCGGGTGATTTTATACTCTGTCCAATGCTATGCATTGCATTGGACAGACGATAATAAAATAACACATTTTAAAATCACAGAAAAACTTCGGGAATGGAATGAAACAGCCTAATTCTTAGATTAGGCCTAAGCCTAAACGTCATGTGTCTTGCTACCCAAATTGCTGATCTTATACGCTGTCTGTCTTTAAATTATACGGTCCGCTTCGGTGGCGCTAAAGACAGAGCAGTAAAATACTAACTGCGATGCACCAACAAGCAGTGAGAAACTTACTGAATGTTTATTCTCGGACGAAACCCTCTTCCTGTCGTAATTTGAGGAGACGTCGGACGCCTTCAGCTGACCGTGCCGCATGTCACTGATACCAGTAGAAACTAGATTGTCGTCGGCGTCTGCAACACTACGTCCAGTCATCGTGTGCCTCACGGTGTCTGCATCCGACGTCGAGGAGTGGTGGAAGCCGTCAGAGACGCCGACGACCAGGACAGAGATGATGGATGCCAGCGTCAGTGTTGTGCGGTGGATGGAGTGCCGGACAATGATCACTCGACGTCGACGAGCTGACCAGTGACTGTCCGCCCCAGTGACCCACACCCTGCCGCCGTCACCGCAGTCCCTCCAGCTGTCGACCACCGTCCCGTGTCCACTGACTGCAGACTGGCGCCCCCTGCTGACCGGCATACTACCCGACACTACGTCGAACGAATTTCCTCGTCGAACCGCCACGGATGTCTACGTCGTCCGAGGTAAGAGGGCAGCAGAGCGCCGTCGACATACTGAGCAGCATATCTCGTCGGCTACATTCAACGACGCTTGCACTCACACGCACCTGTCCTGGGAGGACGAGATTGGTTGTTGTGAAGCCGGAAGTCGACCCGCTGATCGTTGTCTTGTGGCCACGCCAGCAGCGATGAAGAAAGATTAGCAACTGATAATCTAATCTGAGCGCTGTCATACACACGCGCTCTATGGCAGCGATGCTGTACACCCTTCGTTTAGTCTGCAGGCATCGATCTCGAGTGTGTTGAATTAATGCATGGAGAGGTGACGACGACGAGCGACGAGTGCGACCGCAGCAGCAAGATCAGAGGCACCAGGTGACAAGAAGACAGCAGAGACACAGATCAGTATTCGTTGAAAACGTTCGACGACACGCCGCTGCAGACCACTCTGCTGTCGCTATAACCACAAACCCCATACGCAAGGTCGAAGTCGTTAGCTCTGAAAGTCGATTTCAACTTCGGTCGTTCGAATCCGATGCCGTAGCCTATAGCAATAGCACCCGTCGTTCTTTTGCTTCCACGCTGTGACGGAGCGACTGTGTACTACTTCGGGGCAATTAGGACGCGGCTGGCTGCGAGACAGTATTGTCGATTTAGTTTCGATGCTGCCTGAGAGCGACGCGTGGACTGGACAGCAGACTCAACAGTGCGTTCTGCTAACAGCATATATGGCTGGCGTACAGTATGTCGTCGCCTCGCTTCTGTTAGGAGCTGCGCTGATCGAATAGCTCTACGCACTGCTGACTCGCTACGCACATGGGCACCGCGCAGACGTAACAACAAACGTACCGCGCCGCAGTGTCATTTTCGCTGTCAAGTATCTCTTTCTGTTGACTAATAATCCTCGCCAGCCATAGGCCTACGTTGTATGCGATTATAAACGGCGTCTATGCGATTAAACGTTAAGGCGACAAGATTGCAAGCTAATTGCGTGCAATTTTAATTTGCTTGCAATTTCGTTTTAGCTTTGCTGTAGTTGGTCGGCCTACGGAGACTGTGTTGAATAGATGTAAAATATGATGAAATCATAGGCCTATAATTTTTTACGTTAAAAATGAAAACGACTGTGGGACATTGTGGTGTATTGCAACTTGACGCGCTACAGCCAATTGGGACGCCAATTGCCAATCGGGACGCCGTACAGCATAGCTGTACGGCGTCCCAATTGGCATCGTTGTCGTCTGTCCGTCCGTCACGGATGTATTGTGGCTAAACGGTGCGAGATAGTGCTTAGGTTGCTATTAATCACTAATATGAAATCGCATACGCCCTTTCAGATGAGATGAAGATCATCGACCTTGAATGACCTTGAAGATCAGTACTGCAACAGTGCCACAGGAACTGTAGCTCTTCTTACTTTTGGGTCTTTCTTGTTTACTATTGGTAGACTTGGAAGCAATCTCAATTTGGTGTCTGGGACGTTTGGAATTTGGAAGTTGATAGCTAGTCATTGACACTTGATAAAGTTGTCGTCAAAAGAATTATACTGTCACGTTTTGTTGAACGACTTTAGCGACGTACAGGACAGTGATGGCATTGATTATATAACTAGCCTTGCAGGTGTGGCGGCCACACTGAGCAATCAATTGTAGCCAATGCAATTCAGGTGTCAACAGCCGTCCATGCCTATATGCAATGACGTGCCACGTCATTAGCGCACTTCACACCTCAAGTCTACCTGTAGTCTCTGTGGCCTGGGGTTTTGTGGCGGCCGCCTTTCCTGTTTAATTTCTGACATTCACGAAGTAGAAAAAGTCTCATGTTAAGCGTATTTGCTTATGCGGTGCAAAGAAATGGATAAATATTAATACTAATATTAGCAATGCATTCGAAATCACCTACTTAACCTTGCATTTTAACACCCCACTAGTCTTGTTGTTTGCGAATAGGCCTATGCAGGGTAGTCCAAAGAGTGACACTGTTTTGTTATTTAAGTTTCCACGCATTATAGTTGCATTTTAGCCGATCATAGGCATACTTAAGTAACGGTCTAGCTTATGGTACGGTTGTCGTCTGTTCGTCGTTCTCCGTCGTCGTTCGTCTGGAACGGATATATTGTAGCTAAGCGTTAGCTCATAGATAAAAACTTTTACACGAAAATTTGCCATGTGTCATAAACTAAATCATGCAAGATATTAGCGATTTAGTGTAAGGGAAACATTTTCAAATTTGGAGTTGAATAGAGGGGGGGGGGTAAAAATGTGCGCTTTTTTCAACAGAAAAATAACCATATCTCGAAAACGGTGAGAGATAGGGTCAATAGAAAGTGGCATGGGCCCTTTCATATAAAATAAAAATATCGACCTTGGATGAACTTGAAGGTCACTGACAACCAGTACGGTCGGCTATTTTAGCGAAAGCTGGACTTCTTGTTTACTCATGTATATAAGTTAACATGAGCACGACTTTTGTTGTTAGGGCCAGTTTTCTATTGCTATGAAATATTTTTTTCTTACGCGGTGACTATTTGACCGGCCGCCGGTCAAATAGCCTATAGGCTATCTAACTAGTCAAAACGAAAAATCGCAGTCGCCACCTAGCGAATGACATTAAATACAGTGTACGCGCTAATGACTAGAATTTGCGTTAATTTTATGGTGTAGCGTTTAGGGATTAGGATTAGTGTTAGGGTTAGTGACTGTGTTAGGGTTAGGGTTGGGGCACTCAGAGTTAGGGTTTTGGCTAGGGTTAGCGTTTTTAAAAGATTTACGGACAATAGTAAACATCAAAAATTAGCGTAGAATATATTTGGTAAATCCGCCGTCAAGTCACGTCAAGCCTACCAGCACTAACCTGTAATAGTCTACTTGTTAGGCTTGAGATGCTGGTTCGCCGGACTGCCGATCCGTTACGCTGCGGTCGAGGTTGGGCAGTTGCTCCGGTGCCGCCTTGTCCCTGCCGCGGTACGGCAAGTGCCGCGAGCGTCCGCAGGCTGCTCGCCGTACCACGGCAGGAACACGTACGGCCTTAGCCGTTACCTATGACCATCATTCGATGGTCGTACGTACCTGCTAAGGCTGTTCAAGGCGGTAACCGGTCAATTATCCGGCCCTCAAACGGCCGAATATTGGACCGGTCATGATCGGTCAAGCATCCGGCCATCACAAGGACGGATATTTGACCGGTCATGACTGGCCGCGTTTGACCGGTGACGAAATATGACCGTCCACATAGCCTATAGTATATTTGATCGGCCGCCGGTCAAATGTACTGTGCCTTTTTTTTATTTGGACAACTTAACGCAGGATACGTAGACTTAACAATCCTAACGTTTGGTTTGCTTGCAGTTTCGCTTTTCCGGAAATGTCAGACCGATAACCCAGCTAGCACATGCACGTTGTAGCCACGTTGCTCGGTCTGCCTAAACACCACAGATCAGCTGAGATTGCAGTTTTAGTTTTTACGCGCGAAAGCAGCTACTACTTTAGCGCGTCTTAGCCATCGCAATTCTGTCTGTCTGTCTGTGTGTCTGTCCGTCCGTTCGTCCGTCCGTCACATGGGTAAATCAGTCAAAAACGGTGCAAGCTAGGATCACCAAATCTTCACCACACTAGTTTCAAGAACCGTAAAGCTTTTCCATACCGAACAATGGCGCTAAATGAGACGGGGTAGGAAACGTTTGCGATTTTTAGCCAGTAAGTCGCTGTATCTCAGTAACGGTGCGAGATAAGGCCTAGGTTACTATTAATAACTAGTAGGAAGTCGTATACTGGCACTCGATTGGCGCCGAATTCATTGGCCTTGGATAACTTTGAACGCCACAATTGGGTTTTATGGATTTTTGGCGATTTCGGGCTGCGAGACACATTTCAACCGTGAATTGCGCCGAAATCAATTGAGATAGACATGGATAAGCTGCATACGAAATTTTCAGCATTGGACGTAGACTTCGACAGTCTATAAGTCTCGATTTTCTAGGTTCAAGGAAACCTGCGCACTAGAGCATCAAACACCGTTACCCCCGTATGTCATTATTTTACCATTATTGGCCAGTCTTTCGTAAAAACGGTTGCAGATAGGCATGGGCATGCTGCCTATCACGACAAACATCAGTGACGATCTTTTTAGTCTTGTCATGATCGATGACTTTGAAAGACCCTGAACTTCCAGAATAAGGGGGGGGGTTATTAATTTTTGCGATTTTCTGCTGCAGCGCACACTCCAAGAATGAACTGCGACGAAATGGCTGGCAGTTTGCGACAGGAATTGCTTTAGGCGTTCGCGCGTCTCGTGAGCATTAGCTCAAATTTCTTGTTAAATCTCAGATCGATGTATGGCATCGCAGAGTTAAAGTAAGGGTTGGGGTTAGACGTCGCCGTGACCAGGCGTTTTCGTTGCTGCCATGTTACAGAGCCACGCTTTGACAACGTAGATCTGTGTGTCAACAACGTGATGTGCACGTGATGATGTAACGTTACGATTCCATATTTTACAACGTGATTTTCACTTTTTCTAGTAGTAATTTCGTTAAAGTACTACTTATAGGCTTGCTAGTGAAAAAATGTGTGCCGAGTATAGCGGCACTCTGTTGCACGGGTACCGACAATTAAACGTACATGTACAGGCAGCGAGCACCTAGTGTGTTCCGCGCGAAAGAGCGTGTCCGACCAGTAGCTGCTTCGATGACGGTGGTCTTCGCACTTGCTGCTCTGCCGGTGTTCCTGTATAAGATCGCTTCCCATGCATTTTCTTTCCCAAGAAAATCGTTTTGGACTCTTATACTGTCTGCAGAATATGGTTCAGCTTGGATGCCTGAATTATAAAGGAAGTCAAAGCTCGTGGCAGCGGCCTAATTGTACGACGCCCCATTTTCGCTACAGAACTTAACTTGAGCCAATGCATGTTGTGGAAGTACAAGGGATAAAGCGTCATGCCAACGCTTTCACACTTCAGTCACACTTCAGGTTAGATGGTGTTTTCCCAAAGCGTCATGCAATCGATGGACGCGGCAGCAGACTATATCGGCGTCGACAGATAGCCAGGGACGTCATTTAGGGGGACTGGAGGGATCCCCCAAGGATTGGATTTATGATTTTAATTTTTTCTTTTTAAATCGTACCTGTGAAACAGTGTTACTGCTGCAAAAACAATACGTTACGTAGACTGAAACCCTCAAGTATTACTGAGACCCCCAAAGATTTGCCTAAATGACGCCACTGCGGATAGCTAAGGAAGACAGCAGCTACCAAGACCAACTATATTGGGTCATTTATCATTGCCAGCACCTGCTGCTGCTGCTGACAGATGCTGCGGATGACGCTTTGACAACGTCAAGTGGACATATTGACGATCGAGCTATAGATAGGCCTATAGCGCTTGCGTGCGCCGGAAAACGGAGATTTGAACCGTTTGCACCGTTTGCACTGTAAACTCTCTGCAGTGACTGTGCGTTTTTCTCTTTGACACACAGCGTTACAGAAGTTGCCAATTTCGTCATATACAGAAATAGTTTAAAGAAATACAACAAGCAAAAACACAGATTACGGTAATAAAGTAGATTTGGCGTTTGTCTTACATTAATGTTATAAACAGTTCTGGCTAAATATCGGCAGACGGGATGAAAAAAATCTAATGAAACCGATGCGAAGAAATCTGCCTATATTCCAAAAAATCTAAAGACATTAATTTTGAGCATTTGTTAGGCTACCAGCTTTTTATACGTATCTTGCTAGTTTACTTATGCGTCATGTGAATCAACTTGAAATGATTACGATAATAAATCGCTCTGAAAAGAAACAGTAGGCTATAACACAAACAGAAGCAAAACACGGAACACATTCAAAAGTATAATACACGTTTTCTAATCACAAAATGTTAATCAAACAAGTAGTTGGATTATGCATTGCCAATCATGCTTGCTCAAAGTACTTAGTTTAACAGTTATTTATTTGTTCGGGAGGCTACTTAGCGAGGTGTTATTATGTGAAGGATGTCTTAATTTACTGCAGGGCTGTGGGTATCATTGAGGTGGCATATTCTAGAGGCAAGCGAATAAAGCTCGCATTCCACTTGTTTTGATATGTTGCATAATTTATTGAACAACATGCCGTGCAACAGATGGAAAGAACAGCCTGCAACAAACCTAGAACAAATTGCACAACAAAAGTAGGCTGCAGCAAAAAAAAATCCAAACAAGTCTAAAACGCATCTGTTTCTTAATTTGGCATCTGAAAAGTTTGCAACGAATCTAAGTAATGAAGTTTGGGCGCAAACGCCAGTTAGTCGGTTCATTGACATGAACAGTGTGCTCGTCAAAAGTAGACGCACTTGAGATTATATCTTAACTGCCGCGAGCAACTACAAAAGAGACCGAGCGAACGAACAATCTACCGACGCTGGTGTTATGGCAGACGAGACGCGTATATAGATCAGGACTCCTGTGTGTGTATAGCATGCTATATAGCGGAACTTCTCTTGTCTGCGCTGGTGGAATGAAATAGGCCTACTCGAGGAAGGCCGCCGCGATTGTCGGCTATGCGAGACGAGCGAAGAGCGGTCCTCAGACTAAATCAGGGTTCGCACGACCGACCACAATACAGACCCAATGCTTAGCGGCGACGAGACTAATTGAACGGCGTGTACAGACAGATTGCTGCAAAGACGACTGGATGACCGAGGTGTCGATCCAATTGATCTCGTTGTCAATGCAGTTCATCTTCTGCAATGCCGGGCGCCCGTCTCTGTAAGTTAGAGGTCGCTCGGTCGCTGGTGAATATTGACGCAGAGCGAACAGTCCACGTGATTTAAAGCGACAAGACTGCAGAACGTATGCGAACAATCTACTCGTGACTTAGCTTCAGTCTGTTTAGGCCCATCAGAACAAAAGAAAATTTGTTCTATAGACTATTGGGACGAATGGTATCGTTTTAATGGGATTCGTTGTGTTAAGTTTTCGTTCTGGTGGGATGTTCCCTTCTAGTCAGCTATACCGTAATGCCTGAAATCATGAGGTTGCGTCGCCAGAAATCAAACCATTTTACGATGAATTAGAAACACAATTTTGCTTCAACTTTGCGCACGTGCAATTTTTTTTAAATGCCGACGACCGATCGTTCGCTGCGACCAGTGCAGTAAGCTAGTTTAGCAGCAGCTGCAGCAACCGAACTTCAACGCCGTCACAAGCAGCGGCTTAACTAACAGCTGCTGCCAGACAGTTTATCGTGGTTATTAGCATCGTCTGATGATATCCTAGATACAAGTTACATGCGCTTTATCTCATATTAGTTTTCAACAGCTGTACCTAACGTCCTTACCGTAAATTCTGTATATAAATCAAAATTAGTCACAAAAAAATAAAAAGTCGCAGTAGTGCATAGGTGGTACAAGCTTACGGTGGAACTACCACAAATAATGAAGAATATAGAGCCTAAGAGTATGCGTTTTTTTTAGCTTTCTCTCATTGAAAGTTTTCTTTGGCAATGCAGTGCAACGTGTTATGACTTCACGCTCGCGTCGGCAGTTCGCGGTCACGATACTTCCAAGGTAGCAGAACTGTGTGACTGACTCCAGTTCTTTACCGTTGACCACTGCTCTCAACTTCCTGCCCTTACTCCCCAGGGGGCATTCACATAACTTCAGACGTTTGTTGGAGTGCATCATTATTATGCGCTGAGGTTCACGTTGGCTATGAGAGACCATGGTATGGGTCGTCTGCAAAACGAATGGACTGTACCATAGATGTAAAAAAACGTTTTTTTAACGTTTTTTATTTTAAAAAACGTGCATTGAAAATCCCATCAAAAGCTTCGTGAAGCACTTTTGAGACAGCAGAAACGAATTAATATAGGTCATAGTAATGTAGTTTACTTAGTTAGTCCAAATATACTAAATAAAACTTATTTTAACTAGCATACTTAGTTAGTTTAATGCTGTTGTCATACGACCACACAGCTGACTCAAAATTAAATCAAGTTCTCTTTATCTAAACTATTATTCCAGGTATACTGCGCTTACAGCATTAGGCATTAGGCAAGAAGTTAAACACATTATGGCCAACGTTTTTTTATTCAACATTTTTAAACGTTTTTTATTCTTGCCACGTTTTTACGTTTTTTAACGTTTTTTTTTATTTTTCCTGGAACGTTTTCTACATCTACGGATTGTACCAGCACACCTTTAACTTTGATTCCTTTTTGTACATCTGCAAGACCTTCGTTTATGACATGCTGAGATTACCGCTCGCACTGGTCTCCCCTCCCTATCTACCACCATCTGTTGTCGTCGCTCAGCCATCTTTGGACACCTAGCGAAGCTCGGCGACGAAGTCCCAGCTCACAAGGCACTCCACAGTTGCGTCAGGTTGTCTCAGGGACGACTCCCAGACCCAAGGAGACCTTTAATTCTAGCTATTATCGAGTTGTCCATAGCCAGACCCTACATGGAAACGTCGTCCCGGTCGTCCACGTGGCAGGTGGATAGACCAGCTCCGAAGAGACAACAACCGCCCACCTGCTGATCAATGGAAGCTGGCTATCAGGCATGGTCACGGCGGAAGAGCGACGCTAGGGTCCAACGACTAGGCGACTACCTGACCTGACCTGACTGGATGTAGATGTTGAGCAGTATTGGAGATAGGCTATTAGTGACAATGAATTACTTAAAAAGCCGTGTCACAGAAGGCAGTGCAAAAATAGGCGCCGGCGGCTCTGGCGGCTTTTTACTACGCTTTTGCCTGTTGCAGCGCAAAAAATCTTCTAGCAGCAGAATAATAAAATATCCGCACACGTACATTGCGAGAAAGATCATGGAATTTTAGGCGCTGTGAATTAACCAGCGTTAAACTCAATCAAGATAGCGTATAATTTTATAGTCAGCTTTATGAGTGGCCCTTTAACAACTAGCGACTTTAACCGAATAAGTCATTAGGCCTATGCCAGGAGTGCTATAGAAATAGGCTCTGTCGAAAAAAGCTCGCCGTTTCTTTCGTAACAGTGGCCAATGGCTGTAACTTGGCGCGCCTTAAAAACGGTTGGTTGCCATGACAACAGGGATCTTCAGGGGAGAAATTTACATGACACCATTGCATAGCCCGACCCGAAAATAGGGGGTAAGTGAAAACAGCGTGCAATTATCTTTTTGCGGGAGCCAAGTTATAGTCAATTTTGTCCCAAAATTCCTTGCCATAGCAAGGGAGAAGTTTGAATGACACCATCGGTTAGCGCGGGCCCGAAAATAAGGAGATAGGTGCAAACAAGGAGCAATTGTCTTTCACTGGGGCCGAGTTGTAGTCAATTTGTGTCCCAAAATTCGTTGCCACGGCAACAGGAATCGTCAGGGGAGAAATTCAAATGGCACCGTTGGATAGCGCTGGCTTGAAAATAGGGAGGTAGGTGCAAACAGTGCGCAATTATCTTTTACAGAGGTTGAGTTATACCGCTTGGAAATCTCCATTGGCTGTAATGCAGCAATTTTGCAACTTTTGAATGGTTGCTATGGCAACAGGGGTCGATATATGGTAAATTTAAATAACACCGTTAGATTGCCCGACCTCGAAAATATAGGGGTAAATAAACACAGCGCGCAATTATCTTTTACGGGGACCGAGTTATACCGCTTTGAAGTCTCCATAGGCCGTAATGCAAATTTTTTTTTAAAAATTGGGGTGATATAGGGGAAGGATTTATCAGATTTTTATTCCAAACAAACTCAATCTTACTTTTCGGGCCCCGAATCACTGTGCAAAAGTTCATTAAAATCGGATTAAAATTGCGGCCGTAGGATTGTCTGCAGACAGACTGACAGAATGACAGTGTGTCAGAAGTGATTTTATAATCTGTCCCTTGCTATGCTATAGCAATGGGACAGATAAAAATCTTTAAAGGTTTTAAGATTTTTAGTTTCAGTTTTTGACGTTTTAGTGTACAACGAATACGGGACAAAAAATAACCAGTCCAAATGTACATTTTATACGCCATTTTCTATCTATAAGTTACAGCAAAACTCAAACGTTATGATTAAAATACGAAACTAAATGTGTAATCTGTGATCTAAATTGCCAGTATTGTAAAAGCGACTCAGTTTTTAACTTCTTATCCCGAGCACAGTAAAACCAAGTTTACAAGAATGCTGCATGGCTCGAGCGGTGAATGCAGATTCGGGCGCATCAGCGAGCCAATGGAGCGCGACAACACCAACACCTCGGTGACTGCGCGCGGCCGGGGTCGTATCAACAAACGACGAGTGCTCAGTAATTGCACAAACACATCGATGTACGCCGCGATGTTAAACGATTCGATCACTGTATGAGGCCCAAACTCCTCTACTTCCATTTGATGTAAATTTGCATCAAGCTTTCGATTTTTGGCCAACCGTTAGGTCGAGCCTTGGATACGATAGCCTATGTCGTTTATCTGTAAGGCATTTATTGTAGCTAAACCGTACGTCGTAAAAAGTCGGCGATGGTATCTTTGGATAAAGCGATGACGAGTTTCTATAGGCTGTCAATAGTAACCGTGCAGCGGTTTGGTCGCAATTTTGAATAATAGAACCCGATTCTATTATATCGATCATATGAAATGTAAAGTTGCTGCCTGCCGCCATCACCCACGTGCGCCGAATTACCGTGTCGCATTCTAGCGTTGATTGTAGCGTTGGATATAGCAGCGTCACCATAACGTGTATGAGAGTGCAGTCACTGTGAGAAATTGCTTTCTTTTCGGGATCGGAAGTCGAACGATAGATTTCAAATATAAACGGTACGGTCGGCTTATTGTAGCGAAAGCTGGGCTTTTTGTTAATGTGAAGGCGTTGTTGTACAACTTGTTGTAGATTTTCTGTAGACTTTTCATTTGTTGTGAACTCGGTATGGCTCAGACTTCATTTGCAGCGATTTGTTGTACGCTTAGATTTGTTTCACCAAGTGTTGCACAACAACAGATCGAAGCAAGTGGAACTTGGACCTGCAGGAACGAGACTGACTGATAGATCTGAGACGGTGACGCGGCTGCGATCACAAGAGATTAATGATTCCACGGCGCACGCCACAAGTCTGCACGATTGATGGCGTGTTGCCTCTACTCAACGTCCGAGTGCAGACGACGTCGTAAGGGCCTACATCAAATTGGGCGTTGCAGCGGCTGTGACAAGACTTCTCAGACTAATCGTCGATTTGCTGTCTGTTTACAGATCTGTATTTTGGCCCATACATGCGACACGGAAAATAATAGAACCTGATTCCATAATTTTTGAGTTTGCGACACAACATTCAAACTTAGAATGTATCATTTCGATCACTATAGGGCCTAAAATTAAAAATATTTTGCAATCTGAGGTTCATTGATTTTTTACGCGCGAAAGCAGCTACTGCTTTAGCGCGTCTTAGCCATCGCAATTCTATCTGTTCGTCTGTCCGTATGTCTGTCTGTCCGTCCGTCCGTCCGTTACACAGATAAATCAGTCAAAAACGGTGCAAGCTAGAATCACCAAATCTTTACCATCTGCTGCCTGGAAGACTCTAGTTTCAGGAACCGTAAAGCTTTTCCATACATTCGAGGGGGGTCACCCCGAACGAGGGCGCTAAATGCATGAGAGGGGTAGGAAAAATTTGCCATTTTTAGCTAATAAGTCGCTGTATCTCGGTACGGTCTGGATAGGGCTTACAAGAAATAGAAAGTCGCACACTGGCTCTTGATTGCCACCGAATTAAATGACTTTGGATGACCTTGAACGCCAAAATAAGAGTTTTAATGGGTTTTTGGCTATTTCGGACTGCGAGACACATTTGAAGAGCGAGTTGCGCCGAAATCAATTATTGAAACAGACACGGAGAAGCTGCGTATACCATTTTCGGCATTGAACGTAGATTTCGACGGTCCAAGTCTCGATTTTCTAGGTTTAAGGAAACCTGCGCACGAGGGCATCAAAGAGCGGCACCCCGGTAAAAGTCATTTGTGCGGCGCACACTTCAAAAGTAAATTGCGACGAAATGGCTGGAGAATACGAAGACAATTTGCGAACAGGAACTGCTATAGGCTTTCGCGCGTCTCGTGAGCATTAGCTCAAATTTCTTGTTAAAAAGTGCTGAATGACATTGCAATTTGCGGGAGCATTTATTAATCTTTTGCATCATTTCATTGGGTACGACGGTAGGCCTACGACTGTAGGCCTACCATCTGTCTGTTTGTCTGACCGTAACACATGTATTGTGGCTAAGCCGTGTACGTCGTAGGAGGTCGGCGATGGTACCGTTGGATAGGGCGATGACGAGTTTTGTCCTAATTTTGAATGCAAAGTTGTTGCTTACAGTCATCATCCACATGCGCCGAATTACCGTATCGTATGATCGCTTGGATTCGAATCGTATCCAAGCGTTGACTGTAGCGTTAGATATAGCAGCGTCACCATAAACGCGTATGAGATTTTAGTTACTGTGATAAATCGTTTTTTCGCGTCCGGAAGTTGGACGCTGGCTTTCGGATTTAGGCGGTATGGTCGGTGACTTGGTTCACTCTAGCGACAGTTGTTTTTTTTGTTAGAAAAAGTGTCGTTTACCCTCACCAAATAAACCTAATAGGCCCCTAATTAGGCCTATTGCTTTATTATTTTTTGTATGGTAAAGTTTTGTAGGCTATGGCGTAGTTTGTTGCTGATTTTGGTCCCGTTATTATTTAGCCTTTGTATTAAAAATAGGCTGCAAACGAGTTTTGCCTGTAACTTGTTTGTCCGTCCGTCTATCGTGTGCATTGTAGTGCTCGCGGCCACATCTATCACATGAATCGGCTGAACTCTGCCGAATTTGGCAGAGTTCAGCCAGTGGCAGTACCATGAACAAGAAGTCCAGCTGTCGCTAGGGTGGGCCTACCGTACCACTTAGACCTATATCCGACTTCCTGTCGCAGAAAGAAACCGATTTCCTACAGAGTGACTGAAGTTCCAAACACGCTATATGGTGATGCTGCTATATCGAATGCTGCAATCAGCGATAGCATGCGATACGATAATTCGGCGTATGTGCAGACACCAATTTTGCGTTCAAAATTGCGGTCAAACCGCTGCAGATATCGAAACAAGGTTACTATTGACAGCTTGATCGTTATCGCTCTATCCAACACTGACCCCCTGCGACTTACCCTTTAGCCACAATGCCGCACAATTGGCATGGCAGAGTGCGTTAGGCTTATAAGTAATAACTTTACAAGGTCATCCACTGTCGATGGTTTTTTGTGTCATCTGAAATGGCTTACGCGATCAATAACAACTTTCATCCTATCACTCATCATTTCTGAGATACGGTTGAAAAATGCACATTTTTTCCACCCCACTTTTGTTCAACCCGAATGACCAAATTTGAAAATGTTTTCATTGCACTTGGTCGCTGGAATTTTGCAATGCATGCGAAGAGGCTGTGATGAGTTTTCTGGTAAGATCTACCATTTAGCCACAATACATGCGTGACAGACATGGGCGGCGATCCCGGGGGATGAGGGGGACATGTCCCCTCCAATATTTGGGCAGGGGGAGGGGACAACATACATGTTGTCCCCCAATAATTTGCCCCAAAACGATCAGTTTTAGTTTTACATTTCAACTATGCATTTCAAATCAGGTCAAGCTGACATTTCTGCATACAACAGGTCAATTTTTTTTTCTGCTCCCTTCGCTCGCAGATTATTTATAACCCTACTTTTAAATTTGTGGCACCATCCTTGTTTGTCTTTAGGCGTAGGCCTATTGTTTAAACTGCACTAAATATGGTCAGTTACCTAAATACTCAGAAAATAGTTGAAATTGTTGCCACCAAATCTCATTTTAAGGCTAGGCCCTAATGCACGAAATTTGATTGTTGGCTGGGGTTCTGCCTCAGAACACGCTGGGGGATCTCACAACACTCCTCAGTCCTTATAACTAGAATTTTGGTGTTTCAAATCCTGCGAAAAAAGGGAAAAGGGTAAAAGAAAAAGGGAAAAAGCTGGAGATGGAGGTATAGGATAAAAGAAACGAGAAAAAAGAAGAAAGGGAGTAAAGGAAAAGAAAAGGGGAAGGAAAAAGGAAGGGAAAGAAAGGAAAGGATTCACTGGATTTGTTTTTCAAGAAAAATATTCCTGTAGCTACACCAATGCAAAAATGCATGCAGTCATGGGCGTTGGAAGTGTTTGAAAGTTGGGGGAGCAAGCAGCGGCCGGGGCCATGGCGAGCGCGTGGAGCGCGAGCCTATAACGGGGGTCTGGGGGCGGAGCCCC
>Ga0056128_1005289_pt1 | contig 16231 bp, 10 predicted proteins | sample WorMetLIZISLAND2_FD_71113 | JGI IMG/M metagenome (GOLD analysis project Ga0056128, IMG submission 71113) | Marine gutless worms symbiont microbial communities from Max Planck institute for Marine Microbiology, Germany - Olavius geniculatus... ... | reverse complement strand
CAGTAGTGTTTGTTTTGCTAGGTAATGTGGTCACACAATAAAGGTGCGGTGGGCGGAAGAACTTCACGTTTACGCGCCATAAATTTCTGCTTGTAACAGTGAAAGAATGGTTAAAATCGGCGCTGAATTACCGAAGTTATCCCAAAAATAAAAGTGGGTATCCGTTTTTTTGAAACACCCTGTAGTGTCACAGACAACGTAAACAAACACTGTAAATCTGGTTACTGTATAACTTCTACTTTCTCGGGGTCTATATACCGGTATAGGCTAAACCGTACGTCGGTATTTTGAGTTTAGCTACAATATTATGCACACACGACAAAGTAGACGTTATACAGTAAACAAATTTGCAGCATTTATTCACGTTGACTGTGACACCATGTGTACCAAATTTTGTAGCAAACGGAGCACGTTTGACAAAGTTGTAGTAAAAACTAAAAATACCGATAGACCCGGTTCATGGACCCGAGCATGGCCGCTGTCAGTGTTTATTTTAAGAGGTCCATGACAAGCGGTAAACAACGTCATCAACTACGATTTCTCCCTCGAGCGGCGGACAAAAAATGGTGAACTTTAGTCCATTGACAACGACGGTTGGGTGTGATGCTGACCCACCTAATGTCAACACAGCACGTTCTGTGTAAACCATATGCTTATGCAGCGAGTACGAGCCACGTGAGTTTGCAACGAGAGGAATTTCACCCCCTCCCTACCCCTAAATTTTTCCCCCAATCCGACTTACGGCGCAGGGCGGACTCACGTTAAGATGCTTTGCCTTAAATTTCTAGTTTTTTTGTTTTAGTTGGGGCCCACCAATGAAGCTTTGCACAAGGGCCCCCTAAATATCCTAGCTAAGTTACTGAAAAAAACGTTGTATGATATACTTCATTCTTTTAATAAACATTTTCAATTACCGTTATTTTCACACTGACCTTTCAATTTTCTAAATTCAAAAAACGTTGAAAACAAACGTCATAGCTTTTTTTATAAACTGAAAAAACTTTGCACTGGAGAGCCAGCAAGGAATTACACCACATAAATAATTTCAGCATTTTATGTAATATTAGTTTCCTGACAAATATTGACCAAAACCAATTAAAATTCACTTCTTATTTCTTAGACCATCCAATGTAGTTTGATGTTCCTTCTTTGAAAACTCTTGCCAATATCTGCACGTATTGCTCTTCATTATTTGAAACTTGAAAACGAAAGTTTTAATTCCCAGGGAGAATTTCCAAATATGGATGCAAAAGAAGCTGGGATGTAATAACTATAAACCGAAAAGCATATACTGTGTTCCAGCAAGAATGGTCAGAACATTCACTCATTACAATTATACTAATATTAGTGATAAAAATTGAGGCCCAATCCACACATACCAGGAGTTTGTTGTCAGTTTTTCTTTTGACTTGGTGTAAGTATGCATTGGTATGTATTACACTGAACAAGTAAAGCATTTTTACTGCACAAGTACGAGTCCACTTTACGAGAAAATAGGCTATTTACATAACAGCTGTAACTTACAAAGTATCTAGCAACGTACGCACTTATTCTGTCAATAACATGCCAATGCAAATCATTAGAAAACCTGCTACAAAGCAACTGGGTGGTCCAATGTCCATAAAATGTAAGCCTGTAACCGTCATACATTCATAACTTAGCAAATATTGACCAAAATTTCACCAAATTATTTCACCAGCCAATCAGTGGTGAAGTTAAAAGACTAGCTGTTAAAGACGGCAGCATAATCTAAATCCTTTGTGAGATGCAGTGAGCTTCAGAGACCAAAAGTTACCTTGTAATTTACTTATTCAGTATTCTAAACTAGCTGACTAAATTATATTCCACAAGGTAGTGTAGTAACCAGCATTTGGGATTATTGATGATTACTTCGTAAACTGATTCTGGCACACATTGGCAATGGCCCAAAATGTTGAAAACGCGTAAATATCTGATGCAGTTACAACAAAAGACTCGAGGCACTTGCACCAATGTGGCTCATGATCTCAGTTCAGCTGAACCTAGATCCAAAGTTAAACTGAGTTCACGTTGAATTACATTGCACCAAGTTGAACTGGGATCAGCTGATCCCGTTCAGCTGAACGGCTGTAAGACACTTGTCGCTATATACTGGATGCATCTCAGAGTGAATCAATTTCCATTAAGTCTTTTTGCCCGCAAAAAAACAATCACGACACCCTGTTCGTTACCGAACAATTTCAGTGGCAACGTCACCTTATTTAACGTTTACAAATGTAAGATAGCTAGATCACAAGTATAACTGAATCAGACGCCTTACAAATCTATACGAATGAGTTTTTGTTGCTGTGGCTAGGGTTCGATCGCACGTTTACTGCAGCAACAAAACATCGACACCGAAAAATGTGATTTATTTACTTATTTGTTAATATGTCGAGCAAAAAACATAAAATGAATATACAAAGGTCGATCCATAAATAAGTTAACCAAATAACACCATTTCATTAATTCTAAAGTAGAAAAGATTCGAAATATACATTTTGTACGGAATTTAATTCTTAGTACCATCCGTGAGTTTTATTATGATGACGTCAGTGTGACGTCATTTGTAAACATTAAATACGGTGACGTTACCACTGAAATTGATTATCAATTGCATTAGAGGTTGTATAATTTGATACAAACAAGTTTTTTGGACAGGATAAGATTCGAATCCGACAATTTTTTGTAGCAATAGTATCCCGGCATTCAACACAAGAACCGAGATCAAAATTTGATTAGTGCTCAGACAGCAGTTCAGAACTGAACCGAGATCAATGCTTGAACATCTTTGGCGTAAAGCACATTACGGCTGAACTAGGATCAAAGTCAAATGTGACCCGAGTTCAAAGTTGAATGACAATGGTGCAACGTGCCCTTAGGGGCCGACTTTTTGCTGGCCATTCGTTGAAATCACTGGACATGCAGGCAATCATACGATCTTCACTTGTAACATATTTCAGCTATACAAGTCGTAGCAAATCATATACGACACACAGCACTGTTCTTCAGAGAACAGAATCACATCCGAGCAACAGTGGCATGTGTCCCACCGAGACGTCATCAATTAAGGCAGAGAGCAACTTAAGCCAAATGAGTGAATGAAAAACCGAAATAGCAACACAGTCACAGTCGATCGGTCATTGGTGACTTTGGTCACCCGTCACTAAACGGTCGGTCGGTCGGTCAGTTGAAAGTGCACTGAATTCATATGTACAGAATTTGTTCGATCGCTAGTAGGTGCTGTTCTCTGGGGGTTGGGACAGTTTGCAGTTCTCTTTAAGAGTCATCATTCGACGCAGTTCCTTGAGTAGGACGCACATTGTGTTGTTGGCGTGCCAGTTCGCCAGCATCGGAACTTCCCGAGCATTCAGCTATAACACACACAATGTATCCGTATAACCACATGTACACGTGTGATCTAAAGCTGCCTTATTATGCGCAAACACAAGAGACACGTTTAGGGCAGGTATTTGGTTTTGGCTAAGAGAAGGATGACATGAATAGGGTTAGAAGTACGAATTGGATTTGGACTGACTTTAAGGGTTTGATTTGGTAAGACTTACATACATTACTAGATGCAGACACACATAGACACACTAGACGCACCAGACGCATTTCACGGTAGGTGCTATTTTCAGTCCAAACTAAACTACGTAAAGACTCCGCTGTCTAATTACGATAACAGAAAATATATACCATCCACAGTTGCATACCAGGATTAATAAGTAAGCAAGTGTCACGCATAATGACTACTGAACAACAGAATGAAAACCTGCTTATTGTTAAGTAACTGACAAAGTTGAATTATGATGAAAACAAGTCATACCGACCCGTCCATTTGAGTCGATGCCCTTCATATTGATTTTCGTCAAAAAGTGTACAGTCGGAGCTCTGTCGGGGTAATCAACTCCACATTCAATGCGCAGCTGATATATGCGACCCTCATACACTGTCTGTACAATGACCAAGCAAACAAAAAACAAAACAAATTCACATTTTCTGCAGGGCTGAATTTAAGCCCAACTAGAAATTTGGAACAAAGTCCAACGCGAGTCCAGTCCACCCGGCACCATAAGTCTGATTGTGGAAAAATTTAGGAAACTGAAATTCCCCCCGTAGCAAAGTCACATGGCCCGAACTCCAACGCATTAGCGTACGCAGAAGTGGCAGAACGTGCATTGTCGACTTAGGGTGGGTCAACATCCGTGTCTGTAACTTTTCTGTTAGTGGACCAAAGTTCACCCAATTTTTTGTGCTGAATCAAGTGGAGATCGTTGTCGATAAGATTTGTTTCAAATTTTTGGTATCTTGATTGGTTCCTAAGATATTTGTGGCGAAAGTCGGAAGTTGTCCGCAATCGAGTCAATTTTTTTGACTTTTTGGCTCTCCCAAATTTCTCAGGTGTGGGCCCCCAAAAATTTGTACATAAATGATCATGCCCACCTTAGGCGCCAAAAGCTACAGGCATGGATATGTCAAATTTTAAGCCAATTTTTGACCCCAAGTGGGGGTGCACTAGTAAGACTTGTTTATTTTGCGGCACGCATAAAAATTTTGGGGCTCAGCACCCCTTAGGAGCCAAAATATGGTCCCCCAAAAAAGTTGATTTGGGTGGGTGTGATTTAACATCAAAATCTCCGTAATTAGTGGACCAAAGTTCACCAGACTTTTTCCCCGAACATGAGAGGGAATGTGGTAAATTGTGTACTTGTCCAATTTTGAGTATCTATCTGTTCCAGAGATATTCGCCACCAAATTCTGAAGTCATCCAACATTGAGCCAAATTTTGCATGTTTTTAGGCCCTAAAATTTTCTTGTGGAGGGTCCCCAAAAATTTTGGACAGGGATTATAAAACTGAACGCACTTCTGATCACAGTGCAAAATTTCGTGGCGATCGGCCAACGGAGCTTGGAGATCTCACGAGGGGAAAAGGAAAAAATAAATGCCAGCAAAATATAAGTCTGCTCCGAAAGCTATCGCTTCTGGGCGGACTATTTAGGCACTGTTTCATAAATTTGTGGGGCCCCTTCATATAAATTTCCTACTCAGAAAAATTAGAAGTAACATTGCAAAGTTCATATTTTGCAATACGATGCACAGAGCCCCCAAGCTAGAGAATGTCACACAGGTTGCAGCAGCAAGTGAACTTTTAAATGTCACAATTAACACACTGCCACAAAGAGGCACACACCCACAGGCCACAAACTGTTGCGCTTCTGTCTCATGTTCTCTGGCCATGTTCATTACTTTTGTTAGGCCCCTGTTCAACCAAACATGCTATAAATCCACCTCTGATTTTTTTGATTAAAAAACTCCAAAAAGTGACTTAAAAGTCAAAATGACAACGAATAAGTAGGCAACACGATTAACTTAAGGCGTGATTTCGGTAAGTCATGTATGTCAAACGGCATAAACTCTTTCAACCTCCATTCATTGGTCGGTGACGAGTTGTTTTGTGAACAGCCGACAGCCATCCAAAATCACGAATGTTTACTAAATGCTAACTATGCAGCCAGACCACGCCCACGCCAGGCTGCAATGGCTCAAAACTAGTAACTGTGGAATTTCTTGTCATAACTGGCTGGCATCGCGATGTTCTATTAATAGCTTTGTAGCCGAAACAAAAAGCTTAAACAGCTACTAGCGTTGGTTAACTTGTTTGGCGAACACTGTTCGTCGGTTAGCTCAAATGGCTCTCAGAAATCACGACTGGTTGCACAAATGTAACCATGGTCGACCATTCGACCTACTGAAATCACGCCTTTATACTTCAATTAACCGGCTTACCAGCCAAAAACATAGAAGGCTGATGACTAGAATCACTCTGAGACACACAATCAATCATATTCCTAATTAATTCCAGCATACTGCTTGTATATTCACTGTACTGTACGCAATAAATTTAGATCAAATCAACAGCAAAACACACACACAAAGAAGGATGGATGAAAAGTAGTTCGCTACATATGACAAACACAAAAATATATATGCAGGTCAAAATAAACAGGAAATGATGAAATACAAATGCAACTCACTTTTGCAGGACCAAGAATCATTCCATTCCACATTCTGAGTTCCATATCATCCTCATTCTCCAGCCCCCAGCTAACACTGCCATCTCCGCCACCTTTCTGACCCTGTTCCAGCTCTTCTAGTAGCCGAAAATTCCGAGGAACTTTAACTGCACATTGCAAACAAGCAAAAACGTCCATGTTCATTACTTCTCCGACACACATTTTGTAAAATGCAAAGCCTTCTTCATTCACAGTCACAATCAACGTACAAAACAATTCACCTCAATATACCAGGTAATGGATCAAAAAAGGTGGAAAATAACTACTGTTTTGTATGGATCATCCGCAATTCAGTATGTCAAACATGCAGCAGCCTCCTTGTCACATTCTGTCACAGGAAAATTGCTAGAGGTAGATTGGGTAGATACATTGGGCAACTTCACTTTTTGACTTGGACTTTGGCTGAGCCTTTTCGCTGAGCCAAAGCTAAAGCTGAACGCTACAGTCTGTACTTAGACCAAAGTTCAACTAAATGATTAAAAATGGCCGAAAACGGTAAACCTAACAGGAAATAAATCAACCAGTTACGCTTGGACTTGCTTATTTAATTGTGCCGTGCATGCAAATGACGTAATTACGTAACGTCTTACGTCAACGTGTAGCCATTACAGCATTTTTTTTTGGTACCAGACTGTTTTAATTTACTAAACTATCCATATTAGTCGCCATGTTTTTGTTCGGCGAAATCACTTCACTTTTTGACTTGAGTAGGTACTTAGACCGAAGTTTAGGCTCAGCGAAAGTCTAAGTCAAAAAGTGAAGTTGCCCATTATTGGGAAGATAGTAGAATAAGGTCTACAAACAATGCCATGACACACTCACGTATTTAAATCAGGCTTATTCAGTACTATATCAGAGTCCACCTCAAGCCAAAGCTGTTTTTGTAACACAGACTTATGCCATAGTGTTTTTGAATAAATTTTATTTAATGCTTGGTAATCGATAACATTTCAATTCCAACCACGGTCTTAACCATGCAGTGAAGAAATGTTACTGTATTCTTACATTTAACAATAAGATAAATGTAATTAGATGAATGGCGATCTACCACTAGTAATTTTCTGCTCTCTAGTGCGAGATCGCCAATCTACTGCTAGCACTGACCGTAGAAAAAACAGCCTCAAATATGTCAAAAGTTAGTTAAGTTTTTCTGCTCATAACTAAGTAATAGCAGCAACATTAACAAAAAAGTGGCCATGCAACTCTTCACTTATATGCCGTCGGTAAGCGTGCGCGATCTGCGCACGGAAAATATAATCGCTGAAAGTTTAGAGCACAATATTTGAATCGGTATACTACGCCATATAGGTTATGGCCTGCAGCCTACTGATCTATATTCCGGTCAGTCCGCCTAGTTCCGCCCACAAACTGAAAACAGAACTTGATTCAGTCCGGGCGAACTGAAAATATATTTTTATGCATTTTACCGACACCAACTGACTATGGATTCTGGTTTTTATCACACTTTTTTGTTGGTCAATGCTACGGTTAGTTCGGCGAACCGAGTCGAAAGAATCAGAATTTACCAAAAGCAGTTCGGCGATATGAAGTGCAGCTAATTGGGCTACTAAAATCAGTTCAGCTGCGCTGCTATTAATTTCACACTCCCATCAGTATTGCATTAGAGATGGTGAATAGATACACTAAAAGAGTAAAAAAGCAAAAAAAATATTAGGAGACCTTTAACTCTGAGTTCTAGTAAACTCCTCGTTACCAGCGCTGGCTGCTGAGATAAAAGCTGCGCAGGTGGAGAGTGATGCTAGGCTTATAGATCTACCATGACTTGTGCAAAGCGACGTTCTTTCTTTATACAAGATGGACTGACAAAATGATTAAGTGCCTCAATTCTTATTCATATCTTTTCATAATACTGAGCGGTTAAAAATCTTTCAGTTTACTCTCAGCTGGACAATGGCAGAATTGGACCATAATGGCCAGCAGCTCGTGTACTTACAGCATGGACCTAAAATCTTACTGCACAACTTAAAATTTATTTATTTCAGCTTCATTAAGTAGTTCGTTAACTTTCTGCTACATTTTAGTCCCGCCAGACCGTCAACTCCCGATGGGGTAAGTCTGGAAGCGTCGATGGCTGCAGTGTCGTGAGACCAGCTCAGCTCCTGACAGTGACGGAGGCAGGATATCGGTGGCCCGGCAGCGTCGGGCATTATCCGTTTTCCCCGAACTGAAAGTAGCAAATTTTGTGTTGCTTCTATCAGTTCGCCGAACTGAAAATAGAATTAACGTTTTTTCTACGGTCTACGCTATCTCGTTGTTAATGTGAGAATGCAGCCATATTTTTCACAGCATTGTTATGACTGTGGTTATAACCGATATGTTATCAATTACCAAGCATCAAATAAAATTTATTCAAAAGTACTATAGTTCTAAGTTCGTGTTACAAACAACAGCTTAGGCTTGAAATGGACTGTGATATAATACTGAAGCCTGATTTAAATACGTGACAGTGTCGTGGCATGGCTTATAGACCTTCTGTGTCTACCAGGAATATAAGTTCTACCATCTTCTTAATAATGTATCTACCTGATCTACCTCTAGCAATTTCTCCTTCTTCTCTTCTTCTTCTTCTTCGGAGTACGGTCAAACTTCAACAAGTTGAAGACTCCTGACCAGTAGTGGTTGTGGACATGCCGGCAGTGCTGAGTGCATAACGAAAAATCTTGAAGAATGTCCCAGTGCATAAGGTGCTAATTAAAATAGAGAAGTATCTCTGGCTCCTCATGGAAGGGTCGCGACTCCCTTTCACCAAAATCGGTGGAGTAACGCAGCCGTAGTTTATGGTAGAATGTAATCCCTGAAATGCTCAGGGATCGATGTATGAACAGCTTCATCAGGAAGATTTTCCAGTGCTAACAGCAAGATCGCCGATCTACCGCTAGAATTATTGTTCTGTTTTAGTATAACGCCAGTAAATTTAACTATAAAACCACATTTATAGCTACTCCTACGATCAACTCTACTTATCTAAACCAAATGAAAAGCAAAATACCAGACGCAGCCATCTATAAAATCATATACATATAAAAATTACAACTTTAACAACTATTCGGAGCATAGAATAGCTAATATTATTTAGCAGCTCTAATAATAGAGATGGGCGTTATCGTAATTTTATTTCTTTACGTCAGCTGCGTAAGTAACGTGTGCGCCAAAGTAGGCCAAACAAGCTATAAACCTGTTAGTCTTTCGCCGTGTGTAAACTGCAATACAACAATCGATAATTTTTTTTCCATTTCTCACAACTCGGTACAATCGCTTGCAAGTCCTATAGAGCACCAAACACCGATCGGATGCAGCCTCTATACGCTATATATAGCCAAAGATTATAGAAAAACTTGGATATAGGCAGTCAATATACTTTTTTTTAAACTACATACTAACTTTGGACTCTAGCACTGCCCTTTCCTGGATTACCTCATATATTTCTGGCAGGTCACAGCGTGTTTGCTGGGGCCAGTCGTCCTCGCCGTCTGCGCCATGTAATAATGGCTTTCTGCAAGGATCAGCCGCTGGTCCATGAGTAAGACCATTTCTTTTCTACGCGCAGCAGCAGCTACTGCCGCAGCGCGTCTTAGCCATCGCAATTCTGTCTGTCCGTCCGTCTGTCACACGGGCAGGGCCGGATTAACCTTTAGGGGGGAACCGATGCCATATCGGCAACGGGGGCCTGCTTTTGTATGGCATCTTAAAAGTATCCGCAGGGCCGGATTAACCGATATGCCAAGTATGCAATGGCATGCCCGCCCCCGCGCCAGGGGCCCGTGGCGGTAAAAATTATTTTTTCTTAGTATTACTTTGGTGACTAACTTTGTTTGCACGTTGTTTTCCAAAAATCTCTAACGTCTTCGTCTCCAGATTTACCTGGTATAGCCTAAGCCTATAAGGCCTACTTCATAGTTCCCTTGATCGCGCTATAGATATATTATTCTTGAAATTATAAGTAAATTAAAGTAAAAGATGGCGGCAGCTATTTTATGCAGCGGGGAACATCGCCAGGGGCGTCTATCCTCCCAAGTCCTTGGAGCAAGTTCCCCCCAACTCAAGGTGATTCGCCGTAGGCGCCAAAAACGAGGCTCCGCACGCGTCGAGAGGGTGGAGAATGGGGATGGGGTACCCCCTCCCCAGCTCTAGGGGAGCGTCGTGAGCTCCCCCAGCAGGGTCTGGCGAAAAAAGAATTTTGTGCATTCTAAGCATCACAGAGCACTTCTGGTTGCAAGATATTGTAAATCATGAAAACAGCGTATTACAAGATGGAATGTAGTATGCCACAAAAACTGGGCAGCAGACTCGAGCATCGGTTACAGCAAGAACTAACATTCGTGATATCTCGAGGACCAAGCAAACAGTAACGCATCATTAGCAACCTTATCATCATCATCATCACCTGCAGCAGCAGCAGCAGCAAATTGACACTGCCACTGACAGACAAGACAGACACACTGAAAAAAGAGGCCAGTTGTCATTGATATAGGCCTAAGCAGCTTGCATGAGTGTCAACTGCGTCGTGAGGCAACCGTACATTGTTAATGAATTGTTGTAACATCAGTAGTGATTAGTTCACACAAAATGACACCAGTAAACAACTGAGTTAACGTCATCATTCAAGTCTATAACTGACATCAACATTACTGACAGTCTGACACACAATGCTGTTCCTTTAGCATTCAGACACTCTTGCAACAAGCTGCAATTGGTTACAAGTAAATTGTTTTATCACTTCTGATATTCTGATCACTTGCAGCTGGTTTCAAAAAAAATATCACGATGCTGCCCTCCCACTAAGTCCAGACAACCGTTTGAGCCTTTAAGGTTCAAAACAGTTCCTAGGGGGAAAATTTTTGAGAGATTAGAAGAAGTTGAATATTATCATATTCTGCATTTCTGATATACTGCATATACGTGCAGTATATTAGAAATGCAAAATTATAATAATTATAATATTCAACCCCCCCTTAATTTCCTAAAAAACTTTCTGGAGGAAAGGTTTTTTAGGGAAATTAAGGAGAGAGTTAAATACTATATGTCTGCATTTCTGACAAATTCCACACATGCAAAACCTTCCTAGACGGAAAGGTTTTGAAAAATTGGGGGGAGGAAGTTGAATATTATAAGTCTGCATTTCTGGTATATTGCATGTACACTTCCCCCCTAATTTCACAAACACTTCCAAGGGGAAAAGGGTTTTGGGAAATTAGGGGGGATTAAAGCCTACAATTTTGTATTTCTGATATATTGCATAAACATGCAAAACGTTCCTAGGGGACATTTTTTTTTGAAAATTGAGGAAAAAGTTAAATATTATAACTTTGCATTTCTGATATATTGCATGTACACTTCCTCCCTAATTTTCCAGAAAGTTTCCTAGAGGAGATGGTTTTTTTGGGAAATTAAGGGAGAATTGAGGAAGTTAAACATTATATTTCTGCATTTTTGATGTATTGCCTTCCCCAATTGGACTTACGGTGCCGGGCGGACTCACGTTGGGCTCTGCTCCAAATTTCTAATTTAGTCTTATTTGTACTGTTATTTTTTGGCTTAAACAATAGAAGCAAACATAGGCGGCGGAAGTAATTTTAAAATGGAAGTATAAATAATCTGCAAGCGAAGCGAGCAGAAAAAAATTGAACTGTGTATGCAGAATTAGCAAAAGTTTCAGTTTAGAAGATCGCAAATTTTTTCTTTCTAAAAATTTTGGGGCCTGCTGTCCGGGTCCTGAGGCTTTAGCCTCACCAGCCTCATGGATGATCCAGCCGGTCCTGAGTGTTGTAGCCAATTTTGTCCCAAATTTCGTTGTCATGGCAACAGGGGTCAAACAGGGGCAAAGATAAAGTGTCACCGTTAATTAAGCCAAACCCAAAAACCAAACCCTAGAACCAAAAATTATGACTCTATCATGCACACAACCGAGTTATGACAGTTTGAAGAATTTTTAAATTTTTTGCATAGGTGCCATTGTCATTCTTTCGAATTTTTCGAATAAATAAGTCAAAAATTAAATTTTTATTTTTTAACCTTAAAAAGGCACTTCCTTGCGCAGAACCGCATCATTTAACGTATTAAGCGTAAAAATCGGTCCAACGGACTCGCCTGCAGGGGAGCTGAAGAACAAAAAAAGTGTAGTAAATTTTGCATAGGAGCTAGGGGGTGTATATTTCAGCCGTACTGGGAGCAAGAACCCCTGGGTAAATTAAAACCAATTTTTTTTGGTGGTAGACGTCTCGACGAAATCACGCCATTCAAATTTGGTGACTATCAGTTTAGGCATTTTTGGTTGGCTGAGGGTCAAATTTTGCCCTTTCCCATAGACTTTGAAGATCGTCCTTACAACAGTTACAACACTCACACTACCGTGTGAGGTGTGATCACAGAGAGAACCTGCATAAAAATTCTAACAAATACTGACAATAGTTATATTTAACAGGATTATGAAAATAACAAAAACAACACAATTACATGTACTTGAACAAACAAGCTGATGCACTTAAAGCTGAGCATTTAACTGCGCATTAGACAGAAGAAATTGTTCCACGATGCTGTTGAATTCCTGGTAAAATCGCTGATGTATGTTGTGCTTTCCAGCCAGAAATTCTTCCAACCTATAACGCATAAAATAATATGCTAATACAAAATGAAACAACTTTCGCTGAAGAATCGTGGGTTTAAAAAAAGTTGGGTGGGGAACAAGGGTTCCATGACACTTCATCACACGACACTTAATAGTGCGACAGTTCATCGTGCGACAGTTAAACGCAGCGACAGTTAATCGCGTGCAATTTCATCGCGTGACACTTCATAGGGCGAGCAGTCACCACGTCCAGCACTGTAATTAGCTGTAATTAACTTCACCCCTGGTCGACTTATAACCGTTATCAGCGAAGGCCATTGAAGCACCGAATAAAGACCCTGTTCAATTTACCTGGGGTAGTAACGTTATCTGAGCAATAATGGATGTCGTATTTGGTACTAGTAGTAGGTCTAAGGGCAAACAAACTGTTATTTATCGTAATGTTTAATACTTTAGAGAGCATGGGAATCGTGGCGGAACTACGTCATGGCACTGCTAGAAGTTTCGCATTAACTGTAAATAACTCTGGTGCTGTAACTCTTGAGAACTCTAAACTACACGAACATTACACAGGCCTAAACCGTTTAAGTTGATTGAAACAATAGGTTGTACTGGTACCATGTGTTTTTTTTACTATAACTAATAAGTAAGCTACTACTCATTTTTGTATTTTTGTGTTTTGTGTTTCTGTAAAGGTTAAACTTTCTTTTTAGTGTAAAGTTTAAACTTACCGTTCCATTATTATGTTTGTGTGCATTCTGCCTGAAAAGGCCATCCCCAAAATGACCTATACTGTGTCGGGTGGGACGTTAAACCCTACTCACTCACTCACTCACTACTATGCACACATATGTGAACACTACGTAAACAGTAAGCCAACTGTATATTAAGCAATTTCGTTTAGTTTGTGGGAAATAATGCAAGTTTCTGACAAACAGCTGCAAATTTCTAAAAAAAAAATTGCTCATTTATTTGGCTCCTAAATTCCCCCATAATGAAGGATTTTCAGTGCCAAATTGTGCATTAAAAATGCGACGAAGAAAACTCTCCTAGAAGCTATAATTTAAGAGGGCAAAAATGCCGAAACAAAGCCATTGGTTTTCGCACATGTTTACTCAACTTGATTATATGTTCTACTGTTTAAAATGCACACGCTCCATGATAAATTGCGTATGACTGAAATTTCTTAATATCACAAATTAAGTTCCAAGCACTTGTTACATGCTTAGTCTGGGAGGACAAATGCGATGTTACAGACTACAAGTAAAAAGTAGCAAGAGTGTTCCACATTACTATGCACTAACATTATTAACAAGAAATTTGAGCTAATGCACACGGGACGCGCGAAAGCCTATAGCAGTTCCTACCTGCAGGCAGTCACCCATCGCAGTACTAACTGGGCCCAGCGTAGAGTAACTTCGTTTCAGCCGAAACGCGTTAACAACTACGCCACGCCACCAACGCCAGTACCGTGGCGCCGCCTTGTGAATGATATAGACTTGTCCTGTTTGAAAGCGCCAAAAAATCCATAAACCCCTTATTTTGGCGTTCAAGGTCATCCAAGGTCATTAAATTCGGCGGCAATGGAAAGCCAGTATACGATTTCCTATTAGTGATTAATAGTAACCTAGGCCTTATCTCGCACCGTTACTGAGATACAGCGAGTTAATGGCCAAAAATCGCAAATTTTGCCCACCCCCCTCTCAATTAGGGTCCTCGTTCGGGGTGAGCCCCTTCGAATTTATGGAAAAGCTTTACGGTTCCTGAAACTAGAGTCTTCCAGGCAACCGATGGTGAAGATCTGGAGATCCTAGCTTGGACCGTTTTTGCCTGATCCACCCGTGTGACAGACGGATGGACGGACGGATGGACAGACAGAATTGCGATGGCTAAGATGCGCTGAAAGCAGTAGCTGCTTTTGCGCGTAAAAATATTTAAATGAATTTTAAGACTAACTACTCTGTACTATTAAACATATATGTCTAAAATTTTGTCCTGTCTACTGATATTTTACCACAAAATAATTCAACAACACGTAAGACAAAAAAAGCACTACAAAAAAGTCCAACTTACCGTGAATTTCTTATATTTTGCTGCAAAAATTCAGGATGAAATCGTGGAACAAGTGGATCTTTTGCACCATGCAAAATAAGAGTAGGGCAGCGAATCAACGATGTATCTTTACTGCAAATATCACCTGCAGAACCAAACCATAACACCAAAGAAATCATACACATACTAACCAAAAAAACTGCTGGGCCATTTCAAGGGCAAAACCAGAGAATCTGACAGCAATTAACGTAACACAATAAAAAGAGTACATAAAAATGTTCAGGGCATTTATACAAAGTTTTCCTGCACAATGAACATGCTGAAAAATTAACTGTGAATAAAGTTGCACAGCCGTTGTCATGCAGAAATTACAAAAATCTGATTATTTGCTATTGATAATGTAGAACTTGCTGCAATTTTTTATCACTTATACATTTATTACGTCTATTATTTCTATAAGATGTTGATAAAAACTACAAGTATCATAGCAACAGAAAGCCACCAGTACCAGAAAATTGTGAAACTATTTTTTGTCGATGTAATTACATCAGATCAAAGTAAAAATTTACATACAATCAAGTCATTTTCTAATCAAGTTCTGTGGGGCATCATTTTAAGGACATTTTGCACTATGCTAAACATGTTGTAATGTTTTGGCTCATTAAGGTTAGTTAAATAGTGACATTATGTTATAAACACTTTGTTGCTAGGTAACCACGATGCCCACAGTAACGGTTGCTAGGCAAAACTATAACCACTGATCGTACTTCATATGGTAACTAAGGTTTGGTTCAGGTCTCGTGCTTGCATCTCAGTTAAATAGGTTGTTGCTATACAAAATCTCCCTCCATAGCAACCCCTGCTACGCAAAAAATACATACTCCTTGTATTTAACAACATATGAACAGCTTATTACAGCCATGGTATTTAACACATTTAGACCTTTATTATCTGTGTTATAGGCACAATAAGCTTGTTGCTAAGGGCTTTTGGTTAAAGGGGTCAAGAAAATTTGTACCCGATCATTTTTCAAAATGATTTCACTAAAGCTAACTGAAAATGTAAAAAAAATCAATATTAACAAGCAGGTCTTATGAGAGCTATTTTATGGACATGTCGACCTGCACTATAACGTGTGCGTTAACACGTTAATAATGCACCATTAATATTGCTGATATTGTAATATCAGCCGAAGTCAAAGTCATGCCTCTCTTATATTTCTTTTTTCGCAGTAGAGATGAAACGGCAACAACAGCTTAGTTACCTGAATTTATTCGCTCATGAAATAACCACAGTTTAAAAGAATATTGAAACTCCTGCTTTACAGAATTTAGTAAATTTATATATGATTGTATGTGCATTAATTAGTCCGCCCGTAAGCGATAGCTTGCGGAAGCGGACTTAAGTTTTGCTGTGGTTTATTTTCTTTTTTTTCCCCTCGCGTAATCTCCGAGCTCCGTGGGCCGATCGCCGCGAAATTTTGCACGATGCTCCTAA
>Ga0056128_1005286_pt1 | contig 16237 bp, 9 predicted proteins | sample WorMetLIZISLAND2_FD_71113 | JGI IMG/M metagenome (GOLD analysis project Ga0056128, IMG submission 71113) | Marine gutless worms symbiont microbial communities from Max Planck institute for Marine Microbiology, Germany - Olavius geniculatus... ... | reverse complement strand
TATTTGAAACAAGCCTCTAGATGGAGGGCCGATGTTGCGTAGTAGTCATTCGTGCACATATTATCGCTCACAACAATAAACTTCTCAAATATCAACAGGCCGCTATAAAGTTACGATTGCCCTACTATATTTTCATCATCGGTAGATCGATACGCACCAGTACGCACAATTTGACGCTTGGTAGGATCTTTTCCACGTTTCAATCGACAAATTATCTTACTGTTCGACTAACTACATATTGTTTATGTTTACAAAATGCTGACTATGACTAAAGCAATTTTATCACGTGTGCAATTTTATGACTATATTTACTAGTGTCAGAAAAATTATTAGTTTGTAGTAAACACTATAAATTACCGTTTCTGATACAGATAACCGTAAATAATGCGTGTTTGACAATGTCCAATGACTCTTTTTTACTTACTGATGAAAACTAAAACCGGATGCAGTCGTGATTTACAGTAAAAAAAGTAAATAAAAGTTAGCGACAAACTTCGGCAAAATTAAGGTACTTTGCAGAAATTTCAAGATGCATCGTTCCGGATACTAACAAAATACATATATGCGCGTTTATATGTCCGATCAGCATAAGTCCATTCATACGGGAGAGGTCTCGCAATCATTGGCCAATAGCCTAGATTTATCAATGACAGCGCACATCCGGCTAGCCGGCGTCCATTTTATGAATGAACTTCCAATCTAGCCTACTGGAGTTGCACATACAGCTGCGAAAACGATTCACAAAGTCGACCATACATACCCGCTGCGGATTCTCTATCACGATGTCCACCTTCTAGCGTCTAAACGGGACAAATAACGGCGAAAACAGCTGCAAAAAATCGCACTTAACGTAGGTACAAAACTACTAGCTAGCTATCACCGATTGCAGATGGCTACTCTACTCTGGCCTGCAGCCAAGGCGAGCGTTGTATGAATGGGCAAGTCAGGCTCACGCCACTACTACGGCCTGCAGCCTGCCACACCAGCGCCATCAGAGGGGTGACAGGGTACCGATTTTCGGCTCCCAAAGTTCTGTACGAGTGTGATACGACCACGGGACTAAAAAAATATAATCGTTTGCGTATCTTCGTTAGGTCTTTATAGGGACTTGCGGAGTAAGCGCGTTTCGTCAACTTTCGTGCTAACTTTTTATTATTATTTGCATAATAGTGGACTCGTCCGACCCAGTAACCGCAAACTGGGATATTTTTCGCACGTAAACAAGACTGAGTTTCCTTGCCCGGACATGTCCGTACTTGGGGGTCACGATTGCGAACTGACAAGTGTCAACATTACGCCTACGTCAGGTCAATCAAAAAATGAATAGGCCTGGCTATAGCCTATAGCTATACTACTGTACCGTGTTTTTCGATTTTCGACGTTTTATTATTGCCAATTTAAGTAGGCTTATTCCGTCTGTTCTGCTTTCTGGTTTCGGACTTTTTTGTTACTAAATACAAAATACGAAGAAACTACAACATATTATTCTTGTCTTATGTCACTCAACGACGCTTTAGACTTTATATTAACATTTTCAACCTTCAGTCACATGGTCACATGGTGAGGTCAATGTTTCGCTAAGACTTTAATTGGTCTTGACTTTGGGCTTATCTACGAGCTGAGGCGCGTTTCGCAGACGTCGCACGTTATTTTACGGGTCATAAAGTTAATATTTCGCTCAAATATTGAACTGGGACGTCCGTTTGGTTAACCTAAGCCATAATTGTATTGTTTTGACATTAAAAATTGCCAGCTGATTTAATTTTGATTTTGGTCTTGACTTTGGACTTGAGTTTGAGCTTAGACCAAAGCATGATTAAAAGATATCTTAAAAGATATCTTTTAATCATGGACCAAAGTCAGATCAAGTTCGGTCTTGACTTTGGTCTTAGACGAAAGTCAAGTCAAGACTTTAGTCTTAGACTAAAGTCTTAGCGAAACTTGATTTCACCCATTCACAAGACACAAATAATTAAAGTTTTCTTTCTTTTTCTTTCTTTTTTCTTTCTTTTAACTTTCATAAATATAGCAGTGTTTCTGATATGTTTCTGCAGTTGGGCTTACCGACTTTCTGCACCATCCAACATAATGCTGAGTGGAGTTCTTTTAGATGTAAAGAACTGTGTCATAACAGAGTTGTGTGTATAGTAACAAAATTTTGTGTGTAGCTTTCTCTTGCATATTGTGTATTCTATAGGTTTTATTTCTAGGTTTTATTGTGTAGTGTTTTTTATTCTTTGTGTGTGTGTGTGTATGTGTGTGTGTGTATGGGCCACGTTGCCTGATTTAAATAAAATATGGAATGGAATGGAAAAAGTAGTTTTAATTAAAGTTTTAGTTATGTTACGAATGTCGTGTCATTAAATTTACAAAATGCTTTTGCGCATGTTGCAAATTGAGTTATGTTTAAAATGCAACTCAGAGTTCACTTGGACTTCCATCAGTCATCACTCATCACCTAATAATCAAAACCGAATCGAATATGATCGTAACAGAATCGCCCACCTCTAATTTATTCTACCGTTATATTGATATTCTATGGTAGACATAGTAAAAGTTTTGTTTACATTTCTTACAAACATTTGTAATTTGTTTAGATATATATTTCGGTTTGTATTTATTCGTTGCCTGTACTTTGTCGTTTTGTTATAAGCCTGTCGGCTTTCTATTATGATATATATATTTTGTACGATATATATATATATATTGTGTCTCTTCTCATAACAAGTGAAAATTGGCATGCACTTAGTACTAAGCACCGGTGTGCCTGAAAACCGCAGGACACTCTTGTAAAGACCTCAGGACACCCAAATGAACAACTTTGACTTATAATAAACATTATTAATATTTTAAAAAATTTATTTTTAGCACTTTAAAGAAAGAAAAATAAATAACACAGCCTCATGTAATCTAACAGTGTCTGAAAACCGCAGGACACCGCAGGACACGGAAAGATTAATTTGTTTGATATTTGAAATCCATGGAAAGATAAGCCAAAAACACAGTGTCAAATAGTCTAAAGTCTGAAAACTGCAGGACATCGCAGGACACTGTTGTAATGACTGATTCCCAAATTAACACCACAGGACAAATTTTCTTAGACCAGACATTCAAAAGACTTATAACGTCTAAAATTGTAAAATAACACATAAAGAAAACAGCAAAGTTACTAGAGATCAAATTTGTTCATTTGGATGTCCTGCAGTCTTTACAAGAGTGTTCTGTGGTGTCCTGTGGTTTTTGGTCATACCCCTTAGCACAGTTGGTTTTTTATGGTGTTACTGACCGTGCACGTGCACGGTCCATGCAACTCTAGCAGCAATGTAAACTTGTTTGTTTGCTGTGTACTGTTGTTGCCAGTTCGTGACTAATGATGTTTGTTGCAGTTGGTTGTGAGAATGGGCAAGAAAAGCAAGAAAGCGAAGTCAGTAACTGCTGAAGCTGAGTCAGGAATGCCACGCCATGTGCGACGTGAAGTCCTCGAGATTGTCAACCAGCTGCTTGAAAGTGCGCTTGTTTGTTTTTTTTTGCCTGCACACTGCAGCACCATTCTGCACCTGTTGCATGAATCGGCATATCACATTTTCCCATCATGCATTGCAAACATTGCCACAGTGTTTCATGCAAGATGCAGTACATGTTTCTAAATATAGTAACATTGAATGTACACATTTTTTGTGAAGCATTGTAGGAATTATTAGCTCACTTTTGCAATGCATGATGGGAATTGAGGTAAATTGAATACAGGTGTGCGTTAAGTTAATCAGCGCTGTCAGCCGACTGTCGGCAGCAAGAAATTTAACGGCCAAAAGCGACAGCGCAGTTGCTAGCAAAGAAACCATTTGGCCATTAAATTTCTTGCAGCCGACAGCGCTGTCAAAAGCGCACTGTCAAAAGCGTTGAGTAACTTAACATGCAGCAGATCTGCATTCAGTACTTGTTGCCTGGATATGTAACTGCTATCTGCGAACCCAATCTTTGAGCCTGTCTCTAATTCGCAATCAATACCTATTGCTAAGTCTAAACCTAATCTTCTCTTAGTTTGATTCTCATTTATTAAACAAGCCAACAACTATTTGCAGCACATGACTAAGTTCATCGCATAAGCCACAGTGACAACACAGTAGAAGTGACCAATCGGCTGTATAAGGTAAGCAGTTGTGTATACGGTAAGTACAAACCAGCTCTGCATTCAGTCAACAATTGCCTTGTCTTAACTTGGCTTAAAATATGCATTGTGCACTTAATGTGGAGAAGGAAAGTTCAGAGAAGCTGTTACAAAAACCCTCTGTTAGAAACAAGGATGATGTTGTCCCCATGACTTACTACGAACTTAGTGGTGCCATATGTACAGCATTTTACTGTTTATCGCTTTATTTTGTTTTTTTGCTGTTTGTAGAGTGCAGTAGTCCATTTGGTAGCCAGAATACAGAGTGGAATGACTTTCTGGACGTGTATAAACTAGTCGAGCGACTTCGGAAGAAACAGCAGAGTAAGTTTGACCTTGTCATTTTCGTTCTGCATTTACCACGCATGTATTGGTTTTTTAGCTGTGGAGTATTGTACATTGTATTACATTCTGCTTTAAAACTGGTTCACATCATTTTTCTCACGAATAACTTTGACATGCCATTATGTTATTGATAGCCTGCCAGAATTGTTCCTGTGGCATGTGTGCACACTGCACTGCATGCATTTGAGGTGTGTGTGCACTTTGAAGGATTCATCGCCCAAGATAGAATCTTATGCATATCACGATACTGGGCTAAAACAAATGCAAAATTGATCGAAAGCCGAAACGAGTAAAAGTATTGTAGCAGCACTAGAGGCCAGTTGTAATTGTGCTGTGTTACGAGATGAAGTTGTTGTAAAATGCTTTTAGACTACATCTGGCAGCACAGTTCCCGAGAGGAACACATCGCAGGATTTCTGCACTGGTTGTCAGAGCATGGAGTTGATACCAGCGCTGTGGTAATTGAGCAGTTTGCTGATGCAGGCTATGGACTGAAGGCCACACGTGACATCAAGGTTGGTGTTTTATGTTGATGAGATTTACATAAATTAATAAAAATAAATATTTTTAGCTACATTAATGGATTTGATTTTCACACGCGATAGCAGAATGCTTCGTGCGTCTTAGCCATGGCCTGGGCGTCTGTCCGTCTATCTGTCCATCCGTTACACTGCTGTGTTGTGTCAAAACGGTGCAAGCTAGGATAGCAAAGTCTTCACTGTGGGCTGCCCCATGGACTCTAGTTTACCGTTACAAAATTTTGTACCCCTGAGTGAGGGGGTTCCACTTGAACAAGGGCATCAAAGAGGGGTACCTCCCCTAAAAAGACGTCATTTTGCCGCTATTGGCTTGTATACTGTGAAAACGGTTGCAGATACGTACAGACATGCTGCTTATCATAACAAGCACTGGTGACAAGCTTTTTAGATTTATCAACATTGATGACCTTGAACGACCCTGAATCCCCCAAAAAGGGGCTTTAGTCAATTTTTCACAATTTTTGGATGCAGTGCACATTTCAACACTGAATTGCGATAAAATGGCTGGAGATAGACCAAGACAACCTGCGTATGAAATTTTCAGCTTTAAATGTAGTAGTTCAAGTCCCGACCACTTAGGTTCAAGGAGGCCAGCACAGGCAGCGTCAAAGACAGCTACCTCCTTAAAAAGTGGTTATTTTACCGCAATTATCATGTGTAGCGTGAAAACGGTTGCAGATAGGCACAGACATGCTGCTTATCATAACAAGCAATAGTGACAAGCTATTTATTGGTGTCAATGTCGATGATTTTGAATGACCTGGAAGCCTCAAAATAGGGGTTTTAGTGAAATTTTTTTGCGATTTCCGGCTGCGACACACATTTTAGGAGTAAATTGCGCCAAAATGGCTGGAGATGCACCTGGACAACCTGTGTATGACATTTTTAGCATAGAACGTACATTTTTAAGAATCTAAGTTTCAATCTCTTAAATTCGAGGAGTCTTCCATATGGAGGCCTCAGATTTAAGTACTGTTTTCAGATGCATTAATATCTTATTGCTGTAGGCCTACACTGATTGCCAAAGTGGCAGGACGGCTGGTATCATGTGTCACGTGAGCTTTGCTCAAATTACTTGTTACGTTTTCAATTGCTTTTTGTGTGCGATAACAGAAGCTACATAAAATACGAAACACCTACTGTTAAAGAAATGTTTTTGAAGTTTTGAAAATAAATTTAAAGCTTTTATTACATTTGTGAATAGTAAGTGACTGCTTTCATTCGACCTGCGGCTACTTCTGTTGTTCGGTATTGCAGCTCATTAGTGCAGATGCTGACAGTTTATCCTGTTGCTTATTAATTTTTTGATCAAACTTTTGAGTTTGTTTAAAAATTGTTTGATTAATTTGCTTGTTTTGTTTATTTATTGAGGAGTCAGAGTTGATTACATCAATTCCTCGCTCGCTTATGATGACGACAAGCACTGCCAAAGCTTCTGTACTCGGTAAGATTTGCCACCATGTGTGAAATATGTCAACAACTTATTAGCAGTTGGTAACGCGTTTCGGCTGAAACAAAGTTACTCTAAGCCGGGCTCGGTTAGGTCTGCGATGGGTGACTGCCTATGCTATAGGCTTTCGTGCGTCCCGTGAGCATTAGCTCAAATTTCTTGTTTCTGTGTTGTTGTTGTTGTAGCCCACCCTCCATCTTGTACGCGATAGGCATTGAGGAACTCGGCGACCTTCTTGGGTTGAGGTCCACAAGTGTCAGGTCGGTCTGATGCATCGAGCATTCAAATAAGTGACTGACACTGTGTGGAGTCGCGTTACAATCGGGGTATGAGTTGTGAACTGCTGGGTTGAGTCGGTGTTTATAGGAGTTCAGCTGGGCACAGTAACCAGATCTCAACTGCGCAAGGAAAGTGCAAGCCTTCTGTATGGGCTCTTAGCTTTAAAAAATGCAGGAAAACCAGAATTGGTGTGAATGTTCTCTAGGGCTGACATATTTTTTAGTATAATTGATTGTGCATGTTGCTGAATGTCAGGTGCTCTGATAAAAGAAGATCGAATTCTACAGACGATGCCAAACGTAACGATGGCTCTACATCTGTTATGTGAATGTTTCAGCCAGGACTCATTCTGGGCGCCGTATCTCAGTATCCTTCACAGCATTATACTTATTACTGTTTGCGGAAATGACGGCAGTATTGTTTTCAGCATTGTTTTTCTTTGTTAACGTTGAAACTCATGAATCACTACTTGATGAAGTTTTGCGTGAACAATAAACATTTACCTGGCAACCTCTGAAGCCTGTTGAATATTAAGGTCATAGGTCAAAGGTCAAGGTCACATGGGTTGTAATGTGTTTTTGTGCTTGTGATATCTGCAGGCAGTAATTAACGTTGAGCGAAAGTTTTATTTGTTTTACATTATGTTTAGCTGTATGGTTTTATTGTTGTAGGCCTTCACTGTTCGATGCTGTTAGTTGAGTGGGAGGAATGAAGTTAAGCTGGTTAAAAGTATGCTTACAACATTGAACAATTTTTCTAAGTTTATTTCTGGTGACTGGCATAGCCCGGATTAAGTTAGACGAAATTGGTAGCAGCTTAAACAAAACAAGAATATGAACAAGAAGCTATTATGCTTTGTTTTTGTCTCGTTTTTTACTATGTGTCTAATGGTAAACTCAGTTTGGCCATCCCTCTGTGTGTAGCTGCAACAAATACCAGAGGACACTGGGGTTTAAACATGCACCTTTAGACTCCTATAGTTCGGACAGTGTAAACTGGTGTCTGGATGAGGGCTAAGGAAACAGAATGGGCATCAGCACCATCCCATGAGTCTCATGGCTCCGGAAGGACTTTTTGTTTACTTATTTGCTGTTGTTTAATGATCATTTTTTTGCTAGAAACTTTCACTTACGGTGTGCTGTTTTATAAATCAAACGCGTGCTGATAATGGCTTGACGGTAGATTGACAGAAATTCTTCCATCTGCTTACACGACTGTACTCTATTTCACACCAGAACAGCTTCAGTTGCTCAAAGGATCTCCAGTGCTTAGTAAGTATACAATGTGCTTCTTTTAGTCAGCAAAAAGGTTACTGGACCCTGAAAAAATGGCATTTCCTATGCTTTGTGTCTGCAGTACTGTGCTGCAGCGTGATATATGCATTGTTGATCTTTGTAAAGTGCCTACAACATATTATTGTTTGTTGTGTGATATTTGACTTATTATTAAGTTTACATAAATTCAGAAAACAACCTTTAATTGAAAACTTCTTGGTGTTTCGGCAACCGCTACTGCCTTTTTCGGAACAGCTGTCCACCAGGTGTCACTGCTGTGGACGGTGAGTAATCATAAATGTGTAGAAGTTGATAGGACCCCTCGTCTCGATTCATTGACTTGTCTTGTTTTTTTTTCTGATGTGTATCGCTTCCCTGATCCATTGGTTCATCCTATTACTTTCTCTGTTGATCACCTTATTATTATTCTTTGTTATTGATAAATAACTGTTTTGATTTTTTTTTCAAAGTGTGAAAGCATTATGTAAAGTTCTAATATGGTAATTGGTAAATAATCCAAGTCTTAAATGTGTGTATTTTATAAACTTAATAAATATAAATATAACGTAAAATAAATTACATTTCTATGGTTTTGTGTAGTTGTTTGAATCATTCAGTTACTTATTATTAGAATTTTTTCTGTTACTTTTTCAAATGATTTTGTACATTAACAGCCAGTTCAGACATGTACTTTTTACATTATTATTGCATAGGTGAAGCACTTAACCAGTTCCGGAACATTGCTCGTCAGTACTCGTACTTTTTCCGACTCTTTCAGGTACTTGGTGCTCCAGTTTATGACCAGAGTGCAGGATTTATTTGAAGTCCTTAATTTCGGTTACTTTTTCTAGAACATATTGTGATGCTGTTAGTTCTTTTCGTTGTATTCCTTTATTATGCGGCCATCCTAATAGGTGTGTCTTGGTGGTGTAATGGTAGCGTGCCAGACTGGTGAACAAAAGGTCCCCGGATTGACTTGGGCCCAGAGCACTGCTGGGTAACAACTCTGGGCAGGTTGTTCGCACACATGTGCCTCTGCTCACCAAGCAGTATAATTTGGTACCATTGGTCAAAGGGCGGTGATGCCCCAAGGCTGGGAAGGTAACCGTAGGTCTGGCGTCACAGTGGCCGTGCGTCACGGACTCAGTGGTCTATCCACCTACGGGCTCAAAGGTATCAGTAAGGGAGATAAGCATCTCGCCTACGCCCCATAGGGGTATGGCAGTTTTTCTTTTGTTTTTGCTATCTTAACCGGCCTCATTATAGGTCTTACACATCCATCTGTCTGTAAGTTGGCTTACAAGCTGCAAGCTATCATCAACTGTTGTTGACTTTTTGCCAACCACTGCTGTGTTTCTGTGGAATGATTTCAACAATTTAATTAATAAATGTTGTAATTTGATGAATTTGTGTAGCTTAGTAAGTTGCTGTGTTACTGTTTTAGCTGTCTTTTTTTACGTGCGACAGCATGTAAAGCTTCGCGCGTCTTAGCCATTATTTAGGTGTCTGTCTGTCCGTTCATCCATCTGTCTGTCCATCGCACCCTTGAGCCTTATTAACCCGTGCAAGTTAGGATCACAAAATCTTCACTTTGGCTGCCCCAAAGACTCTAGTTTTTAATGACAAAATTTCGTGCCTGTGGGTAAAAACTCGTATAGTGTGAAAACAGTTGCAGATAGGTACAGAGTTGCTGCATATCATAACAAGCACTACTGACAGGCTTTTTAGATTTATCAACATCGATAACCTTGAATGACCTTGAACCTTAAAAGGGGAGGTTTTGGTTAATTTTTTTCGCGATTTTGGCATGCGACACACATTTTAAGAGTGAATTTCACCAAAACGGCTGGAGATAGACCAAGACAACCTGCAGATGAAATTTTCAGCATTAAACGCAGATTTTAGCAGTCCAAGTCGCAACCCCTAGGTTTAAGGAGGCCTGTGCAGGTGAGTGTCAAATATGGCTACCCCTCTCCTCTTTAAAAAATGGTTATTTTACCGCTATTGGCTTGTTTAGTGTGAAAACCATTGCAGACAGATACAGACATACCAAGCATTAGTGACGAGCTTTTAATGGTGTCTGGTGTCAACATCGATGACTTTGAATGACATTGAACCTCTAAAATAGGGGGTTTTAGTATTTTTTTTGCAATTTTCGGCTGTGTCGCGCATTTTAAGAGTGTATGGCACTGGCACGACTAGAGACATATCTGGACAACCTGCGAACAGGAACTGCTAACGCTGTCGCGCATCTCGGGAGCTTTGCTCAAATTATGATAATATGCATGTTAATTTACAGGGTCGTACAGATGGTTCCAAACTGCCGATTAAAAACTTCTGCTTTGATGACTATAGGTACATTTATTTCCCCTGTGTTTTTTCTGTGTTACATTTCTGCATTACAATGATTGCTAGCTATCAGTTTATATCAGTAATAGTAGCATTAACACCAACAGTAACAACTTTAGCTGCAAAAAAAAACAGATTCCTACATGTTTGTCATTTTGATTCAGAATTCTGCTGCAGTAGCATAGAACATAATTCAGCACATAAGTCGTTCAGTCATATGCTTATAAATACTTTGCAGTGTTGCTGTGACATATCGTAATCAAATGGACAATGTTTTCTGCAGAGACATTGGCTGTGTGGAATATTACATAATATAACAAGGACTAAAGTAATTCAGCGAAAGGTGGAATCACTAATTTCTCACTTGTATTTGCCACATGACAGCATAGGACTGATGGTTTGGCTGCAGTTTGAACTGCATGTTTTGGCTATGTGTTTCCCTGTGTGGCCAGAGACCCCATCAAACACAGTGTCGTTGGACCCCGGCCACAAATGTACCTGTTGAATAGTATCTACAAGGTGGGTCACAAAAAGCATGCCACTTTACTTTTGTTTATATATTCGCCAATCATTGACCGATTTTCAAAATTCTTTCACTGGCACACTCTGCGGACAATCTGCAATAATGTGGTCGTTGTATATTCTACCACACCACAAATGCATCTTTACGTTACCTTGTGAAATATGCATATATAACGATAATAACAAACTAACAAGTTGTTAAATGAAACAGAAAAACACGTCAGACCAACATTGCTGTGAATGATCCGTATGACACTAGATTGCGTGGGTCTAACACAGCCTAGTGTCATATGGATCATCACCGCAATGTTGGTCTGAAGAGTTCACGTTTACCTAATTATTTGTTATTGTCGTTAGTTTTTTCTTACGTTTATATTTGGCAAGGTAGTGTAAAGATGCACTTGCAGTGTAGTGATATAGCAATTACATTATTGCACATTAACCGCAGAGTGTGCCAGTGAAAGAATTTTAGAAATCGGTCAATAATTGGCAAAGATAAGGACAGAAAAGTAAAGTGTCACGTTTTTATTGGCCCACAGTGTATTGAAAGGTTTAAGCTAGTTGCATAAATATTACAGAAGACAGACAGACTGCGCTACTGAAGAATGTGAAAGAATAGGCAGAATCACTTGCGCTGCAAGAAGCGATTCAGCATAGAATTAAGTTAATAGTGTAACAAGACAATCAAGCAGCAATCGAGCAGCAGACAGCAGCACTTCCGTTCCATATCAGTCATCTCATGTTCTGTCAGTTTTATCAATTTTTGATTAGTATGTTAATTTGTAGACGACACAATGTTGATGAGATGCTCACTGAATCTGAGGTGCAACATGTTGCACCTAGAATGCCTGAATTTCAACTTCCTCTTTCCTACTCAGATTATTCAAAGACAGTAGAGCTAGATAATTTTAGTCATTGTTAGATTGCACAGCCTAACAATTAGAGATGGGCCAAAGTTTGGTTTTGCCAGTGGCTCGTCTCTAGTCACAGTGTGTGTGCAGGTGGGCCGTGTCAACAATTATGACGCGTCAGAACGAGATCCCGGGCAGTGAGCCTGGAGATGTCAATACAGCATTAATACCTCTTTGGGACATGGCCAATCACACCAGTGGATGGGTACGAGTACTTTGCATTTATTCTCACATTTTTGTTGATACTGTTGGGCCACGAAAGGTGAACAATCAACTCGATTTAATTCATATTCTGGCCGGATATGTGTAAAAGGTGTCTAAACCTGGTTCTGGTTTTGTATCAATAGTTTGAGTAGTACGCGTATGTGAGAATTTTTTTTTTGCTTGTATGGGTCATTTTATTACTGTTATTTAGGATTTTTTGTGTTGGTAGTTGGCCATTTTTTTGCATTTGATTTTTGTTGTCAGTACCTGTGCAAGTGATTGCATGGAAAGACTCATCTCCACAATGACCTGTCATGTGTCTAGTAGTGCAAGTGTTGAAGTGGATTTTAAAAATTTGTTAGGCCGCTTGTACATACAGGGTGCGGCAAAAAAGTGGACCCCTAAAGTTTTTTGTTGTTTTCTGAGCAACTGTTTGGAATTTTAGTTTGAAATTTTACACATTTATTTATTAAGACCTCCTACATCTAACTGCCAAGTAAAATTTGATTCTGTTGAAAAACGGCAAAGTTACAGATTTTTCACATGACTGTCTACCGATTTTTCAGCATTCAAAAATGTTCCGGCTACAACACCAATTTAATAATATCGTTGAAATATCACAGTTAAATAATGATCAGATGCCAGAATTCCATTGTCATTGTGAATAATCAAAGTGTTCACCGCCAGCTCCAAGCTACAACACCAGCCGCCAGTTGCCTTATTTGAGAAATCTTTTACAGCTTTGTCGATCAGTTCCTGTTGCAGGTTGCCCCAAATAACCTGAAGCGCTTTCTTGAGTTCATCGCTTGTTTTCGGCTTTGTTCTAGGGTTGCAGTAAGCCTCCAACATTGCACCTCATACGCAAGAGTCCATTGGGTTTATATTCGACGAATTTGGAGGCCATTGGTCTTTTGTGATGATATCTGGACAGCTGGCCTGCAGCCAGTTCTGAGCGCTGCGCGGCGTTGCACGCTGTATGTGCTGACGCGCGTCCTGCTCGAGGATGAATCCGGTAGACAGCCGGCGATTGCTTTAAAGGAACGATAATTTAGTGATAATTCATAAACAATATAAACAATATAAATTACTGTTTATCAAAACGTCACTGTGACGTCATCGGCAGTAACACGTAACCAGTTTTTGAAAATTAAATAGCATTTTTAGCTTAAACATTTTTGAATGTTGAAAAATTGGTAGGTGGTCATGTTAAAAAGTCTATAACTTTGTCATTTTTCAATAGAATCATATTTTACTAGGCAGTTAGATGTAGAAGGTTTCATTAAATAAAGCTGTAAAATTTCATATTAAAATCCCAAATGGTTGCTGAAAAAGCAGCGAAAAACTTCAGGGGTCCATTTTTTGTCGCACCCTGTAGTAATTGGGAGACCTTATGTTTTTGCTTTGTTATCTCTGCCAAGTGTGAACGTAGTGAACATTGGAGGAGATTATGAGATTGGCTGTTCTGTCCGTGTTTCTGTCATTCTATGTACATGATGACTCGTAATAGCAATCACGTCATTGCACCAACAGCACAAGCAGCATCACCGGCTATTATTTTTCTTTTCCTCTACAAAGTGGCTCTTCTTTCTCTTTCTCTTTTTTTTTGTATCGTGTAGTTGTAGGTGTTGTTGTATTTGTAGGTGTACTAGTAGTAATAGCAATGCTTAAATCACTTCACTTGGCTGAGATATGCACTCTCGCGAGCACCTTCTAGTTTTTTTTCTGTTTCTTTATTTTCCACTTTTCTGAAGCTAGACAGCAGACAAGACCAAAATTGGAGGAAAGACGACCCTTACCTTGAATGAATTGAGACCAACTTTTAGCAAGATCTGTTGAAGGGTTTTGGATGGAGGGGCATTTTGATCACGTTTATATTCGAAAGTTTGGCGAATCAGCAGCCGTGGACTACGAAAGACAATTGGACTTACAGCGCCAGGTGGCCTTACGTTGGGTCTTACCCCAAATTTCTAGTAATCATTAAAGTGTATTTTGTGTTGTGATCATTTGATTGTGTGCAGATCTCAACGGATTACAACGATGCAAAGAGCTGCAGTGAGTGCTTTGCTCTACAACCATACAATGCCGGCGACCAGGTACTATGTGAGCTGTGTGAGATGGTAAACATTAACGCTCCTGATAGTCTCTCATAACATGTCGTTGGTGTGCTGTGTCCTTTACGGTATTATCTGATGACTGTCACATGGTTTATCGTCATTTGGTAGATGGCTGCATACAAAAATGAGAAATTGTCCGAAAAGAAGTGTATCTTGGCATTATCCAACTTTAGCCCCAACTGGGGCTAGACTTTTTTGGGGGTCATTTATTACAAGTATAATAATTATGTTAATAGCTGAATAAGCCGCAACACAGCCTAGAAGACTGTGTTCTGGCTTATTCAGTTATGACAGTTTACTACATTTGTACTTAAATGAATAAGCGTCTGCAACTCTTATGTTGCCGCTTATTCAGTATAATAGGCCTAATTAATAAGCCTTAACACAGTACTATCCGGCTTATTCAGTTGTGATTATACTGAATAAGCGGTAACATAGAGTTGTAGACTCTTATTCATTTTGGTACAAACGTAGTAAACTGTTATAACTAAATAAGCCGCAACACAGTCTTTTAGGCTGTGTTACGGCTTATTCAGCAATGAACATAATTATTATACTGAATAAGCGGCAACATGGACTATCCGGCTTATTCAGTTATGACAGTTTACTACATTTCTACTACACAATCCAGTAATCGTGTGGTTTCTATAGTTGAACACGTCTATAGAATGATAGCTTTGCTCTTATATATAACCTCCAGGAATAGCCCCAGATGTGGCCGTCTGGGGCTATTTTTGGATGTTATATATAAGTGAAGATTAGCCGGACGTTCTTATATAACCTCCAGGATTAGCCCCAGAACACTTATTATGTCGTTTATTTGTAATTTATTTGTGCTTATCTGGGGCTATTCCTGGAGGTTATATATTAACGCAGTATGGCCATTATCATTGAGTTTAGGTACATCATAACATGACTACGTTAAATATTTGAGGTTTTTATAGTGTTTGTTGGGGCTAAAGGTTTAGCCCCATCTGGGGCTAATCCTGGATATGGCCTTATCTTTTGTCATGGTCTAGAGCATATTAATATGCAAGTGTACCTGAGACATGTGCACGATGAACTCAAGATGTGTTTCAATCGTTACACATGATTTGGAGTTACGTTATAGATGGTTATAACACTGCAGACAGTGTGGTGAGAAACAGGAGGATGAATTGATTAATGAAATCAGATTGGATTAGAATACTACCAAGCGTAATACATTTACGTTGTTGATTTTAGGTGATGATCTTCTACGGGCCTCGGAGCAACGCAGAACTTTTGCTGCACAATGGCTTTGTCCATGACAGTAACGTTCATGACAAACTCGCCGTCAGAATGGGTTGGTCGATTGTATTCGATTGTATTCACAATTTATAATGCAAATCAAATTCAATTTCATATTTTAATTGTGGTTTTTAAGTTTAACGTCATGTTATTCACTCTGCCAAAAATGATGCGGCGTGGATAATCTTGTATGGGTTTTTTATCATCTGTGTTTATTAAAACTTAAAATAAATCTTTAAAACCTGAAAACTATTTTTATAACTGATCAAAAACCTAGTTTTTCTGAAGCCTTGATTTCATTTTCAGGGTGACCTCTTGTCTGGAAAACCTCGAAATGTCAGGGAATTTGAAATATGTCAGGGAAATGTCAGGGAAAAAATCTTTTCAGGGAAAAGTGTCCCAAAACTGTTCATTACTAGTTGAATATTTGCGTTCAACTCCATTTTTTTTCCTGCTCACTTTGCTCGCAGATTTGTACTCCCATACTTTTAAATTTGCAGTGCCAGTAAGCCACTTTTGTTTGCCTTTATTATTTAAACTGCACTAGATTTGGTCAGTTAATTCTCTGGAAAATAATTAAAATTGTTTCCAATAGACGTCATATCGCTACTGTTGTGAGGGGCAATACTCCGTCTGTGTTCCCTTAAAGGTGCGTGGTTACCAAAATTAACATATACATTTTATCCATTTTCCGCAGAATTTTATGATAACTTTGACAGTAATATCGGCGCCCAGCGTTCTGTCAACATGGAAAAATTTACCTTTGAAGTCGACGATCTACGAAAACGACGTAGAAAACGCGCCGCCATGATG
>Ga0056128_1005282_pt1 | contig 16241 bp, 9 predicted proteins | sample WorMetLIZISLAND2_FD_71113 | JGI IMG/M metagenome (GOLD analysis project Ga0056128, IMG submission 71113) | Marine gutless worms symbiont microbial communities from Max Planck institute for Marine Microbiology, Germany - Olavius geniculatus... ... | reverse complement strand
CTTTTTGCTTCTGAATGTTCAATGGAAACCGCAAATTCGCCCATTTTTCTGAAATTTGGAAACGCAAAAGACCATCAAACATTGTTAAATTTTGCAATTCTTGCTGGAAAATGGCAAAAACGCACCTTTTCATATAAAGTCGCCTGTAAAAAATTTTCATGGTTCGGCCAAAGGGGGGGGCATCGCACCGTGGCCCTCCCCCTAAATACGCCACTGGCTGTCTCTATGATCCTCATGAAGGGGTCGCGTCTCCCTTTCACCAGAATTAGAAGAGTACTTTAGACTTATTTTTAAAAACTGTAAATAACTGGTTGTACGAGTGTAATATTCGTGCTTTTTTGGCATATGAAGTAGTGACGCTTGTTGCTTTGTTTTGTCAGCCATTCGTCACCGACTGGCCTATAATGTTTACACAGCACTCGAACAGGCCACAGCAATGTCTTGGTAATGCGGAGAAAGCGTTGACAGAGTGTATGATAAACCAATCACTCTCTCGTCTTCTCTTCTCTTATCACTCACATTGGCAAACACACTGCCGCGAGAAGTATTCCTTCTATGATCTATTGCATTTGCGCAGCGATGTGATGCATATAAACAGCTTTTTGCCTAATGCCTAATGCTGTAAGTGCAGTATACCTGGAATTATAGTCTAGATACACAGAACTTCATTTAATTTTAATTAAGCTATGTGGTCATAAGACAATAGCATTAAACTAACTAAATATACCAGTTAAGAACATTTTATTTAGTGTATTTGGACTAACTACATCACTGTGACTTATTGATTCGTTTCTGTGGTCCCAAAAGTGTTTCACAAAGCTTTTGATGGGATTTTCAATGCACGTTTTTTAAAATAAAAAACGTTGAGCAAAATAAAAAACGTTAAAAAAGTAAAAAACGTGGCAAGAATAAAAAACGTAAAAACGTAAGGTAAGTTAGCACAATATGCACAGTGCCGCAATTAGTTCGATCAGTTTGCCGGAGATGCACGAACTGGCCGTTTAACTATAAAGATACCTTATTGTTTAACTGATTGATTGAATGAATGAACATGCAACGAATGCGCGGTCACATGGCCCACCAATTCACCTGTATTGTCTGTTTACAGGTGTGCACTAAGCTTGCTGGAAACAGTGATTAATTAGCCCGGTGTCACGGCTATCTGCTGCTGGCAGATTGGCGTTAGCGTATACTATGGATCAGTTCAGTGCACCGTGTAACTGTGTCTGTCTAATTAGGCTTATTGGCAAGTAGTGTGGGTTTACACATACCGAGGCTGAAACGATATGCCATTGCAAGTGTACCGCAATTGAGTCTATGCCGGATATGATCGAATTCTATGCCGATAATCAATACGTTATAATATAATCGTTATTTCATGTCACTGGAACCGCAACTGAAACCAGAATAACTCAAATGGCACGGCAAAAAGTTAGCGTAGGCCTACGACAGTTCTAGATTGTGGGTCTATCTGTTGTCTGTTGTTATCGCAGTAAATCACGGACTAGACTGCGCTTTCTCAATCATCCATTCACTGCATGAGTAGGCATCCACTTCACTCCACGCAGTCTTAGAACCCGCATCCATCATAAAGCACAGCGCTTGATCATGCGAGATTGCGAGGCTGAACGGGACAGAAAAAAGTCGCCTCGCGATACTACTGAGAAAAGGCTCACAAAGCGCACATTCCACTGGTGTCGATTTGTTTTGGCTTTCTTGTACAGCGTTCCGTACAACGAACTCCGCCAAAAAGCGAAAAACTGCTCGTTCTATATACACTGGGTCTTAGACAAAAAACCCAGCTATCGCTAGGAAAAGTCGACCTAACCACCTACGTCCGAAGCCCAGCGTCCGACTTTCAGTCACGGAGAGAAAGCGATTTGTCAAGAGGTGAGACAGTTTCATGCACGCTATGTTAACGGAACGCTGTCTCGAAAGCTAAAATGAATGCTAGTATAACAAACATCGCACGTGGTCATTTTGCCAAGCGTTATACTGTTCCATGCCCGTGGTCATCTCGCCAGCTGATATAAGCAGGTACAGAGTAAATGAACAAGGAAACTATCGGTCGCGGGGTTTGCAAATATTTCTCACAATAAAGACGCCTTGTTCGGGAAGACACGCTACAGTTTATACAGTTAGGGCCTATACTGGCCTTCAACGGATTGGAGCGGTGAGCCGCTCCCTCGACCGGGAATGAGAGAGGCAGAGATAGGTCATTCCAGGTGAATGATTTTCATGTCATTTGGAAGCCCCTATCAATGATCAATTATAGCAACCTAGGCCTTATCTCACACCGTTTAGCCACGATACATCCGTGACAGACGGATAGACGGACAGACGGACAGACGACGACAACCATGACAACAGCTCGGTTTTTACTAAAGTACGGTCGGCTAAAAATGATGACTGAATATTCCACTACATTTTCTCAACTTCGTCGTTACACTACTTCGTGAAATTGGGAAATGCAAGAAAGTCTAACAATAATGGGCAGAAGCGTGTTGGAAAATGAAATAGGCCTGCACTTCAGCCCAAGATCACGATGAACACCTGCTCTTCGCCGACCGCATCGAGAAAATTTGCTGCCTCATGAACGGATAGCTGTCGTCGCCACCACTGACTTTATTGTGGATTGCGAGAAAACGTTGCTGCGTGAATAAGGCACTCAGAACCCAGGCGAGAGATTGATGACAAAGCGAACTGGTTGAAAGTTGACAGACGGATCACTCACCGACTGTTAGAAACAACGCTCTGCACACAGTAGCCTACCCAGAGCAAATCAAACAGTCTCTCAAGATTGTTTGCATCCGCTCACTGGAGTAACCCGACTCAGCAGTCACCAATTCAGCGACTGGATGCAAAGAATCTTGAGAGATGCTGGCATGTGGGGAGAGAGTAAGTTAAGGGGACAAATGCAGGCTACAGTATTTTTAGAGAAGCAGTGTCCCTTACTATTTTACCAAAATCCACACAAAAAGCTTAAAAATTGTTCTATTCCACAATAAACAAATTTGTAATTTTACTAGCTACGGAAACTGTTGAAAATAACAATTTTCAACAGTTTTCGTAGCTAGAAAAATTGCAAGTTTTCAATATTGTTAAATGTGCCGTGATCACAATTCTATTGCGTCTTTGTATACGCATTGCAGTTTTGTGCGCTATATACACTGACATCTTACTTAGTTCTGTACTTAAAAAGCGCGGAAAATGCAAAAAAAAAATCGAGCACAGATGTCTTCCTACGGCTACGGAACTTCCAAAGATCCAAGCATCCCTCATTTCTGTTTACAACCACAGTTCACACCGCCGGTCGCAATGGATAGGTGGCGCACAGTCATGTACAATGTCCAAACTGCTTGCTATCGACACGCTATCGACGTCATCGTGTGGGTGTAGCTTTTACAGCAGCAGTTGTCTGAAGTGTGAGTCGATCGTTAGTGCTTCGGTGATTCATCGCAGCTGATAAGCTTCTTCGTTATCGGCCGTGTCATTGTTTATGTCTGTTAATAGCGTCACTTTCTATACACCAGGCGCCATGTGCTGCATAGGTTGCAAGTTTGCAACTATTCATCGCACGGTTAATATACAGGATGGCGCAAAAATAAGCCCTCCCCTTTCAAGTGCGTGTCGTTACATCAAATATTCACCTGTTTTCACCTGTTTTCAAACTTCCTTCACCGATAGTTTGTCTGATGACACAAGCTTGACCAGTTTTACATGGTGTGCCAAGAAATTAGCACCGTTTTATACGCCTTAACACGAGCGGCGATCCCGGGGATGGGAGGGACATGTCCCTCCAATATTTGGGCAGGGAGACAACATACAGGTTGTCCCCTTTCCCCCAATAATTTGCCACAAAACGATCAAGTTTTAGTCCTATATTTTAGCCTGTCGGAAAATTTTTTTCCTATGTCAGAAAATTCCTTATCAAAAAAAACAAAATTTGTGGCTGGAAGTCTTTTATTTTGAAAAATAGCAATTTTCCGCTCCACTAATATTTTAACTCATGACGTTGTCGCAGACCCCCCTGTCCGCACCCACTATGCCTGTGAATTTTGCTGTGATGTTCCTCAACATTTTTGAGAACTAGGTATTATATAGGCCTAAGTGCATGCCATACTGTCTGGCGTTCAGTCTAGTTAGTCAGTGGTCGATTATGATGCAATAAAATGCCCGTGACGCAAGCGTCTGCAGCAGGTTTATCTAAAGTGCTGCCATATATGGCCTACACTGACAGTAGACTGTAGAGAGATTCTAGGACTAAACATGCGAGCCATCTATTACCGTCGTTTAGCACACGGTGTTAAGCCTAAGTTCCATCCGATGATCCGACCTAACGCGCGCAACGTAACGAACGCGACAAACACAACGCAAAGAATAGACACCGCTTAACTGTCTCTTGCGTTTTAGCCGTTGTATGTGTCGCTTGCGTCAAAAAGTACTACACAGTGGCCTCAAGTTGCGTGCGCTGCGTGCGTTTCCCATGACAACAAATAATTGTTTTTCCCATTCCCGTGGTATTTCCCACACCCATGCAAACCTCAGTAGATGCAGTATATTTACGTGAGTGTTGCGTAGATTTTCTGTGGTGCATTGTGCAGCGTGTTTACTGATGACGTCATCGGTTGGTGCACGGAGGCGACGACGCCGATTGGCCGAGGTGCGTCACGTGACGGGCGTGGCGGGAAACACGGTCGTGTTGCGCTGTGACCTGCCCAGGTCCGACCCTCCGTCCGTTCGCTGGATTGACTATGTCTACAACACCAGTCCGGAACCGGAAGTCATCGTCGCTGCTGGCGGGACCGAAGTGCAGCGGACTCACCCAAACGCCGACAATTTCCGCGTCGATGCGGACTTTAGTTTGACGGTTTCTTCGCTGCGGGTCAAGGAATCTCCCGGCCAATACGTGTGCGAGAGCCAAGTCGACGGCATAACTCATCAACTTGATTATCAGCTCACCGTCTGCAGTATGCTTTCAAAAATTGTTTTCTTCATCGCTCCGTATTTGATACGTTTGCCTACTGTCCAGTCACTCTGTGGCGTCTGTATCATCAGTGGCGGTGCCAAGGGGGTCCAGGGGCGGCATAGCCCCCCCATTTGAGGCTTAGCCCCCTTTGGCCTCCCCATTTGAGTTTCACAGACATAAGCATCGGTGTAAAAGTTACGTATTTTTTTGCTACTGATGACGTCATGCTCACGTCATATTTCTGTGTTTGTAAATTATGGGTCTCACTGTTGAAGGCAGACATTTGATAAAATGTTTGTGTGTCAGCAAGGGTTATGGAGCCGCAAATTTGTGCAAGATGTTTGTAGACAATGGACAGACAATTGAATGTTGATAGAATGAAACCTGTTAACAAAAATTGACATGACTGGCAGTATCAAGTCGTTCGACTGATAGCGGACAAGTGGTCATCCACGCAGTGACGCAGTGTGCGTACACCTGCCAACATCAACTAGGTTGAGTATCTCGCACTAAGCCAAGAAGATAGGCTAATCTCCCACCCCCCGGAGCGAGCATGACGTCATTTATGGACGACCCCTATCGGAACTTGGTAGTCTTATGTTTCAACACTGGTTAATACTCAGTGTGTTGTGTATTACATGTAAAAATGCTAAAAGTTATGTTTGCATGCACACTGTAACTGATTTAACAGTTCACATTAATATCAGCAGTTAGCCACCTGAGCAAAAATGAAATGGAAGACAATCATATTTTGTTGGGCTGGCATTATGTTAAATGGTAGAGTCAAGTACTATTACGCTGTTTTTGTCGGTAGCTATTTGTCTTTCTGTCTTTCCGTTTGTCATTTTAGCGCATAAACGTGTTTATAAGCCGATTAATATTAAAATCTGTTAAAAAGAAAATAAACCCAGATTCTCACAGAAAAAAACCCAAACACCCAGATGACATAAGAAAAACCTAGATCTAGTGAAAAAACCAGGAGTGGTCACACTGGAGGGGGGTTAAAGGAAGTGTGACGTCACACACATCACATCTGTGGTAAGGCACAATAGACAGCCAAATCCATGTTGCCAACTCGCCGTATGTGTCAGGACGAGGAACATTTAGGAACGCTGCGCTTAATTTCACACTATTTTATGAATTAAATTGACAGTAAAGAAATTGATAATGGATAAAACTTCATATTTTAGAATTAAGATATGCTGAAACTCATCTCTGTACTCTACACTTCAGGCTGCCGGAGGTTGGGGGTAGACGTCTGTGACGTCTATTTTATTATTTGAAGGGGGGTCCAGGGAAGTGTGACGAAGGGGGAGGGGGGTAATTTTTTCATTAAAATCGCATGACGTCATTTATGGACGACCCCATAGACAGTTTGTGACATTTTTACACACGTGTTGATGTGCTACGGCTTATATAACTATGCAAATGTGTGTGTGTGAAGTCATAGCCTTGATGTTTTCCATGGTATTTACTACTGAGTACTGACGTTACTGCGTTAAACTCAATCTGGGTTTTTCTGGGGTTTTTTCGCATCCGAACTTGGGTTTTTTAAAACACCCCGAGTGGTCACATTGATAGCGACCCAAGCTGGTGTCGAGACCACGACCGCACGATCGTTAAGTTCAACGTTTTAGCTGTTATTTTCCTCCCCAGTGTTTGAGTTGTGAAAAATTAGCCGGGGGTTGAATTTTCCGTCTGACCAAAATTGTGATGTAAACAGCAAATCTTACAGAAGTAGCCTATATAGCTGACCCTCCAGTATGTAATTTGACAGTGTTTTGAGGTCTTGAGAAAACAGTTAGGGGTTCAACCCCCTCAACATTCTGGCAATTCAAACACTTACACTGTCCCCCACCCCCACTCCCAAAAAGGATGGCCAGGTTGAGTTGACCGTGGCGGTGCGTGTGGTTGCAGACGTGCCGCGCTGTTCGGGCGTGACGCACGTGCGGGCAGGTAACATGACGTCACTGGTTTGTGAGTCGACGTACTCCGGCAACGAGCAGCCTCAGCTGGCCTGGTACCGCGCCGTACATCGCAGACACCGGCTGTTTGACCATGACAATCAACTGCCGCGCGCTGACGCTGCCGGCAGATTTGGACATCCGGTCGACAGTCTCGACGAGTTCGATATACGAGAGACCGGACCCGTTGCTAGACAGGTACAGGAATCGAATCACGGACGTTTAGTCCCTCTGACGTTTCGTTAGTGGCGCGTCATTTTAGTAAATCATAGGGACTCACTCTCTTTCCCTTTCCTTCCTCTCTTATCCCTCGACAGGTAGGACCGTATTAGGGACGTTTCGCTCTTTTAGCGTTTCGCCCCAGGATGTTTAGCCGCTATCCCGGTCGTTTGCCCCCAAAAGGTTTCGGCGAAATCGCTTGAAAGCGAAAGAACCGACCGTTTGGCTCCCTGGACGATTTTGCCCATTAAAAAACTGTAAACCAACAGCAAAAACGAACAGACGGCGAAGACGACGGACAGAAAAGACTAACGGCGAAGGCAAGACGTCAGATTTTTCATTCTCTTCTCTGTGGTCTTCGCCGTCCGTTTTTCTTCGGCGTTGTCCGCATTATTTTAGTCGGCGAAACGTCTAGTCTAGTCAAAGGGCAAAACGTCCAGGCCTGGAGCGAAACGTCTCTATAGGACCAGTGTAAAGCGCTGTTTCCATCCAATGTAACGTATGCAAGCAACGAACGCAATAAACGTAAGATTCATACGCAATAAACGCAGCTGACGCTGCGGCCGAAACGCAAATATAGAAGCGGTCGTTGCGTCCGCTGCGTACGTTGCGTGTTCGCGTTGTACGGAAACCCCGCTTTAACGTTGTGTACAAGGCCAGTGGTGTATTTAGGATTTGGCAAAGGGGGGCCATGGCGAGCGCGTGGAGCGCGAGCCTATAACGAGGTCTGGGGGCGGAGCCCCCAGCGGGGTCCAGGGGCAGAGCCTTTGGTCGGGGGTCAGGGGGGCGAAGCCCCCCTGAAGCTGAAACACATTTTTGCTTCTGAATGTTCAATGGAAACCGCAAATTCGCCCATTTTTCTGAAATTTGGAAACGCAAAGATTATCAAACATTGTTGAATTTTGCAATTCTTGCTGGAAAATGGCAAAAAACGCACCTTTCCATATAAAGTCACCTGTAAAAAATTTTCATGGTCGGGCCAAAGGGGGGCCATCGCACTGTGCCCCCCCCTAAATACGCCACTGTACAAGGCGATAGAAACGAACTGGACTGTCAGTTGGTTTGCCTCATAGATTTAAAAACGTTTTTAATGTTTTTACTAAAAATTCAAAAAACGTGGTTTTGAAAATGTTTTTGTGTTTTTTAATGTCGTGTTTTTGTTGCTGTTAAAACATAAACATACAATATTACAAATACATACATTTCCTGGACAGAGCGAGTGTTTTGTAGCAGTATTATTAACTTTGTTTCATTCCTATTGACAGCGCTTTTTACTTGAATGAATACTGTAGTTTAATGTATTTGTGCATGTTTTTAATGTTGTTTATAAAGGTGAGAAACATGTTTTAAAATGTTTTTTTATTTGCCAATTAATGTTTTTAACATCTATGATTTGCCTTATACAGTTCGTGCAATGCAACTGATCTGGATCGAAGTGCGATTTCAGTTCAGTTTAGTTCTATTAATTTCCGTCACTTTGTACACGCTTTATCACAGCTTGTACTATTCTAAAGGCTGTGCGGCAGCCGCATTATACGGGTGTAATGTATAATAATGACTTCCTTATAATAATGAATCCCCAGTCATTATTATATGTATAATTTACACTCCTCCAGTCATTATTAATACATATTTAGCTATGAACATGTACTGAATAAACAAGAACATATACCGAATAAGCCGCAACAACATTTGTAAACAAAAAAAACTTTTATTAGTCACCATAATATCACACAAGAAGTTAATGATATACTAGGGAAGTGTAAATTATACATATAATAATGACTGAGGAGTTAATTTTATAGGGAGTTATTATTATACACTATACCGGTCTTGCAGTTTTTTTTTTACTGCAACATGGATGCACAGTTTATCTACATTCTTACTGTGTTGTCGTATGTCATTAAAATATTACTACTTTTCTATAAAGGTACCGACGATACAGCGACCAAAAGCATTGTACGGCATTTTGATAGTATTTTATGTACGAGTATTTCCCACGCTTGTGTGACGTTTATCGGTTATTCATTCATTTCTTTTAAGGCTACTTGACTTGACACGTTTATGATTGCATCTTGCAGGCTATAAGCTACACGCTATATGATGTAAAGTGACCACTGACCATGCTTATCCTCTTTTTGTAGCGCTTTTAGCCGGTGTCACATTACAGAGTCTCCCCCATAACAGAGTCTCCGGCCGGAGACTCTGTACCGTTATTACAAAGTTTCCCCGCCATGTAGATGTCTCACATCCCATGACAGAGTCTCCCCTCTTGTGACAAAGTCTCCGTAGTCGGTGTGACAGTATCTCCTCCGTGACAGAGTCTCCTTCTAGGCAGGCAATGAGCATCCCTGCAGTGTGATGCAGGCGTGCTGCGGTGGTTGCAGTGTTGGAGTACGGAGAAGTCGCGACTGCATGGCGACTTTGGCATCTGACACGGCAGGGTTGTAGTTAAGATCAGACTACAGAGATGGACATCGCAAGCACGGACACTGTAAAGGATTATGCAATGCGCGTACAATAATTTGTTGACTGTTTCCCGTGATTGCCATGTCAACGTCATGGATGAAGATACGTATGAAGAGCTGTATGAGTTTTTATCTAAAAACACATATCCCGACATTGATCAACCTATGGTTACCATCCTGCACGGTATATCGAGCAGCGGGTAATTGTTGCGTTGCGCGACGGCGTCGTGCTGTATGTTGACAGCCTGCGACCGCATCAGTCGTTGTCGCAGTATGTGATCCGTCAGCTTCTGCAGCTGTTTCGCGGCAAAGTCGACGACAACGGCAAGCTGCAAGTCAACTTAGTGCCTAGTACGCCGCAGCCTAGTCGTTACGATTGCAGCGTCTATGCGGTAGCGTACGCCACCGAGCTCGCGTTGAATAACGCACCGGCCCGGCAGGCACCTTTCTACACGCAGCAGATGCGCGGCCATCTAGAGCGGTGCCTGGAATCCGGGGAACTTGAGCAGTTTCCTCGCATGACACCAGACAGCATGGGCGACAACGCAAGGTTACCCGACTCTCCGATGGCGACTCTGGTGTTGAAGTGCTGCAGTGACTGTGTACTGTAGCTATGCGACGTTATTAATGATGCGGATGACAATAGTGACCATGTTTATGATGATGATGTTGCTGGGACTACCTAGCTTGCTACATAAATTATGATGATGCTGGAAAACGAAGACGATGCTGTACCAAAATGTTTCCTAATTACTTATTGCTGATAGTGCAGCATTAGCTGGAAGAGGAGGCTTTGTAACGGTGCTCATAGTGTATGGTAGGATAGACTGTCACGGGGGAGAGAGTCTGTAATGGCGGGGCGAATCTATAATGACTGGGGAGAATCTATATTAGGCTCTGTACCGAGCTAAGTTCCTCCGGGGGAGACTTTTTAGTTTTTACCGGTACAGAATCTCCGGTGGGAGACTCTGTGCTGGTACAGATCTTTCGGGGGACACATTTCAGGGGGGGGGCGGCGATCCTATAATACCACACCGGCTCAAGTTAACAATAGTTACGGGTCTGATTGGTGGTGGGTCAAATCGTTTACCAGGCGCATTATGACTGTATAGGTTTCAACGTCGGCCAATAACAATGAGTCGTGTGGAAACGCAGACCTGTGATAACACTTTGGACAAAAAAAACGAAAATCTATTGAACAGAAAGATGTATTTCTATGAAATTTTCTGTTGGTAACCCAGATAAATGTCGCATTATATGTGTTAAATTATACTTTATTCTGTATAGACTGTGGTTGTTATTTCAATTTTTGACGCGCTACAGCTAAGCTTTAAAGTGCGTCTATGGCAAGATTGTCGTCCATCTGTCTGAGGGTCACGGATGTATTGTGGCTAAATGGTGCGAGATAAGGTCTAGGTTGCTATTGATCACTAGTAGAAAGTAACGCATATTGCCTTTCAGATGAGATAAAAATTATTGACCTTGGATGAACTTGAAGGCCAGTGCAACATCGTCTTCCTTAACGCCAACTGGGCTGGCTTGTTTAGGGAGAAACAGTTGTTTGTGGAACTACACACTGTATTATAATATGGCATAGTGTACCGACTGATGTGCCAGGTTGTGCGGTTGCCGGCTCATCACAGCGACGACGGCGCCGTGTACACGTGTCAAGTAACGCTCGCCGACATGCTTCTGCAGTGTAACCTCACCTTAAACGTCACCTGTACGTATATGCCGCGTTTACACTATATGTCTCACGCTGCAGTGTTCTGAAAGTCTTTATAGGCTTACATGACAGCAAAAACAACCGAAAACGTAGCTGCTGCGTTTTGGTTTTCTGCAAAAACCCGAGACAAACCAGAGGCACTTAATTTCGTATGCTTTTTATCTAGCGCTCTCGGTCGAAATGACGCTTTTGCAATTTTTGGAAAAGATTTACAGATCCTGAAACTAGAGTCTTTCAAAGGTGACAGTAAAAATTTCGTGATAGCTTGCATCGTTATAATAGGGCAGCAGAGTGCGACGGACACACAGACGGACAGGCGCTTTTGCCGTAGGATATAGCATTAGCTTATGGCTGACACAGGGCATCTGCATATAGCAAGCTATGTTAACGACCTGTAAAAAGTTTTGTTCATCAATAAACAGAATGAGTTTTATTCAATCACAAGAGCATAAGAAAAATTAAGTCTTTTAGTGGGGGAGGGGTGACGTAAGCTCCTAAAACGGAAAATCAAAGCCAACTGTTTTCCGTGAATCGAAAATGATTAGGCCTGTGTTTTTTGGGGGGAAGGGCGAAGAACAGTTAGTTTGTTCTGTTTGTTTGAACGGTGACCTGAATATTTCATTATACACTTTTTGTTATAACGTAAAAAGTTCAACGTTTCAGGTTGCCAACCGTTCCTAAAATTGATCTGTTGCTTGTCTCTTACACTTTTTATCGGACCCGCACAATCTTGGTCTAGTTTTTTAGTTTAATTTCATAGTTTTATTGAAACAAAACTGTTTGCATCTGGTCTGTTATGCCGCATTATATACTGTAGTTCTCGTAGATACTATTTAGTTTACGACTTTGTTTTTTTCAGCTGTTGGGTCGTAATATTGCACAAAATGTGATAAAAATAGAAATAAATCAGCAGCCGGAAGCACGCCAACTGTTTAGACCTAAGCAGTAGGTCTAAGTACTGATGGACAAGGAAACTGATTTAAGCTAGACCTACAGACGATCGCCTCGATTATGATATTGTGCACTTAGCAGATAATGACCCGCAGATAGGCTTAATGTGTGCGCTGTTCTGGTCAGTATCATAACAGAGATCGTAACTATAACATTGCTCACTAGACGCCGCTAATGGGCCTCGTGTCGAGAGATAACACCATACAGCACTGCACTAAATTTCACCTCATTAGTTCACATTTTACGCTAAATCGCTTTAGCACAAGCGCTTCCGTTTAGCCTATAGCTCTACCCATCACTCCGTGCCGTGGTCTGTCGTCTGTCTGTCGTCTGTCACATTCGTGCATCCTGCTGAAACAGTTGGACGGATTGACATGCTATTTGCCAGGTCCAAGAAGACGTTGTGTCAGACGGGGGTCCGTGTCCCTCTAATGAAAACATGCAATTGCAAATTGATGCTGGCCCCTGGCGAATAAGAACCCGTACGGTAGGATACAGAGAAACGGACGGACAGACGGTGAAGACCGATTATGCGGCCTATTCGGACCACTGCACAGTGCAGAGTAATTATACATGCTGGGCTGTTCTACGTCATTTTGCAGCATGTTTTTGTGTGTCGCCTGTAAAACATTTCGTCGTGACAAAATACCGTCTCACGTCCTACGTTAAAAAGTTGGCTGAAAGCAAGTAGCAATTTTCCCACATACAGCTGTAATTTTTTATTGGTACTCAGAATTTCAATTGTGCCCTTAAATTTGCACAAAGTGGGGATTTTTTCCCTGCCCAAATCGCGTATTTTTGAAAGAAAATTTACGTTTGGCTAATATTTAGTAGAGGGGAAATTGCCCCTTTCCCCTCTCTCGAAAACATTCTTATTCGATTCCGCATTTGTCGTAACATTATTGATAGGCTATTTTCAGGTCCGTCGAGAGGGTGGGTTAGCGGGTAAGCTACCCCGGGCCCCGCGACGCTTCGGGGCCCCGCCGTCCCTCAGAAAAATAAAGTACACCAGAATGCACCCGCTGGAAAAGAAAAATTCAAAACTTTTTTCTCTAGAGGGGCTCCGCGAAATGTTTGGTGGCCCGGGAGAATGTTTCCCCGGGCCCCGCTGTGGCTCTCGGCGGGCCTGGCTATTTTTATCAACTTTTTATGTTTTATAAACTTTTTATGTTTGTATCTTTGTTAAGATGTTAGACGTTTTTGTTGCGTTTCAAGGCACTTTTTTCGTCGCCTTAATCGTGATTTTGATTGACTAATTGATTGCCCTCTTGCCGCCCATGCCATGACGTCACTGATGACAAAATATTGACGATGTTCGCAGCGAGCAACAGCAAAGATCCGCCGCAGCGACCGCGTGTTAATACATTGTCTTTCTCGCTGCAATCGTGTAACGTTTCACATATACTGGGTCCGCGGACGTTATATGCACAACACGGCAGAGCGTAGCACGGGACGTGACTTGGCGTTCGCTGCAGACTATATTAACTCTATTAAATCTTAAATTAGACAATCTTTTTTGATGGCGTCATAACATGGGGGAGGGTACGGAGCAATTGGTCACCAATATTTTCCTGTGTCGGAAAATCTTCTTGCCTTCGAATTTTTTCTCCAAAAATGCTAAATTTGGGCTAAAACCCCATTTGGGGGAAATTAACGGGGGAAATTGGAAATTGAGCACACAGAATTCTCTTTGTCGGAAATTTCGACTGTCTGTTGGAATTCTGTCTGAAATTTGCAACTTTCCACCGCGTTTACTTTTTTGATTCACGACGTTCCTCGTCTTTTTACTACCGCCATAACTGGTGACTGATAGCCGTAGCAGAGTGCATGTCAAAAAATTAAAACAATGTGTACGTTGCCCACGCAGTTTATCAACAACAAACTCCAAAACTACGAGGCGATCTCGACTTGGTCTACGCAGTATGCATGTTTGTGCCCCGCACTGGTAAGCTTATGCATCATCCGGACACAACATCAATAGGGTATACACGTGTATAAAACGTCTGGACACCCATCCAGCAACTGGAGCGTGATGGAAGGCAATAGACTCGCGGTTGTGGGTTTGGGTGGATAGGGAAGTGGGTGTGGGGGGAGTTGAGAGGCGGGATGAGCGCGGGCAAATTGCGGCGGCAGGCAGATAGACTGATGGATCGACGTTGTAATCAATGGAATCATGGTCCTACACTGTATGTATGAACTGTGTCGGACGGTCAGCTGATTAACTGTTGCTGCTATGCATCATGTCCCGGCTGTGTACACTTCTATCATAAACAATAAATTTGAGCTAATGCTCGCGAGACGCGCGAAAGCCTATAGCAGTTCCTGTTTGCAAATTGCCTTAGTCTATCTCCAGCCATTTCGTCGCAATTCACTCTTGAAGTGCGCGGCACAGCCGAAAATTGCACAAAAGCAATGAAACCCTTTATTTTTGGAGTTCAGGGTCTTTCAAAGTCATCGACGTTGATACGACTAAATAGCTCGTCACTGGGGCTTGTTGTGATAGGCAGCATGCCCATGCCTATCTGCAACCGTTTTCACGGTAGACTTGCCAACAACGGAACAATAACGATTATTAGGGGGTACCGCTTTTTGATACCCTCGTGCGCAGGTTTCCTTGAACCTAGAAGGTCGAGACTTGGACCGTTGAAATCTACGTTTAATGCTGAAAATTTCTTTTGCAGCTTGTCTTGTTCACAGCATTGGACAAAGTATAAAATCACCTTTGTGTCCGTGCGTCTGTGCGTGCGTCTGTGCGTCTTACATTTCTTAAGCTGTCTTCCTTTCACCTTCTCTTTCTCTTCCCCTTTTCCTTCCCCTTCGCCTTTCTCTTGCCCTTTCCTCTTTTTCCTTTTTCTTCCTTTTCCCCTTCCTCTTTTCTTTCCCCGATCCCTTCCCCCTTTCCTTTTCTCCCCTCTTTCCTTTACCCTTCCCTCTTTCCCTATTTCTTTCCCTTCCCTTTTCCCTTACCATTTTCCCTTTACCTTTCCCTTTCCATTTTTCCTTTTTCTTTCTATTTTCTTTTCCTTTCCTTTTACTTTCCATTCATTTTTCCCTTTCCCTTCCTTTTTCTTTTCCCCTTTTTCCTTTCCCTTCCTCTTTCCAATTCCGTTCCCCTTCCCTTTACCTTCCATTCCTTTTCTCTTTCCCATTTCTCTTTCTTTTTTCACTTTTCTTTTCTTTTCTCTTCCCTTCCCCTCCCCTTCCTCTTTCCCTTTCCATTCTTCCGTCTTTCTTTCTGTGACCAGGTCCGTGCATCCAATATTTGAGGCGCCATATCTCCATAACGGTGCAATATAGACGCACGGTCACCATGGACCACCTAAAGGAACTCGGCCTCTGGGAGTCGAATGGTCACGTGGCCGATGACGTCACGTGACCCCAAAATGTCAAAGTCGTGACCCCATTATCTTTGAGGTGCCATATCTCCGTAACGGTGCCAGATGAACGCATGGTCACCATGGACCACGGATAGGAAGTCGACCCCGAGAACTGAACTGAACTGACATGGTTTATACCCCGTTTACACGATCGAGCAAACATCGAGCAGACGTCGAGCAGATGTCGAGCACGTGTATTTTGAATACATTTGCTTGACGTTTGCTCGATGTTTGCTCGATCGTGTAAACGGAGTATTAGTTTCTGACGAAGTGTGATCAGTAGGCAAGCAGTAGTGCATTACAGTAGGCCCCCTAGGTACTGCCTTTTAATAATGCCGTTGTTGATACATCTACGTGACTGTAGTCATGTAGGCTATGCGTCAGCCAATGACAAATGGATCAAAAACTAAACCGTGTCAGTTCAGTTACCTCGCTCTGTACGCGCCCTAACAGCACTTTCAAGCATTATGCCGATAATAATAACGCGCGTTTTGTTGATCACGGCGCAAAGTGCTTTTGACATGCAGACGACCGCAAAAAGCGTGCTGCAGGATTCCATTAACGCTG
>Ga0056128_1005281_pt1 | contig 16242 bp, 10 predicted proteins | sample WorMetLIZISLAND2_FD_71113 | JGI IMG/M metagenome (GOLD analysis project Ga0056128, IMG submission 71113) | Marine gutless worms symbiont microbial communities from Max Planck institute for Marine Microbiology, Germany - Olavius geniculatus... ... | reverse complement strand
CCACAGATATGAGGCCAGTGTATCGCGCGGTGTGCCTGTTTACGTCCCAGCGGTGAAGCCGGTACCAAATTATACTGCACATGTGTGTGAACAACTTGCCTAAGGTCGTTACCCGGCAGTGTTCCGGTGCGGAGGTGAACCTGTGCCTCTGAGTTAGCTCAGGATTACAAGTCCGACACGTTACCGTTAGACTACCGAGCCACACTGCATGAGCAAATCAACAAAAAAAAGTGAGCTCAAATAACATCAACGACAGCAGCATCGCATATCAATAAACTAAAGCATCAAATGCTGATGACACACTGTTTACTGCACACTATCAGACTGATCATCATCACAATGACACATCATCAGCACAATGTTGATTGCATTGCCTACCTGGACAGAGCAGTGAGCAGCAATCACTCCATCGACAGGACTCTCTGAGAACGGATCAAAAGTCCGATGTTTCCTTCGCATGAAGTCCGGCTTCAACAAATAGCTACTCACACATGCACATTAAACACAGACACTAAGCTTGAACAATATTCAACGTTATCATTATTCTCTGACATTAACTTACATCAATGATACTACATTATGTAAACAGCCTCTCTCATGCAGAACAAGAAAAGCCCTGCTAATGCAAAGGGGAACATGCAACAGCCATGGTGCATGTCTGAAAGCCCAGTAAAACAAAGTCTAAGTCAGTCGCCAGAGGGCGCCAGACAAGCTGCGGCTATAGCGTCTATAGTGTTTTAGTCATACTCAACAGAGAGCGTGACGTGTCTCGCTCAGCCAACGCCGTATCAACTCTCGTTTAGCACCCTCGTTCGGGGTAACCCCTTTCAAATTTATGTGAAAGCTTTACGGTTCCTGAAACTAGAGTCTTCCAGGCAGCTGATGGTGAAGATTTTGTGATCCTAGCTTGCACCTTATTTGACTGATCCAGCCGTGCGACGGACGGACAGATGGATGGACAGACAGTTAAGACGCGCTGAAAACAGTAGCTGCTGTTGCATGTAATTACACACTATACAGTTCTGCACACGATTAAAAACTGTAAAAAATTCACTCACTGTAAACATTATTAGTATCACAGAGTAAACACTGCCAGCATACCCGCAATTGCCATTATATTCAAACTTGCCCTGGTTCAGCTGCATAGCAAGATCTGGAGTTTGGAAATTCAGTGCAACCATCTGACAGCCAGTGTTCCAAAAAATCTGCAACAGTAACAAAGGAGAAAACTCAACACACTCACAAAACACTGATTCATTCATACTGATCACGATCCATGCTTGAAAGCAACAAAAATAAAGAATAAACACAAAGAAAGAATAAACTGAATGAATGATCAATCACCTGTGGCATAAAGTTACTTGAATCAACTCGACCTCCCTTTGGATAAATTCGACTCATCTGTCGCTTGTTGTAGCTAAAAGCAGATCTAAAGAAAATAACAAAAAACTGGACAGAAGTGAAAATAGCCAACAAACATATGCAGACACCAACACAAATGTGCCTCATCATACACTGAGACATAAACACGCACAGCAAAGCAGCTGACAACAGATAACAAACACTATCACGTTCTAACACTGATCTACATATTATTACTTGGCCAAGTTAATCCAGTTTAAGCCTTGTCCACACAGCTCTATCAAACAGATACTACGACTGACCGCCGTTGCAATGTTATACAGAAGCCAGACACATTTGTCACAAAACTGCCTGCGGCAAAATGTTCACTGCAGCAGTGACTAGCATTGCTTGTGGATAAATAGAAAAATTTCAAGACTAGATAATTTCAGTTCACAGCTGAACAACGTCAAGGATACTTGACAAATTCAACGGGAGCTTGCTTCAAACAGCCGAGAGCAACAGACTCGTTGAACGATGACATGTGATAACAGATATTCTTCTCTGTCAACATCACATCAATCACTTCCATGCATAAGCAGTTAACAATGAAAAAACGCAAAGTCTATCCAGAGCTATAAGTTCCACAGGGCAGCACTATTCTCCATTTCCTTAGCCGTAAGCCAGACGTAAGTTTACACTGCAAGATCACATATATGGGCGTTATGCATTGTGCGGTGTTCCTGTTTACGTCCCAGCTTTTGCTGGTACTCATTGCGCCCACCCATGGAGGGATGGCCAGGCTGAGTTAAAAACATCTGAATTAAATCAATACGACCATTCACTAACACGAGTGACCAACGACTGTGCTGCTGTACAAGTCGAGCAGTGGTATAAAGCTTAAATGCCGTACGCAACCCCAACGTCAATCTTGACCTCCTAAGGGTCAGCTGGCCAAAAAACGTAACGTAAACTTTACGGCTTTCAGTATGCTATGGCTACCCACATGGCATACGACATCTGCATCAGTTCTTCACTACTTTTTCTAGCCTACTTATTCAACACAAAACTAATTTAAATGCAATTATATCTTTATACAGCACTGTCATTTTAGTAGTGACTAACTGATGATAACCAGTTCTATCTGATTTTGGAGCATTTCTTGTCTGCTAAACACATTTCCCAAAACTGTCATTTCAACACTTCACGCAAAATTATCCAGTGATTATGACCTGGAACACAGAAAAAGACTAAATAAGAAATAACTCAATGACTGAAGATCCAGCATATAGCATGTAGCAGTTATAGTTCAGTATGAATTTGTGCATTTACCTTCAGCAATGTCGAAACCCTGGAACTTGATGGGTTGTGCATAGTTGACCATTGATGAGAGAAGAGGGTGAATGTTGGTCGTGGCGCCGGTGTACTTATAATGTGTCATCAGTTCAGCTTCTTGTTCAGCCGTCAACCCCTCGCCCACCTCCGCTGCAATCTCCTGCCAACACAGCATCATTACAATTATGCCTTCGGGGCCAGGGTTTAAAAAGTTGTAGCTGTAAGCTCAACTTACTTATAAAGTGCTGCAGTTGTACAACGTGTTACCAGCTACTGCATCACAGACAGCACTTGTCGCTGCTAAGAGTCTAATAAGCTATCAATCGATGAATAAAAAACTTTGTATAGTGTATCTTACAGAGTCTTGAACAGCAGTGCTTAACAATAAAAAATGCAAGGCCTAAACAATACAGCAACAAACCTAAAAAACTGTAAGATAAAATCTACCTAGAGTTAGGTCCCAGTACTGTTATGAAACCTATCACATTTCAACTCTTGCGAACTATTCACGACCAGCAGACAAAACATTACATCTACTACATCTACAACTGCAGCTTCAGGCAGCATGGCAGCTGCTTAACATGGATCAACATTTCACACCTACACTGTAGTTTATGCACAAAATAACTGCCATCCAACAAGCAATATGCTCCTATCACAGATTAATCTGAATTTTGGTACAATAACAAAGATCTGCAAAACAGTTCGCCATTTACAGTTTGAACAGCACCATCTATTAACACTTTCTGGCTACACCCGAGACTCACCTGTTCTCTAGCAACACTGTCCGTCACCATCCACACCTACAATTTAATTTCCTGTTTGACATATGGCACATTACTAACATACTTACTTACTTACTTACTTATAAAGATCCACACAGAGGCGGCAAAGTGACACCTTTTTACTGGTGAGCTTGAGGCCAGTCTGTTTGTCATCTTCGTTCTCAGGATGAGCGTTAAAGACTTCAGCCGACGAATTCATAGAATCTAAAACAACCCGTCAGTACTCACTCAGTTGATGACTTGAGAACAAAAAGTCACTCAAATTTGATCAAAATAAGGATGAGGAATAAAAGACAAATCAATTGTAAAATTCACTTACATGCATGAACCGATTAACTATGTGACATCTGGTCAAGCAATGTAAGCATTTTATGCACATAGAAGACATTTCTGAAATAAACTGCACACTGCATTATGTCTGTTTTACACTGCCACTCAATGGCTATGGCCACTGATATCATCTTCAGTATATTTTATAATCTTACAAGTATTACATTTTCAACATAACACTGTAGGCTAGAGATAGCATACACCAGGAGTATACACGCATACATGCAGGCCGCATGCACGAAAACATCATTTGCGGCCCGCGACATTATCTAATATTCTAACATTTTAAAAGCTTGCGATAAAAATAAGTCGTTTTATTCATTTTACAGCATTTTTCTTCAAGTGAGTAACCCAGCGAAACTACTATTTTTAGCGGAATGGCATGCTGGTGCTGACAGCGACCAACGTTGGCTTTGGTCTCTCTCCTTCCTTCCCGACGTTTTCAAGAGTTCAAGGATCTTGAACCACACGTTGCACACTCTCTGCAGGTTTCTTCCAAATGCTACCAAATCAGTGGTCAGAGTTCGCCGGAGATGTTCGTTGGAGACAAAGAAAATCTGACGTTTGGAACTATACTGCAAATGTAACTTTTGTCATTTGTATTAGCTACTGCATTTACTGCGTTTTGTCTCGACTCTAAAAACAATGTGGCCCATCGACTGAGTGATATTTTGTAGCGTGGCCTGCACCCTCAAATGAGTTTGAGACCCCTGGCATACATTATGCCATGCTGCTCACTTGTTATGCAATATACGAACATTTTCCAGATTTAATACATAACTGTTGTTACCGCACTATTAACCACTAATAAACTACTAGTTACTACCATTGGCTTGGTTTAACTGGACAATTCTCCATGGATATCACAGAGCAGGCCACAGTGGACAGTGGACTATGCAATGTCAACATAAAAAATTGCAAGTCCTTCATGAACTATAAGGCCTAAACAGCACTGATCTCCGTTTCCTTAGCCCTCAGCCAAACACCAAATGAAATCGTGAGACCACAGATATGGTACCAGTGCATCACACGGTGTGCCTGCTTATGTCCCAGCTTTTGCTGGTATTCATTAGGCCTAGCCATGGAAAATGACCAATGGTTACATACCGAGATAAATAGCTTATCTGCAGATGGTCACCCATCTAATACTAATACTAACAGGCTTGGCATAGCTCAGCATCTATTAACTTTGCCAATGCAACCAACAACGTTATCAACCAAGCCATACCATCAGCTAACCCGCCAACAATGTCAAGACACGTGGCAATGAGAGGAATGAAAGAGTCAAACCGATGACATGTGTAGTTGGATCGTGATCTTCAGTTTCATTGTCGTCGAGAATTGCTTTTTCCTGACCCTGCATGTACAACTCCAGCTGATCTGAACACACGGCATCTCGACTCTCAACTCTCACTCAACATCAGACAATCGGAAATACCATTTTGACACTAACGAACTTACACAATTGCAGTTACTCCAAGTAAGGCTGTGTTGCCAGAACGTCTCCTAAGAAATGAGCCACATTGCCAAAAACATATCCCCAAAAAATGTTCCCCTGCATTAACTGACGGACTAAAAAAATGGCAATTAGCACAGTTCAACATTTGACCTGTGGAGAGGGTACCCAAATGTCAGGCCTGAGCTAGACCTTAAAAATTAGGTACCCCTCCAAAAAGCTTTGCTTTGGCCCAAAGAGTATGTGCAGCAAATTTAGTGCTTTGAGCCAGGTGGCAACAATCATTGCTATAAGCCACCCCACTATTTGCACTGCCGCAGCAGGTTCTTTTTACGACCACAATTGTTCCAGAAAACGTAAAACGTAAAGTCCTTCCCGAGCCTTATGGCCCACAAAGCGGCGCTGATCTCCGTTTCCTAAGACCCTCAGCCAGACACCAGTTTTTACGCTGCAAGACCACGAATACAGGGCCAGTGTATCACACAGTGTGCCTGTTTACGTCCCAGCGGTGAAGCCGGTACCAAATTATACTGCTTGGTGACATAGGCACATGTGTGTGAACAACTTGCCTAAGGTCGTTACCCGGCAGTGTCCTGGAGCGGAGTCAAACCTGCGCCTCTGACTTACCTCAGGATTACAAGTCCGACACGTTACCGTTAGACTACCGAGCCACACAACTGTTCCTATCACTTGATAATCAGAGTCCACAAACAAAAAAATATTGACTAATTATATTTTTTTTGATCAAAAAATCACAATGCAGCACAGAAAGCAGAGGCGGTGAAAATGCAGCAATTGACGAAAAGATAACAGATAACTTGTGTTAGCTGTTGCTACTTTGATAAACATCGATTTGTGCTAATGCACAACAAATGATACTTGAAAGACGCAAGTAAGTTTGTCACATGTTTGCCAATCAGCCATCATAACAGCAGTAAAAACTGATGTTCATCATGTCCACGTAACTGATCAAATCTAGACTAGCACATTAGTACAAAGGGTTAAAAAAGTACAGTATTGAAAGCAAGAGACACAGTCATAGTCCACTGCTCCTCCTATCAGTCTCATGCTACATACCCGAGCAAACATTAAACCGAGACATTTTCCAACAATGCAACAAACACTCACGTTTCTCATCTTCAGCCTTTAAGCGCTTGTTTTTAATGAGAATTTTACGCCTGAGCTGACTCGGTGACGGAAGAGGCATCCCTGGCTCCAGCTGAAAACCGACAACACATAACGTACCATCATGTTACAAAGTATAACTCAAACGGATGATACTAACCACATCGCTGACTGACATTTCGGACTACTACTTTAGTCTCAAAAAGAGAAACTTTGTCGACGATCATGACTTTTGGTCAACCAAAACTACAAGAAATATGCAACGAAGGCTCTTTTGGCAACTCAGCTCCAGGTAAGACTCGATATTTAGTAAATAAACTGCTTTAAACCCCAGCCTGCAAAGGTAAATAACCAAAATCAACCTTCTACTAAAAGTATTACAGTGATCTCAGCCACTAGCACAAAATCATGCAGAAACTATGCTCTCCATAATTAAACAATTAATTTCAAAGTATGTTCTTTTCAACATCAAATGACTTCAAAATGCAGTATATTTTAAAAACTGTCTGTTTACATACTTGAATACAATGTTCAGCCTATACATTTATTGTCATCGTAAACGAGGTACACAAAAAAGAAAAAATATCAAATAATACACAACTGAGAGATTAAAAACTGAATATCAAAGTCCAGCAGATTCAAATAAAATAACGGATTTCAAATAAAAATCAGCTTATTCTCATCTTGACACAATCTTTCTCAAACTGCTATTAAATAACTTTTTATGAAGTTAACAGTCACTAACAAAATTTTCAAAAAACAAGAATTAGTTAGTAAGCAGGCAGACTAAATACTCATTGATACAACAATTATAACACAATACAGAAACAAACAGGCATCAAAATAAATCACAAGAACTAGATAAAATGGCAAGATAAATTTAACTGGCATTACTCAGATCTAGAGCTGGCAAGGAGAAACAAAAAACGAGTTACCGGCGTAGTGTCAAGTGGCCGCCGCAACAGATATTCATCAAGAATATCTTCACAGTATTTGGCCAATTTGAGCTGCTGGTATTTGCTACATTTCACACACCAAACAATCCTCTAAATTCATACAGAATGTGTTGGCATATTCACGCACACACTGTCAACTATGTCGTCGAGATAAAGCGATATACTGAGAGTCTGTTACAAACGTCATACTACAGCTTATGATATCTGCAATGGTCAACATATAATAAACCTTTCACAGGATACAATTTAACATAACACTGATATAGTAACTGGCACATAAAAAGCAGACTAATGAAAGTCTACAAAATGACACAAAAGCCAAGATAAGTACAAGAAGAGTGTCTCATCAAGAAAGTTTCACAAACCTGCAATGATTCTCAAATGATAAAATAACTGGATAGTCTGACGTGACAAAAGCCGTGTCACGAATAGCCACAATCACATCCTGGCATAACATGCAACAGAAACATTTCAAGAAACATCGAAAAAAAATAAAACTTCAGCTGAAACCCAAGAAAGCACAGTCCAGTGATTAATGATCACCTAAAATCCTTATTTATTTATTTATTAAACAGAGTAAACTGCAGCATTCTGTATAAGGCAGAGTTTTACAAATTAATTACTCTACGTGCTAAAAAATTCCAGCGAGCTGCTTTCATCATCATCATCATTTCTGGCAAGCACCACTAAGAGTGTGTAGTGCCGAACGTAGACATCAATCTCCAGAGTGGACGGTTCTGAGCCAAGTCAACTGCGTCGTCCATATTGAGGTCGCTGGATTTCAGATCCTGCTCAATGGTTTTCATCCATGTAATATGAGGACATCCCAGTGATCTCCTCCAGTTTCCTGCAGGGGAAGCTGTTAAGAGCTGCCTTGGTCTATGAAAAATCAAAAGCTCCGCCAGATGAAGTTTCTCTGTCGCCAGTCCCATGACGTGGAACTCACGACCAAGACATCTGCATGATTCCTGTAAGTTCACATCTGTTACTGGCTCGGCAACTAAATAACTGGTTAACTCCGACAGCAAGTTGTTGTTATTGTTGCTGTGCTGCTTTTGGTAGCATAGGTAATTGAGTGAGTAGGGTTTAACATCCCAGCAGACACAGTATGGGTCATGTTGGCAACGGCCTTTCCAGACAATAATAATAAAACAGAAAGTTTAACCTTTACAGAAAAACCTCATATGAAACACAAAACACAGAAACGACCTAAATCTAAAATTGTTAGAACTCACCATTATAAGTGTGCATATGTAACAGTAATGGGAGTTCTAATAATCTTCTCTGTTATCCTCCAGACAGTATTGGAAGGCAGGGGGGTTTCGGTAGCAGTCACGACGAGTTAAAGTAAGTACACAGAACAAGACACCGACCCTGAAGAGTATGTCAGAACACATGGCTTTGCCGTGAGTAATGATAGGCTCATCCTCATTCTTGCCATCCCAGCAGTCCAACTCAATACACCTGAATCAACAGCAAATACACCCGCAGCCTTGTACACTCAGGACATATGCACCCAGTGCTGCTCAGCATACGCACATGCTCAATGCAGCTTCGGAAGCTCATCCGATACAACAGAATGGGTGATTTCACTTTTCAGCTTAGTTTTTTGCTCAGCCTTTCGCTAAGCTCAAGTTCGGTCTAAGACCAGACTTAAGTCAAAAAGTGAAGTGCTTTCGCTGAGAATTTTGCTGAGCCAAAAGCGCAGTCTCAAACACAAGTTTCCACTCAGCGAAAGTATAAGACCAAAAGTACGGTCTAAGTACAGACCTAAATCAAAGTTAACTAACCTAACCTAACACCTAACTTGTTAAGCCAGTCAAATTTGCACATAAAAGATAGCTAAAGCCCTCAGGGCTGAGCTTTAGCTGAGACAAAAGTAACTTCAACTTATAACATTTTTACTGAGTGAAAACATAAATGTTGAAGTTGAACTCTGGTCTAAGTATGGGCTTCAGCATTTAGCTTAAGGTTATACTCAGAAACTTAGCAAATATCTATGTCAAAAAGTGAAGCCACTCACTATTTGTTTATTAAAATGCACCGTCAAAAAGCACAGCACACGTGGTGATCAATTGACATTAACAACAATTAATGAATAACAACAATATCTACAAATTTCGTTTTTTCTGTGTTTGCTTAGCCGGTTCATGCATCACTTTCAACTCATTTTAGTTCACCGAAGATGAGCCGGAAAAACTGTGCTCAAGTTTTTCACACGTTGATTCTCAGGCACATCAACGACACATCATCAATCAAGACTACAGTTGAAACAAATGTGCATGACACATAGGTGATTGTAGCATGTTTAGCACGCTCGGCCAAACAAAAGGGGAGGGAGGGGGGGCAAAAAGCGGGTCTCTACAAAACAGCAAATGTTGGACAGCAATGCCGCATTTTCTGATCTCTTTATGACATGCTGCAATGCTTAAAAGCTTACTTGGTGCCTGTATTCTCATTAAACTTGATATAAATTCACTTCTGAATTCAGAAAGCTGTACCTCAAACAAAGTAATATCAGCAAAACTGTGTACAGTTGTAACTTACAAAGCTAAATTCATGGTATTTTTACAGTAATGCCAGAAATTCTGTGTGATGCCCCCCACACTTCTGCCAAACAGAGACTAATTGGGTTTTAATCTGGCTGCTAAGACCGACACTGTACAGACCTACAGCCCGAGAGCAGGACTTGTCGATACATCTCTACAGATGACTTGCCACCGAACTGTCGGCTAGTGAGATAAGTGTTATGAGATGAGTTAATGTAGTAGTGACTGAGTGGTTGATCCATGTCTTGGTAGATGTCCAGACGATCCAGGAACACCGGAGCGTTTTCATCAGACATGAGATAGCGACAAAATCCATCCACTGACATCTTCTCCTGTGAGCGTTCTTCGTCATTCAGTTCATACATGTCAATGATCTGTTTGGTTCTCTTGAGATCAAAGAATGGAAACAAGATCTCATTGAGGCGTGGATCTCTTTGCCGCTGCAACACAAGTCAGACTCACTGTTTACATTCTATGCCATGCTATGTGGCTAATTCAACTGCTATACACGAATTTATGCCCATTACTCACTAAACATCTTGAATGACTAAGTGGGCACATCTAAATTCATTTATTTACAATTTATTCTGATAAATTTCGTATTTCTTGCCACATTACAGACAGTAATGAGTAGACACAGTTCAGTGGTAAGGTCATTGTTTGCTAACTGGAGGCATGACAAATTGGGTGACTTCACTTTTTGACTTAGACTTTCGCTGAGACTTTCGCCGAGTCTAAACTTCGGTCTAAGTACCTACTTAAGTCAAAAAGTGAAGTGATTTCTGAGCTGAAATCCACTTCGACTTTTAACTTTAGCTGAGCGAAAACATGGCGACTAATTACAGTTCTACACGGATAAACGCCGTAATGGCTACATAATGACTAATATGTTACGTAATTATATCATTTGTGTGCGCCGCGCAATTAAATAAGCACGTTCAAGCATAATTGGTTGATTTATTTCCTGTTAGGTTTACCAGTTTTCCGTCATTTTTAATCGTTTAGTTGAACTTTGGTCTAAGTACAGACTTTAGTGTTCAGCTTTTGCTTTAGCTCAGTGAAAAAGGCTCAGCGAAAGTCTAAGTCAAAAAATGAAGTCGCCCAAGTCTGTCAGTGAAAGAATTTTGAAAATCAGACAATATCTGGCAAAAATATGGACAAGAGATTAGTGCCATGTTTTTTCCACTCATGGTGCACATGGCATCAAATTGTTGTGTGTGTTAGTTATGTTGATTAGTAGTTAAACACTAGTTAATTTAGTTTTGGTATTGACCCTATTACAATATCAAATACACAAGACGATACAGAAATTTCAACTATTTTCAGCATCACCTCCGTACTTGCACACACATCACTGCACACTGGCACGCACCCTATTTCATATCATCTAAAGGTCAGCACAACTTTGAAAGTTACAATAACATATCCCGAAAAAAAACAATATCACTACTGGTGAGATTCCTTAAGTATTTTCACCTCTGTCCATGCGAGCACAAGCCAAAAACAGTACAGAAGGCACAATTTTCAAGAGATAAAAACCCAATTTAACTTTAGTACCGTACAGATCAACGATAAATCATAGTGGCAGTGATCTCACCTGTAACCACTAAAAATTAGAAATCCAGAAAAAGGTTGCCTCAGCCCATATTGCTAAAATTAACCAACAGATAAGTAAATACTGGTTACAAAAATTACAAGAGTAGAAAAATAGCAGCAGACATTTGGCGCACCTCGTTAAGGAATTCTGTTAACTTGGACAGTGACAGCAGGTTTTCACCGTGAGTCCTATGCAGATCCAAACATGCAGCATTCGTTCACACAGCGCACTTTTACTACAAATCGAGCTACACAGAACAGACTGAATACACTGGCTATACAGTGCATATTTAATCTGACCATCTACCAGTCTGCCCATTCACTTCTAAGCAAACGTGCAGCCATAATTCTGGACTGATCTGCCTAAATCTGGTAGAAATTCCCTAAAATTCCCAGTATCACTCAAAAACAGTGACCAGATCAATGCATATCAATGATGCATGTTTACTTGTGTGTGGGCTTGTCAAGCGTTGACTGCAGATGATGCCTTATAATGATAAGGCATCAACACCTTACTTGCTTGGCAAATGAATGAAGACCTTCATATCATGTCAGCACTTGGCGCCATCATCATTTCTCTTTTTACATGTTTGCTAAGAAATTACATTTTCACTTCTATCATACTGAAACTAAAATAAGCAACATACAGTTCTCTGAAGAGATCCTCGATGTCAGATCGCGGACAGATTTTGTGATAAAGTTCGTAGAACTTTTCGAAAGTGAAGTCGTCCCGCTCAATTTCGTCAGTCTGACCAAAACATTGCACAAAACGTGCCATAACTAACACTCTCTCAGCTGCAGCTTGTGTGCAAAGATACACTTGGCAAAGTGTCTTTCACTGCAGAATGCAGCAACAATAAATCTTAATGTCATTAAGAAAGTTATATGAAAATAAAAAAATTTTCGTTATATTTCACCGATTTGCTGAAAAGCTCCCGATAGACAGATCTGCACGAAATCTGGAACAGGAGGTCGTCTCACAGACGTAATGACCTGTTTCACATTTTTTGTTGATTGGTTGTGGGGTCTCGGATCTACAAGGAGTCGAATTTTGCCATTCTACAATGACTTAGCCAGTCGCCATTAACACAGGGCCTGGGCTGCGCTACCGCGCGCCTGTGATACCTTGGCAGCAGAACCACTTAGTTTACTGCATGTCTGTGCTGTCTGTTTTGTAATTTAAAAAAAACAATTAACAGTAATTTCTACTGCACCAAAAATCAAGAAAGTGCACATATTCATAAAGGTAACACACATGTAAAAACAAAGCAATAAATCTGTAAGATACGACCGATGCCAAATGCCAGACCTCAAACCCACAACTACCTTCCAAGCCACACAGCCTCAGACCCTTTTGACCACACCAAATTAAAGAGCAGATGCAACAAAAAACATGTGTGCAAACAATTTACCTACATGCTTCACCCTTCACAGCACATGGCACTGTGCTACATTCTAAAGAAATGAGTTGTTACGTTCTACTAGATAATGTGATCTATAATCCAAATGTTCCACAGTCCAAAGGTGTATACTGCAACATGCATTTTCACTAACCATAACCCTCACCTTAACTCTGAATGATACTGCTAACCCTAACCCTACTCTTAGTTGAAAGGAAATGTAGAGATTGAGTCAACGTCTGCAGAAGTGCATAGGAAAGAACTCTAAAACTTTTGGACTATAAAACCTACGGAATATCAAGCTGCACCCCTCCCAGATGATGTTAGCAGTATGAGAGAAACAGATAAACAAACGTAGAATCAGCCTGCTCACACCTTTCCACTAGCGAAGCCAAGCGAAGCAAGACACTGCATCACCATCTTCTCTGTCTTACCGGAAGCAAATGTCCGCGTTATGCTGCATTCCCACAACAAAACACCCGTTCTCTGCCGGACCTAATAACGCTGACCACTACCAAACCTCTGTAGCACTACAAATCCACATTACTCTACACGCACTGTACTTCAGGTAGACTGAGAAAGATAACACGTGTACACATGTTCGATGACATCTGAGATCTACAGCAGTCTGCATCAAGTCGTCTGCCACTTGTCATATCACGACTCAACTCACGAATGATAATGATGGTAAATGTGAGAAAATAACAGCAGATGTTTGGTGCACGTCATTGTATCGGAGTCTCTGATTCATTTGCAACATATGGCGGTATATAAATGTGTTTCGTTTGACTGATTCATTGACAGATCGAAAGTACTGCAGCGCAAAATGATGAACGTCTGTTACTAATGTAAAATACAATGCAGAGTGTATGATTTAGCACTTGTATTTCGTATCTAGCCAAATATGATGAAAAATAACAAATACTCACCAACTAAACACAGTGTTAGTTTTATACTGATGCCAACAATTCACCTATCAAATTGTCGAAATACTTATAATGAAAACACAAGTGAAATTGAACTCTTTGTAGAAACAAAGAAATGGCATGAGAATAAATCTGAGCTTTTGCAGAAGCACAGTTTGCAACGTACGTCAATCGATGTAATGGACAGAAGAATAAACACACAGACCAATGTTGATGCACTTGCATTGGGATAATAACTAAACCGAACACTGACCGAAGCCATAGAAGTATACAGCAATATAGCAAACGAAATTTGTTTTATGCTACAGCTTAGAAGCAGACAGAATGCCTTGATCAAAGTGTTCTGACCTTCGCACTGGAATCTTGCCGCTAGGATTCACCATAAAACTGAGCATCATCCAACTGAAAATATCACCAACAACATTTTTATGTGAATTAATAAAAAACAACCTTTACTTATTGTTTTTGTTGACGATTCAGCAACTGCTGCTGCTTTCTTTGAAACCACTGTCCATCAGGTGTCGATGAACCGAGACAAGAGGTCCTACCAACTTCCTCACATCTATGATTACTTACTGTCCGCCATGCCGACACCTGGCGAACAGCAGTTTCAAAGGAAGCAGCAGCAATTGCCGAACAGTCAACAAAACAATAAATAAAAATTCTATTTTGATGAATTTACTATTCCAACTTATGAGTATATTCAAAAACAATAATAATGCATGCTTTTACAGCTGCCACTGCAATGCATACACAGTCTATGCACTCACTTCAAACTACTGAGAGTAAAGCATTCAACCGTCAGCTCTGATCTGAGCCCAAGGCTAACGTTTAACCTCTAAATTTCATCACTCCCATTTTACCTCATTTCAGTGACTTGCACAACAGCAATATAATGTTATGATTATTGGCATACATCAATAATTGTGAAAATAATTTAAATCTAATACAGGTACACTGTGCGGCGTACTGTGTACAATTGTACATATTTCTATCAAGTTGTCTCCACACAACTAGTTCACTCATCTGACATTCCTTCAAACCTTCTCAAACAATCATGCACAGCTCTCAAATGGCATTAAAAGCTCAACTGCAAGTGACTAAAGACTACTGGTAACCAAAACATTCTTTCACGGTGTACAACTGAACATCTAAAAAATAAAAATAAATCTAGATCATAAAAGATACATGAAAAGATGCAAGAAACAATATGCAGCAGTGCATGAACTAGAAGGTAGCTTACTGTTTCTTGAGGCACGTCATGGGGCAGATGTTGTTAGCTTTGAAGTGGTGAGTGATTCCTCGCAAACTCTCCATCCACATCTGCACCAATACCGTACCAACACTGACTGTGATTGTAATTAATAACGTCTGATAAAACAGAGTAAGAAAAAAATACAAAATGACCTACCACGTATTGTTCAATGCAACTGGCCGCACTACACTTTTTAAAAATTTCTCCTGGTTGTCATATAGTTATCAAATGTTTTACAGTGATGACGATGATAATCCTGATGAAACTGGAAAAAGTAAGTAAGTAAGTGCAATATTCAGTGGCCGAATCTGACGCACTTGGCTTCAGTGTGATTTAAGTTTCATTTTTTTATTTTTGTTTCAGCTTTTGTTTCATTTTTACTGTGTAATTTACGTTTCAGTTTCGTTTCCGTTTTGAAAGACTTTTTCGTTTCCGTTTCAGTTTCCATTTTAGACTATCTTTCTCCGTTTCAGTTTCGTTTCAGTTTCACACATTTTCGTTTTCGTTTTTACCCACTCAAACGCAGTTATAATCAGAAACAAACATGTAGTACTAGACATGAGAAAATAAACATATAGGCCTGTAAAATTTCGCTTCATGGCTGGAAGTGATCTGCGACAAAAATTTGTTTGAAGCAACTTTGAACGACTGTTACTTTGTGCTTTCAATAAAGTCTGTCCCTTGTTCTAAATGCCACGTTATGCAAATTATGCAGATGAATGAAATGACTCAGTTGTTTTCTACTTGCTCATGCCATTCACACCGTTACATTATAGCATCAAATGAAAGATTCTCTTATATAGGCTCTCATGTTTTCCGTCTACAGATCACGTTCCTTGTTACAGCTCTATGCTCACGGCAGTAAAATCGTCAGACGGTAGGCCCCCTATTGGCAGTCATCAGCTATTGTAGACACTGCATGGTGGTCAAATAACAAGCTTTAGCGTCAGCGTCTGTTCATCCCAACGGGTCGGTTTAATCTGCTGAGCTGAGCTGATCGCTGAGCTGATCTAATTTCTGTTGGTAAACTGCTGATCCAGAAATCGCTGATCTGTTCAGATGAGAAAATGCTGAGCTGATCCGCTGAGCTGATCTGGAAGTGGCTGATCTAGCTATGAAGCAGGTGTGCAATATTAGGTGATATAGGCCTACCTATCTGCAGTTATAGTTCAATCATCCATGGCATAG
>Ga0056128_1005280_pt1 | contig 16243 bp, 6 predicted proteins | sample WorMetLIZISLAND2_FD_71113 | JGI IMG/M metagenome (GOLD analysis project Ga0056128, IMG submission 71113) | Marine gutless worms symbiont microbial communities from Max Planck institute for Marine Microbiology, Germany - Olavius geniculatus... ... | reverse complement strand
CTCGACGCCTACGGCGTCTCGGTCTCGTAGCCCCTGCTAATTGGGGGGATGTCTCCATCATTCAGGGGGGGATGGAAGGCCCTGGGGACGAATAGCCAGCCTATCAGCCCTGTGACTGTATGAGTTGAGCAGTTTGCTTAGTTGCAAGCAGGTGCATACGCCATGTAGGCAGGTAGGCCCCCCAGGGAACACACGGGAGTGAGCGTCGATCCGTGTCGACAACAAGCGACGTGGACGCAACACGTCACCAAGAACAAACAACAAACAACATATACTCTGGGTCGGTTCGACATCTTCATCGTAAATAGAGACAGTAACTGCTGCTGCTGCTGCTGCTGCTGCTGTGGTTGTAAAGCATTCGACGTGTATTTGTAGTTGCAGCAGCTGATTTAGTCGAGCGTTAGTTCAAAGGTGCGCCTGCGTTGCTGCACGGCTCAGTTCCTCCATTAGAATTCAGAAGACTGCTAGGCCGGCGGCTCGCTGCACCGGATTGTTTCGTGCAACAGAAACTTCAGCAGCGTTGACGACGCGTTAAGTTGCATCGCCGACGCCGTAACGTCGATGGCAGGTGCTCCCTAGCAACGACTATATCTATACGTCAGAGCTGACGTCATGAGTGACAGCTCGTCTAAGACGAGCAGCTCGTCGTCTGCTCGGCTGGTGAATGCCGGGTCGTCGCCACGTGATGGCGACTGTGTTCACCCGGCGGCGTCGAGGTGGCAGCGAGGTCGACGTCGACTCAGCGCTTTCCTTCGACCGTCAATCGAATCAAACGTCGTCGCTCTAGTCTGCTCCGGTCTGGCGACTGCTGTCGCTGTCCTACTCGCCGTCAGCGTCTATCGGCTGCACGAGCGAGTGCGGGTACTTGAACTGAACTGTATAGCGCGGCCCAGTCAGTGGACCCAGCACGCTGATGTTCCTATTGACCAGGTATATCGACCAATGAATAAATCAATCAATCAGTCAATCAGTTCGCTTGTAATGATGTAAGCAGCGAAAACAAAAGCCGATGGTGGTTTAATTTTGTGTCATCCGTCGTCTCTGAGTTATTTGCGTGTACGTGCATGCGCATATACACGAGTCATGAAATTTTAAGTCATTAAACACTGCAACGTTGATAAACGGTTGATGGTGACATTATAATGATCGAACTAGTCTGTAATGCCTTACAGCAGTAACAAATGTTGTCCCTTTACTCGGATACAGGCTCGGAGACGTTTTTTTATTCGTGATGAATGTTTACGGTTGCAAAGCATGCGGCTTGACGAATGGAGAAGACATCTCCGAGCTCGTGTCCGAGTAAAAAGCTGAACGTTGAACTGAACATTTATAGTATTTTCTAATTATGATGTCTCTAGTGGACAGTTTGGTAACGTCATAGTGTTTAAAAACTTAAAATTTTGTGAATGAAGTCATTATTTCGTTAAATAATTATCATGAAGATACATCTGCTGTAGGTGCCACAGAAAAACTTCAGCTGGCACTCTGTTCTTAAACTTTGTTCACAAAGTAACATGTGCTATTAAGTCGCGATTATATGGCAATTATTTCTGCCAAATGTGTTGATATAAACCAGAAGTGATGGAGTTATTTAAAAATATGCTACGGGTCCAAGTTTTAGGACACTTTGTACACGTAAACACGTTTAAAATGTTTGAGCGTCCATTGAAAATGTTTTATCTTATGTGTAATCACAGCTTAGAAACGGTATACTATAAATTATAGGCGCCAATCTGTCAGTTTAATCACGAAGCAACTGCGGGCGCACTTGCCGCAAGCTCTGTTATAATAGAATCACGAGCGGCGTGGGTTGTCACAGGGTGACGCATAAAGAAGTAAAACGCGCGTGCTTTTCGTAGATCTTGCAATCGGACAGTTTTGACAACGATTAGCTTCGATCATTGCAATAAATTATGATTATGTTGAACGTTTAAAGACAATGTTTAACATTACCATCCTTCACTGCAATGATTGATGCTAATCATTGCCAAAACTGTCCGATTGCTTGATCTATGTAAAGCGTGTACGTTCTATTTTTTATGCGCCACCCTGCATATTGCGAAGGCGATTTTGATTACATTGAACCGACTCAAACTTACACATTTCAGCAGAATGTTTAAGAAACTGCTTTGTTGTCGAACGGGGGTAGTTATTATTGTTGATTCGATCGAGAAGACGCACGAAAACCACGCTGAGTGAACAATTAGACCTACATCAAGCCGTGATAATAAGGCAATCAGATGTCGTCGATTTAGCATTTCAGATTCTCATATTTAATTTCCCCGTTAAGCGAATTTCTTCGAAGCGGAGTTGAAGATTTCGACAAAGTAACTGGCTTGCTGTTCGGTGACTGCACGGATGGCTGGCTGGCGTTCCTTGGGCTAAGTATAATTACTGACGAGTGCTTGATGGTTTAGGTGCCGCTGATTCGCGTTGATATCGCAGCACAGCGAACTCAGGGTCTACTAATAGTCGGTGTCATCAATTACGTCGGCGTGGTCGTTTGTAAATTCGGTGCCAGTCCGTAAAACGGGTTCATTTGACGCTGGTCTCGGTTGCAGATGTTGCTGCGGGGTTGCTGACTGATGATCAGTGCCGTAGATCCATCGTGATCAAATAGGCACGCGCCGATGACGCCACGCTCAGAAGCACCGCCGGCCTCTCCGCCAGTATGGAACTGATTAAGCACGCACGCGCGCTGGCGAGCTAGTGATGCGGTCGGATGCGCGGAAATTCGCACAGCAGCAGCAGCAGCCGCCGCCACTGGACGTCGTCGCATCGACGACGACGTGGCAACGGCGGCAGCAGTGATGCGCACAAACTTCTAATTGTCGGACTGTAACCTTTTCCAACTAGAATTAAACTTTTTCTAACTATCTTTGAGTTTAACTAAATTACAAGATAGTGGTTTAAATTCTTAAAACTTGTTACGCCTACACTTTGCCAGCAGGTCCTCCATTTCTCAGAACTAGAAGTAAAACTGCTGTCGATTTATTTGCAGATTAGACCGGGCGGTAAGGCTACACACGGCACAGACTACTGTGTTATTGTGACAAAGTTTTTGTTTATTTTTTGGGATTATGCAAAAGCTGATATCCAGTACAAGAACAATTGTGCAGAGTTTAAGATTACTAACAATGGGCTTATAAACATTGTTGAAAGTAAGAAGGTTTGCAATTAACATTTTAAATGTCAGTATTGAGTTGCTAACTAGTTTTGTTAGTCAAACTGTACTTTTAACTAAACTTTTTCAGTTATTAAACTGGCGGACCAGTTAAAACTAAGTCGTCAAACTATTAGTTAGTTGACTTCTAGTTAACGTTTGCGCATCACTGGTCGGCAGTGGCTTCTCCCATTGACTCGTGTTCACTTCCGGTAGATCGGCACGCCAGTCGGTCGGTCGGTGATCAGTGAAATCTTGCAGCGTCGGTCGGTCTACAGGCTGATGCGGTGGATTCCAGACTGCCGCGTGTGCCTGTGTGGACGTCGATCACGCCGGGTGCCTGAGGTCGGTCAGAGCAATCATCAAACCACGCGCTGCGGACACACGCTCGCCGACACGCGTCCAGCTCCTCGGCAGCGTTAAGACATTCCCATGCATGCTGCCGACACGTTCGCTCTTCCTTACCTCAGACGATCTACAGCCGCACATGCCACGTGCGACTGATCGTAAATCGTGCCGACTTTTTTCACTATAAATTGTAACCCATGTTCCGCGATCAACGTGATACACTCAGTCTGTTTGCGTACATTGCCAAAGCATGAATGAAAATTTTGTCAGAATGAAGCATGACAGTTCCCGCCGTGAGATGGTCTCTAATCGCTTACACAACTTTACAACCAGCTGTTTGTGACTGAACTAAGCAAAGTGTAAGACTCCGCGGAGCGGTACGCCTATCTTGCTCTTTTTTTGCTAACCTCTGTGATAATCAGCGGCTTTGTCGTCAAAACGACAAAACTCAAACATTTTAAAAGGTTTTACGCGCGACAACAGACTGCACTGTATCCGAAAAAAGTAACCCCCTAGACATCGTGCAATAAAAATGTCAAATCTGAACAAATTTGGATAATCTTTTCTACACTAAATCTTTAATAAATTGCTAAAACGATCACCAGATTTCGTTAAAAATGTGATTTTTCAGCGGAGTTATTAATTGTTGAATATCGATAACAAAATATCTCTGTTACCAATATAGCGTTACGTAAGTAAAGCCCTCGGTTATTGAATATTTGCGTAATTCTAACAAACAACATCTGATTCTATCAAAATTTTACACCAACAATGCATCATTTATGGCCAATCAAACTGCCAAATGTCATTTAAATTTGCTAACGTAAACAATAGTTACAGCGGCTTTTGTGAAGTCATCCCAAAACACTTCAGGTCTTCGTGGATAACGTCATTCACAAAAACCTCAAGCTGAAGTGTTTGGGGTGAACTCACAAAAGCCGCTGTAACTATTGTTTGTTATGGCAAATTTAACTGAAATTTAGCACTTTAACTGCTAATGGATAGTGCATTGTTAGTGTAAAATTTTGCTGGCATTGGATGTTGCTTGTTAAAATTACGCAAATATACAGTAACCAAGTAGTTTAATTGTCTGTGCGAGCAATGGTCACTGCGCGCAGTTGTCGCGCAAGCAATAATCCGTACACCGCTGAAAACGAGGTAAACTGTAAACGTTACTCCGCGGGCATTTTATAACACGTAACATGTCTGTCTTTGTCCGAGTTACGTTTTTGGTACACATGTCACCGAAAACGTTTTCATTGCAGTGTGTGATAGACTATTTGGCACATTAACCATTTATCGTATATACCTGTTATTTTAATAGGTCTGTGATTCGTGACAATCGCTGGGTGACGCCAAAACTTTCAGTCAGCTTAAAGAACTGTTGACGATGGCTAGCTTGTTCTCGGGTAACTACGGTAATTAATTGGTTAAGCGGGAGAACGATAAACCGGGCGCGTGAGTGAATCGGATGGCTGATGGTTTGAGAGATGTGCAATGACGTCACAAGTAGAACGTGTTTCGCGTTAGCTGCAGCAGAACGGCATGCATCTGCCGTGCACAATGACTGGCCAGCGTATGAAACGTGATGCAGCGTGCAGGCATTGCGATGGTCAGCAACTGCAGACCATGTTGGCCATCTACTACATAGGCCTATATAACAGTGCGAAAGCATTCGATTCAGTGGTACCTTACTCGTATAGAGAAACTGCATGTGCAGCAGAACGAAGTGGCGGAGCAAACGTTGATATCAAAGTGAAAGAACAGAGAAAAGATTTGCAAAGTGAAGTGAAGTGTTGCAGAACTGACACAGCATGACGACTGTCGTCACTACGAATAGCATCCATCGCGGCACACCGTACAAGCGTCGATAACTCGATCCCACCCGTCGGGACAACGGAGGATAGTCGCTCTCTCCCTCGCAATTAAGATTGAGAGCAAGCATATTTGTTTTGTCTCCCATATTTTCAGCTACAGCACTCGTGACGGCCACTACGTGTAAAGCTATAACAAATTAAATATAACACTTATTCCAAAAACAACTTATACGTTAATTTTAGGGGCTTTGCCCCAGACCTCACAATGGATGTATGCTGTCCCTGGGTTCCACTGGGGAACTTCCATTTTCAGACTTCTTAACTTACCCTCAAATTGCAAACAAATGAACGCCCATATGTGTGCCACCAGTGGAAGTTGTTCCTCCGATCACTCGCTTGGCCTGCACGTATGTCGTCGACGCAACACTCAACTTTTTAAGTACAGTAGGTACTGCTGCTGATATGCACCGACATGCGCTGAGGTTGAACAGTGACAGAAGTTAGAACAAGCGCATCTTGATGCAGGCAGCGACTTAATTAGTCGGTGCCACTCTGCTGTATTAACATGTTTCACACTGCGTCTCGGAAGGTAGAAACCTACGCCGCTGGAATCTACCTGCACAACTTTCTCGTGTACATTCTACTGCGTGCATCTTATCTTGGCAATTTTATAGATTTCTGATTTACGTTTCCAGCGGTTGATGCAAATGACATCGTTGTAGCGAAAAAGCATTTAACACTATTGCGATGCAACGCTGCTTCAACAAATAGTGCACGGAAATGCTTTCGAATGACATTTATTAACTTTGGTTCATAGCATTTTAGTTTATTTTAATTTTTAGCTTTAAAAATCGGACTTTAGGATATTATTAACAAATAATAAGTAATGCGACGTCTGGTAAGTTTTTTATTGCGAAGTTTACAGCACGTCCATCTATTGCTCCTGATGCAGTACAGCAGTAACCCTAAAATGCAGGAATTCCTGCGAGTAAAAACTTGGTGTCTTTCTGTGCAGGAATTGAAATGGCGAAGTACTGATTCCAACTCGCGACAGATAAGAAGCGTCGATCATCAAAAATGTTCTTGTCCGCCAGGTACGTGGTGTGAATAAACAAATAAATAATTCTCGTACAGGAGTAAACGGTTCTGTAAAATGAGCAAAGGCAGCAGTTAAATAGTTGTTTCCGAAACTATATTTTAAGTATTATTAATTACTTTTCTGACATTCCGAAGCCGTCATATAACAAATTTTGCAAGCATACGTCAGACATCGCAAAAAGCAGGTTTCCACGAAATACACCGCGGTCAACAACCGATTTACAAAATTGGGTTTACTGTAGATACAATATGACATGTCATATGCAATGTCATGCATGACGGCTACACTTTGATGCATTTTACCTTGTTTTACGTGTCAGTTTCAAATTGTGGAAAAATGTGAAAACAGGCGTAAAATGGGAGGGGTTATACAAGACAGAAATACAGAAGATTGCGAGGCATGTTAATTGAAACCTACAATATATTAACAGGCAAAGTCAACACCGGATTAGAACAGTTTTTACATTATCATCCACGTCACTAAGAGGACACAGTTTGAAGCTATTCAAGCCATTTGCATCAAGACGTTGTCGCAAAGAATTCTTCCTGTTATCAGTGGTGGATGAATGGAACTCGTCACTGCCCGAGTCAGTCTTGAATGTCTGTACTGTTGTCACGTTCAAGGTCCGCCTCGACCGGTTCATGGGAGACAGAAGATATAAGCATTAAAAGCGGAAGCTTAACAACAGCTCATCAACTCTGATCTGATCTGATCTGACTGCCCCGTCCTATTTGATGCTGTTCTCCACAAGCTGGGCTAACTGAAAATGCTGACAATCGGAGGCGCCAATGAGCTTATATCTTGAGCACAATAAGCCTAGTTCATGCACCCTTTCGCTGTCGCGTTGGTGGTGTGTAGATTGATTTCCAACATTAACAGCTGTAAAGCATTCTGTCGGCGTTAATATAATTTCCCTTAGGTGTTAAAATGCCAGCCCCGAAATTCTAATGCGTTTTGAGCTTGGTCATTTATGGTCCACGGGAGGGTTGAGGCTTGAGAACTAGGATAAACACTGATATTACGAACTCTTGTATTAACACTCGTTACTCGTCCATTATGATTCTAGCATGTTTTTGCAAAAAAGTGTGATACAGCAATCAGTTTGTAAAGTGCGTATATTTAGGCTATGCCGGGCATTCGATTAATGCGGTTAATAGGACGACCAATGCGTTCAAGGCGTATCATCTGTTCTTGATGCTGCCGCGGTCGCCGACGCGCTACGGCTGCGCGCTGACGACGCAACTCGTTACGTTAATCGGAAACAAGACATCGAACCAACTGAAACTCTCTCCAACAAGTTGCGTGCTGGTGGACGTAGGACCGCGTGCAGCTAAATTTCGCGGCCGGCAGACTGTAGCGCCAGAAACGGTCATCAATAAACGGTAAACCTGTGGTATCATGGCAATCTGATGTTGCCGCGTCGCGCGCCGTGTTCCTGTAATTAGTGCTGCTGCTGCTGCTGCAGTGTTGGTGCTGGTGAATACCATGGGAGCAGAGGGCGGACACTCAAGTAGCAGTAATGCAAAGTAGACCGACCCCAAGCAGCTATGAACATTCAGCTAGTCTATTGTTTCTACTCTGAAAATAAACACCTGACTATCGATCTTGTACATCGTTTTATTCCTTGAGTACAAAGTTAGCAAGAGTTTCCACGCCACGCGGCTACATTGGGCATCAGCGTTAACTGAAGTGGGGCGAAGTAACTAGTTCCTAGTAGGAGAAGAAGCAGTGGCGGTTCTAGCCCGCAACATCTGGGAGGCATGACCTCATGGCGAGCGCGATAGCGCGAGCCTATAACGGGGGTCTGGGGGCAAAGCCCCCAGCGGGTTTCAAGGGCAGAGCCCCTGGTCAGGAGTCAGGGGGGCGAAGCCCCCATGAAGCTGAAGCAGTTTTGGTTTTTGGACGTTCAATGGAAGCCGCAAATTTGCCCATTTTTCTAAAATTTAGAAACCCCAAAAAATCAAATATTTGTGTTATTCGTACTTGCCAAAAAATCATGGATGGCCATAAAATTGGGGGGACTAGAACAAAACTTGGGAGGGGGCCTGTGCCCCGGCCCGGGTTTAAAACCGCCACTGGCCACAGTATATCCGTGATGGACAGATGGACAGACGTATGACAACCCACATGTAACAACAGATCGACCGTTACTAAAGTAAGGTCGGCTAAAAATTAACGCACATGCGTAAGTTTACTGAATTTTGTAAAGCAGAAGTCCCATTATTTATATTAAACTGCGGTTACTTGCAGTGGCATTTCTAGCCCTTAATAGGCCTATCTGGGAGGGATGGTAGCGGTAGCGCGAGCCTATAATGGGGGTGTAGGGGCGGAGCTCCCAGCGGGGTCCAGGGGCAGAGCCCCTGGTGAGGAGTTAGGGAGGCAAAGCCCCCTGAAGCTGAAACATTTTTGGTTTTTGGGCATTCAATGGAAACTGCAAATTTGCCCACTTTTCTAAAATTTGGTAACGCAAAAAATCAGATTTTGTGTTATCTTTGCAAAAATCGTGGGTGTCCACAAAACAGGGCCTAGAGCAAAACTGGAGGGGGCTGTGCCCCCCGGCCCGGGCTTAAAACCGCCACTGAGGAGAAGTAAGTAAGTAAGTAAGTAAGTGCCAAATCATCGAGAAGATTTAGCATTGATCTTACGGAAACGTTGAAATTATTCTGCATGAATCGCTTGAATCTGCGCGGGGCGGCTGAAAATGCGCGTCTGGAAACCGCCTGGGTGGTCTAGGAAATGTGGAGGAGGTTAATGAGTACGAAAAGGAACGGAGTATTTAACAGCATGTCACGAATCGCGGTGGAGGTCCCAGAACTTTCTCAGTTTATGTTTCATAGAATTCGGTCAATACTGGCGTCTAGCTCGAACAACTTCTGTACCACCAACTACATCGACGACCATCGGAGGCCAATTAACATGCGGTTCATGCACAAATTTTTATGCGTTACTTTGCCAGACTGTGAATTCTTAGTACTTCGTACGTACTACTATTACATTGCAGCTCATCAGCACGACTGCTTTTTGCCGTTTTGTGTGTGTTTCAGCTGGTAGTTTACTGAATAAAATAGTAGGCTAATAATGAATTTATATGTTTCGTTACACTCCACTCTTTAAAGTTTACATCTTGCCTTGCCTCTTCTCTGTCCTGCATTTTCTACCCTCTGGATTTTGGTGACTTTTGGACTTAAAATTTTCTAATCCTGCATCTCGCCGCCTACGACTTCTCTGCAGACCGTCTCCCCGTGCGTCGGTATTACAGTGGTTGGCCGGTACGCTTGGCGCCAGGTTACGGCGGAACCACTTGTTAACGTCTCAGCTTATTATCCGGAGTCCGTGAGTGCGTGCGGGGTCGGCGCGCTGCACTGGAATGCCACCGTCAGGCCAGTCTGCTGCGCTCAACACTGCGTAGGAAGGACGCTTCATCTCGTCACTGACGTGCGCGCATCCACGCACAGGCGATTCTGTCCGTTCTCGCGCTACTTTCAACTTCCACGGATTAATAATTGCGGCCGCATGCTAGCAGATAACGCCGAAATAAATCAGCCACAATCAGTTTCTCTCTGCATTCATGGTCTTTGGCGCCACGCTGTTTGACTTACGACGTGCGTTTTCGTCGATAAACGAGAGAGCACCCAGAGAGTTCAAGTTGCCTCCGCTGAGGACTGATATCTACTTTTAGATGTCTACATGAATTGCAATGCTAAATAAAAATATTTTTAATTTCTGGATTCAGATAGTAATCTGGATACAGAAACTCTTTCGTTGTTATCTTCGAGTTTGCCGCGATCGAACATCCAAGGTCTGCTGTTGAAAGAAACGGTCTTCCATCTGGTTGAACGCGTGGAACATTTTTGACATCAGGCATATTATATGTGTGCGTAAAAATAAAAGCACACTACTGTGATTAGAATTATTTCTCATTTGTAAGTGCACATGTCGCGTGCCACGGTGTGATTTGTACACCTGCCCAGGCGTAGCGGTAAAAAAGCAGCGCGCAATTGCGTTTATCATCCGTTCCTCTGCAGCGAAACCGTCGGCGCCTCATGCTGCGAAAAGGCGCCAAACAAATTTGATGCCACACACCGCGCGACGACAGCTAATCTACGCTTCGACAGTTGATAGCATAAGCTACAAGTATACAAGATGCAGTCATCCACGCCGATCTGGTAATCGCCACGGCGATTTTTAGCGAAACTCAATCTCACCTTTAGATGCATAAATTCCGCCGTGGCGCAATTTCACGTTTTGCTCATTCGCCATTTTTATCAGCAACCAGAAGTCGCGTCCGAGATTTAAGATCTGATTTATATATACACCTTTATTCGTCAAATGGCAGCCGTAAAAGAAACATAACTAATAACGATAGATAATAATAATAATAAAAAAATAATGATGATGACAAAAATATGATCTGCGGATAACGCAATTAATGCTTCTGTGCAAGCGGCATAATTGGCTTAAGTTTCTTAATTTTTTTAGCAAACACTATGAAAGTATTTCACGGCTTCAACCTTTAAAAACTGGAATGTTGGGCATTTTGCCGTACGGATATTTTTTACATGGACAACATTGATGACCAGTAACTTTTCTGAGAGATGAATAAATCTGGCCAAAATATAGTGCGTCAAAAAATTCAGTCCAAATTTGCAGCGTTATAACTTTCTCAATTTTGACCATTAAAACGTTTTAAACACTAAAGCACGTTTGTTAAAAAATTGAAAATTACATTCAAACATATTCATGTCGCTCAAAAGCGAAAAAGCGCAAATGACGTCGTCGTGTAGGCCTAGTATGAGCGTAAAGGAAATGAAGCAGCACTTGAAGGAATGCTTTCTCCAGACAACAGAACAATGTCATAATCCAATTAACAGCATGCACACATAGCCACCGCTACCTGAAGCTCGGTCAGCTGAGTTGATTTTGTCAATTTTTGACCAAAAATATAGCATTATTGTGTGTTTGCTTTGAGGGCCGGGATGGTGATATATACAGGGTGGGCCAAAAATGGCACTGTTTATTGCACACTTTATAATTTTACCAAATATTAATCAATTTTCAATTTTTCTTACTGTCAGAATTAGAAGACAATTTGTAACAAAAATATTGCTACAGATCCCACCACACCTCAAGTATGTCGCTACATTACCTTGTAAAATGTCAGACGATGCACTCCACCCGGCAACGCCACTGACCAGTTGCGTGATCAACGTTGATCGAGCCTGGCATGTGGCCTCCAACCAGCCCGGACTTAAATTCGGTCAATTATGCGGTTTGGAATGTTCTTCAACAGACGGCCTATTAATGTTGACGATTCACGACAATCAACCAGCTGAAGCAAGCGATCATCACTGAGTGGGGCAAACTGCCGCAGCGTTTGGTTAATCGCGCCATTGGTTAGTGGCGTTGCAGTCTTGAATGCGTCATCCAGCAGCAAGGCGGACACATTAAACATTTGATGTAAAAACTTTGAGATGCGACGTTTTAGACAATAACTAAGACAACAAACACGTTGTTTCTGTTGTTAATTTCTTAAAATGTGTTGCTGCAGAAGTTGTTTTGTTATTAATTGTTTTTTTAAGACACTGACATTCCACAAGGTAATGCAGCAACACACTTGAGGTGTGGTGGTATCTATAGTGATAGTTTTATTACAAATTGTCTTTTAATTCTGATAGTGAAAAATTGTGAAAATCGGCTAATATTTGGTGAAATTATAAGGTGTACAAAAATGGTGCCATTTTTGGTCCGCCCTGTAATAGGCCTAGTGCAGGCGCTATGGCGACGTCCGAGATAGGCCTATACATGTACTTGGGAAGAAGCGGTCGTAATTGGATGATCGTCAGATATCGCCTACAAGGAAGAGCGACTGGTCCTACGCGTTTCGGAGTTCTTTGGCTGCTGTGGTCGTTATATGACGCTGTATCCGAGACCGGGAGTACTTGTGTGTTTTCTTGCTGTATATACATCTGTATAATCTGTAAATACAACGTGTGATTATATATAAACAACTGCCAATCACTCGACGAAGAACGAACGCTATAAAATGCATGTCAAAATTTACAGTAAATCAACAGCACTTCCTGAGCGATTACACAGTTCACTCAGGAACTTAGTCGAGAATCGTAACAATGTATGTAACTCTTCATAGGAATTCATCAGTCTCAGAGCTATGAAGCGTCACCTGCTATAACGGGGTTTACAGAGTATACCTGCCATTCGACACAGGTGAACGCGATCCTCTCCCGTTTTTACCCCAGCCAGGCAGGACAGTACTCGATTTGTTTATCCCGGAGACAGAAATTCAGACTTAATCGGAACAGTATCATTGCTAATTGAAAGACGACAACGAGCCAGCAGCAAACAAAGCTGCGATGTGTGAAACTCTATATACAAGCCAGGTAGCGTGGAACTAGTCGACGGTAATACGTCCACCTGCACGAAAGAACTGGAGGTAGCGAAGAGACAGGCCTATCGCGGTGATTGCGGTGATGCTGGTACGGCGGTCGGCGGGCCCCCAGTCAGTCGACGTCGAGTTGGTCCGTGTGGGCATCCTGCAGCGACCTGCTCATCGACTGACACTGACCTTTTGCGTCGCTGATGATGTACGCGCTCAATGCGAGCAGAGAGAGAGAGAGAGAGAGAGAGAGAGAGAGAGATGAACTGCATGAAAAACGCACGACCAGAGATGCTACTGCTGCTGCTTGTGTGCTCGGCGATGCGGTCACCCGATTAGCGCAGTTAAGCCGTTCATTTCACTTACTTATTCCATGTTCGCACTCGTGCTGCCTATGTTTAACGTACTGTTTACAGCGGCGTAACGTGTCGATAACTGCACGGATTCAGCCAGATGTGACTAAACGAACAACAGTGCAGACCACACGACAGACAGTTGACGTACGTGGAATAGGTGTCAAACCACTATTTGCCAGTCTCTGTATGACGTGTGTATGTTAGTTAAACACTAACGTATCCCACTATAGCAGACACTCAGTGGCTTGTGTCGCGATATACTGAAAATCAAAATACTGGTTTGTTAGCACAATGATGACAACAATCATCATAGGCCTACGAAACATCTAAAAACATCACAACGTTTACAGAATACAAGCAGTGTTTATAAGTTAGTCACTTGATACAGTTAACTACGTGTAGATACGAACATTATATTTTGTCACCTTTCATTTTTAACATAGTCTCCTGCAACTAATGCTCTTGGTCCAGAGTTTCTCCAGATCTCGGATTCTGTTGTAGAAGAATTGTCGATTTTGATCTTTCTAACAGAAATTGGTTGCTCACATTGCTTCGTTCTCGTCATCAGCAAATTTGCATTTTTTATCAGTTTTATTTATAGCCCAAACGCTCAATAATAAGCTGTGCAATTCACGTAATGAATGTCGCATGTCGATGCCACTGCAGGCTTTCCTAGGGAAACGCCGATCCACTTTCTGCACTGCAGCTGAGATTAGCAAGCTGTGTCTTTGCACCGAAGTCAGTCGAGTTCATTGATGAAATGGCGCCTGAGAAGAGGTGAAGGTGAAAGTCGACTGTGACGACTTCTTGGCTTGAATGGCGAACGGATTCTTTCGTCGGTTGAGAGTCTGACAGAGCAGACTGTTGACGTGCGGTTGACCGAGCAGCGCAGCAGCCGCAGCAGCGAGGCAACGTGCAGATGGTTTAGTGGTGTCATGTAAGCAATGCTGCGATGACTGATGACACATCAAAGCCGACGAAATACTGCAGCAAACCACTGCGCCACCGAGACGAGTTTTATTATCCGGTTTATTGCGTGTGCAATGATGGCCTACGGCCGCATAGCAACCAACGTATTTACCACGATAGTTTATTACGGCATTCACTAATGAACGATGGATGACTATGCAGCTAAGAGTACAAATAATATACTGAACGCTTATGTACATCATTCAGGCATTTAATCATTCGCCTTACCTTGCACTTGCTGCCATATGACCTTCTAGTACACCGACTGACTGAAGTTCTTAGGTACAGGCATAGCCCTTTTAAAGGATACGGCATTACACACACCACTTTACCGCTTCGTCTTCTTGCCTGGGTTTATTCAAACGTAAAAAAGTATGCGAAACTTGGTTTTGGTGACTGATAACTTTACGGTTTGCTCTATCATCTGTAGCTGGCTATGCAGTGTTGAAGTAAAGGTTACAAGGTGTGTTGTAAGTGAAGAATAGATGCTCGTACGGTCTGCAAACTTTGTCGAATCATTCAGCATGCAGAGTGAAATGCTGCCCGAGTGATTTAACGTAAAACGTCGTACGTCGGCGTCACAGAAAGCTCTTACGCTAGATGGAGTCACTAAAGGCAGAAGAAAACAAATGCATAGTTTTATATTATTCTGGTTCAGCAACTGACTGAGCGCATACTGCAACATGCTGTAAATAATGAATACACTGAAATGTCATACGTTAAAATTCGACGTTTGTACTAAGGTTAAAAACCGAAATGCACAGTACTGGCCACATCTTTAGCGGCCCAGCGTAGGCAGCAGCGAAGATCTGGCTGCAGAGGCTGCCGGAAGATGTAGGCCTAATGGTAGTTACCTGCACAGTAGGACATACCTGGCTGGCTGGTGCACTACTCGTGCTACGGTGATGATTGAGTGATTGGTCGGCCCACACAAGGTTATGAAGTAGTGGCAAATTCGGCCAGCTTATTTATGCGCTCGAGTAAATGCCAGTATGCAGACCTACATTACGTGGTTCGCTGAAGACGTGTTTACCATCGTGGTAGCCTACTGACCACACCTTTTTACACCAGACGACAAGGCAGCGATTGTTTAAGTCATTGCATTTATGAGACATGTTTCTTGTAAGCGTTAATTAATATAACTCCGTAACGTTATGCTCCAGTATTTCAAGATTAGCATAAGTGGGATTATCGCGTCAGTTTTTTTGTCCATTTGTGCTTTGTTTATTTTGTTTAGGCCTACCTTATGCACTTGTTTCAGTGTGCCTCTCCATCTCTCTGTCTGTTAGACAAATTTTCGTGCAGAAAAAAATGCACGGGGATGATATACGGTGGTTTTAACAAAAAACTGTCGATTATGTTTCGGGACCTAATCTGGATCCAAGTATAGACTATGAATGTTTTTTAGTTCGTTTGTGTGAACTATCACGTAAAATGCCTATTTTTACGCGCGAGAGTTAGCTAGCTATAACGCGTATTAGCTATAGTAATTCTGTCTGTCTGTCCGTCTGTCCGTCAGTCACGACCCGGTACCGTTTCAAAAACAGTTGAGATAAAGACTTCGGGTTTTCACTATATGATAGCTTAGTGTCTCTAGTATTTCGTGACAAAATTTTATGCTACTGGATGAAAAGGGTCCCCACAAACGAGGGGGCGAAATAGGGGCACCCCTCCTAAAAAAGACGTTATTCTACCGCTATTGGCTCGTTTAACGTGAAAACAGTTGCAGATAGGCACAGATATGTTGCTTATCATAACAAGCACTAGCAACGAGCTTTTTAAAAATGTCAACATCGATGACCTTGAATGACCTTGAATTCCCAAATAGGGAGTTTTAGTAAATATTTCGCGATTTTGGGCTACGACACGCATTTCAAGAGTGAATTGCGGCGAAATGGCTGGAGATAGACCAAGACAACCTGCATGTGAAATTTGCAGCAATAAATGTAGATTTTAGCAGTCCAAATTCGGACTCTCTAGATTCAAAGAGGCCTGCGCACGCGGGTGTCAAAAAGGGGTACCCTTCTAAAAAGTGTTTATTTATCCGCTGTTGTCTTGTCTAGCGTGAAAATGGTTGCAGATAGGCACAGACATGCT
>Ga0056128_1005279_pt1 | contig 16243 bp, 9 predicted proteins | sample WorMetLIZISLAND2_FD_71113 | JGI IMG/M metagenome (GOLD analysis project Ga0056128, IMG submission 71113) | Marine gutless worms symbiont microbial communities from Max Planck institute for Marine Microbiology, Germany - Olavius geniculatus... ... | reverse complement strand
ATCCTATAATGGGGCACCGGTCGGCGCTGCCTGTCTCAACCTCTACTTCACTGACACATCTTGTTAGCTGCAGCATACCCGTACAAGAAAGCATCACGCAAACGCACGATGTACAATGCATAACGTAAAGCGATGTCGTGCACCATTATCGACATCAAATGCTATATGCCTGACCAACGCTTCAGAATCTTGTTCATTTGGTACTTCGAAGGTCGACGCTCAGAGTTTTAGTTTCACATTATAATTCTGTTATTCTGTGTGATACTTTTCAGCTAAATATTTATTGCGTGATGCGACACTTAATGGCTTTACCTTCAACTGTAATTTAGCAGAAGTAAGCGACAGGCTGGCGGCAGTATCATGCGCTATTTGGAGCGTCAAATTCGACGTTATATTTTTTTTAATATTGTCCGTTGACCTTCAGATATTCAAGAGTTTATGATTGACTGCTTAACTTCTTTATAAGGAAGCATCGTCGCAAGTAACTCTTTAGGGCTTTCTGATGCTGATCTTTTGGACGGCTTCCGCACGAAGCCGTAGACCAAAGAAAATATGAACATAGCAAGCTTTAAGGTGTACAATGTCAAACCAAGCAGCGTAGACTTTAGTGCGATCAGAATATCAACCTGCATAGTCTATGCCCTTACAGTCACCTGCCTTCGTCATTTAAAGTTTAGATGTCAAAGCTGAGTAAAGCTCTTTACAAGATAACCCATTTCAGAGCTATGGAGCGTCACCTGCCATAGGAGATCACCTGCCAACCGATGGACGTGAATGCTCCCAGTCTTTAATACGCCGTACACAGCACATGTATTCAAAATACATGTGCTAATGCTGGACGTTCGCTGGATCGTGTAAACACCCTATAACCCATCCAGGAAGGCGTTAGCAACTAAGCCGAGTCGTGGGACGTTGTCTTGCGCACGTAGACTTACTGATGCATCAAGACGCAGAACGGAAGACACTTGCAATGAGTTATGCGGTAGCCGATGTCTGCTTTGTAGATCCGTGCGTGCGGGTCGCGCTGACGTTGACGACCGACCTGTGGGTGGTCTAGAGGCACTGCAGGGTGGTCCAGTCCCCAATGTATAGGCCCTACACAACGATGACGACGACTGGGTGGTCGGTGACATCGCATGTGTAGCATTCGATCAAGCACACATTTGATAACGCTGCAGCGTGGCACCGGCGCCTGAAGCCCTCCATGTTCAACTGACCTGTACCCCGTCACGACGTGCTATAGCGTGAATTCATGATGACGTATCGCCGGTCGTGAACAAAAACGAATCATTCATCCTGATCCCGATATACACCATACACACGCGGCGTCTCCGAGCTTTTCCCCGGTCATTGCTGGCTTTCCCGTCCACGCATCGCTACCGAGTACAAGCAGCCTCTGTAGCTGCTGTAGCTGATGATCTGATGCGGGCCGTGACACGACTTGATGTCGCCACAGAGGACTCGCGTTGCCAGGTCACCGCGTTGACTTCCCAGTCATCGTTTTTATGCGCGAAAGCAGCTATTGCTTTCAGCGCGTCTTAGCCATCGCAATTCTCTCCATCCGTCTGTCCGTCCGTCACACGGGTGGATCAGTCAAATTTTGTCTTCCGCGGCATTTTCTATAGGCCTAGATAAGCTCTCCCGCACTGCGGTCCTCGTGTACCGTTGTTGCTGTTCAGAGATCGCATGTATTGCCGTGATATTTTCATAAACTTCTTCGTTAACATTTGCAAAATGCAAGCGTACATGTTTGTACATGAAAGTGCTTGGCTTCTGTGCGAACTATTGTTATTAGTAAAACAGAACACAGCTTGACACGCGAGCGTTTGCACAACGAAAGCAGAATACGATGACGTCGACATTTTATGTCTATGTTGCCTGCTGATTTCTACAACTTGCGTCCTTAATTTATTCTTCACCCACACCGAAAGCACTATCCCCGAATGTATGACAAATCATCAAAATTCCAACAGCATATTTAAAATTTCGACCAGCAGGATCGAAGAAACTGTCCTTAAGCGATTGTTGTATCCGGTTGTTAGACGTCATCAAAATTGCTGTTTTCGAGATCGCCATAGTCGAGTTTTACAAAGTCTTAAAGTAGGCCTACAACTACAAAAAAATTTTTAACAGTATAATAAAATGTCATTATATATTTGTACACACCAATATGAGTTCCAAGTTCTATCGCTTCTTTTAGAAAATTAGTCCCGTACGCTTTGCCACAGCGCACAACACAATAGCATCGCCATTTCCTCCCTTTCCTGTTTTCCGAACGCGCTTGCAGAAGTCTTCTCTCTATGGTCTTTTCGTTCTATGCTAAGTTCCACTATGGTTTACACGTATGTGCTTGCATGTGCTGATGCGGCATACTGCAAGTATGACGCACTTTCGTCGAGAAAAAAGCTAAAAATGGTCTTGATTGGAGTAATGAAGTGAGCGCTGCGATGCGTGAAATGAGTTTTTGCCAGGAGATCCAACCTAGGCCCTAATATTAAATCATTATTTTCCAGTAACGCTCGAACGACTTGTTTTACAAAACACATTGCTATCACGACGACAGCGACTGACCGACAAAGCACAAATGCTAATTAACAATAAAACTATAATAGGCTATTGCCGACATACTCTGTAGTAAATGTGAGACACGATAGTTAACTAAATAAAATTTGAACACGATGCACAGCAAGTCTGGGCCAGTAGGCTTACGCAACTAAAAGTATTATTACGAGAAGTCGTAAATTGACCTGATCACTGCTTCTCAGCATATGATTTTGATTTATCAGTGAACATGCAATCACGCAGACTACTGAAGCATAGCTGCTTAATAACAAATAGCGACAGATCTATGACGGTAATAACACAAAATAAACAAAGTATTGAAATTAACCTGAGGTGACTTTGTAATCAAGAATTATTTTTTACGTTCATGCCTAAATTAAATTTTTGCTTTGTATATATCTTAACAGATGGCAAACGTTCGTTTTCGCAACCATTTACTTAGCGAAGTGCCACGAGCTTTATGGAAATAAGAGAGAAAGTTCTTTCGAGCGGGCGAAATATTGCAGCAGCTGCTGCAAAACGTTCGCTAATGTCACCCCAGAGAGCGGACGCATTTGTATAATACACGACGGCGACAGCGACGACTGCGGACCTCCCACGTTGTCGACGACGATTGTGTGACGGTTTCTGCCCTTCATTACGCGTCTTTAATGCTCTGGATGACGATTTATGTAGGCCTACATGGCGGGGAGTGGGTAGCCAATGCTGGAAAGGCAGAAAAGTAAATCGTGGTTAGTCTAATAATTTCCTTGGTAGATTTAGCCCTGACAAGAAATACTGCTGATTTTGGTAGTTATGCATGTTTATTGCGAAATTCTGAAATAAAAAGTGAGGACGTAATTGAAACATCGGGGCTGATACAGCACCAAAGACTGCACTAAATACTCTCCCACCCTCACACCATGTACATAGAACGTAGCACTCCAGATATGAGAGAAATGTAGGAGTCGTCTCAAAACCTCGTCGACGCCGATTACTCGGCAAACGCTTGTGTGGTCGACCGAGCGCAGCGGATGCAATCCGAGCTCCACTACGCGACGACACGCAGGGCGCGGCTCCTACGATCAAGTGACGCAACGCCGCCGTCGCCGCCGGTGTCTGACAAACTGTCCTGACGGGTAAAGTCCATCAAATTAACTCCACGTAAGCGTGGCCGATGAATCTCGGACCGACGGTCGAAGCCATCGGCCGGTGTACCGGCAAACCGGAAAGAAGGTGATCGTACGGAAAATACGGACGCTTGCCTGCACAGTGGTCGGTTGGTCAGTCGAAGGCTTAATGCGCCGGTCCGTGGAGACGTAAATCCCGTCGAGACGTCCACGGCTACGACGAAGACAATGTCATCGTCTTGCTCGTCTGATGGAAACACCGCATTACGCGCCTAGCCATACATGAAAGTGAGATGATATCCTTTATACCCCGTTTACACGAGGAAGCAAACATGAAGCAAACTTAAAGCGCACGTCGTGCACGTGTATATTCAATACGTTTGCTTCATGTTTGCTTCCTCGTATAAACTGGGTATTACTAACGGACTGTACGTCTGTCCGTCACGCCAACAGCGCACGGAGCGTTGCTAATGTTGCACGACGCAGCGATTTATGAATGAACTTCGTGGTCACAAGCTGCAGGATTATATATACGACTAATGCAATACGCAAAATGAAGCATACGTAGAACTAGCTTCGTGAATGTCTGCAATATACACCGTTATCAAGCCAGGTCTAAGAGTGCACGACGTGTGCTCTAAGTTTGCTTCATTTTTGCTCTAAGTTTCTCTAAGTGTGCTACTGCTTTATGTGTGCTACATGTATACTTCGTCGTGTAAACGGAGTATAAGCCAGTAGTTTATTGAAAACGTGTCGAACGCACATCATTGCAGTAAAAGTTATAGGCCTAAAACACATTGAGAAACACAAAAAGAATGCAGACGAGAGCAAACGACTAGCACACATCGTTTGACTTGCAAGTGCACAAGCAACGCTTTTGCTGAGACGGAACAACAATCATACATTGTGAAAAATCGACTGTGATATTGCACGCCACTACAGTAACTGCCAGTAACCGTGCTAATTCGATATTATCAAATCGACGCAAATGAAAAGTGGGCATATAAAAGTTTTCGTTTCTTCGCGTACGGTGTCACGTCACCGATCGCATAACATTTCACTCAGCGGGTGCAATGGCTTGGCGTCATCGTCTTTCCGAGGCCATTCAGGGTAACACGCCGTTATCAGGCTACGAGATAATAATGATGATCGATGACGATTCGCATTCGGAACTCCATGACTTCGAATAAGCTTATAGAACAAGGCTAACAAACACGTGCATTTGGCGTAATACAGTTTTGAGGCATTTCGTAAGTAAAGAAACAATTCAGTTAAAAGAACTAAAAGACAATTGCCGTCCAGTCACCGTTAACGTTAATGCTTTTATCGTTATGTTTTCATCTACATTTTGTTCTAATTGCCTGCATGGGTTCACCTCTCACAGACATACGTTCCATAAATAGAACGCCACTTGACGATGACGACGTGTGTGCAAACTGTATAATACGAAATAATACCAATATTAGCCTACATGAAAACCTGTTCATTTGTGTCTGACTTTTTATGCGAAAATGCATTTTCAAGTAAGATGTCTCGCTGTTACTCTGCGACAGCGGAGCGTCTCCTTCTCAAACTTTGTTTTTTGCGTCGTTTTTTTAATATACAAAAGACGTATGCGTGTATGTATATACATATGTGATAAGGAAGAAATTATAACGAACGTGGCCTTGGTGGTCCTCAACGGTGTGACGGATACGTTTGTTCGGTTGTCTCAGAGGGAATACAGGCGCGTGTGACTGTGTGTGTCAATTGATGGATGGCTGATGCAAAGGACAAACAGAGCCGCAGCTGCTGTAGCCGTGGCGGCGGTAAATGATTGACTGACCGCAAGACGAATGTGGACACTACGTGGATGTAGACTTTGTGCAGCTTACGACAACGCAAAGACAGACGCCGGTGTCATATTAAAACGTTTTCCATGAAAAATCCGCCCGGAGAGAGATCATCACGGAATTGATACGTCTTCTCCTTATCAAAAATATCGCCGACCTCATAAAAAGTCTCCCCATTATAGGATCGTCCCCACAGAAAAGTCTTCTCCGGACCGACAATTTACAGGCAAAAATCCGTCCCACCCGGGCAGATTTTTACCGGTAAATTGTCGGCCTGTGGAGACTTTTCTGGGATGATCTTATAATGGGGCACCGGCGTGCCTCGGACCGCCAGCGTGGCCACTGTGTGTGTGTGTGTGTGTGTGTGGTCTAAGAATCTCGCTACCGATCTGATCGATATTAAGTCAAGTCAGCTGCGGCCGCGGTCAGCAAACCCAAGCGTCGCGTCGATGTAAACACAGCCGTTCATCAATGCATTACATCGTCTGTCACACAGACTCTTAAGTAATTACATGATAAATCTGGTTCCATAGGCGGCCCTTTCGCTAGAATTAGAAATTGCAATCCCATGATCCTGAATCGCGGGATCCTAAAATCTTGGCCGTTTTAGTCAATCCCGAATCCCGGGATTGGCGGCGTCCCAATCGCAAGATTTTAAGATTACAAAAAAATCGCCAAAACATTACTTTTTCGAAATTTAGACAATACAATAGAAATTTTAGCCGTTTCATGAAAATAGCTGCGCCCTGATTCTCTTATGAGATTTTGGCGCTATATAAATTGGTACTTACTTATTTATCTGCCAATTGCCAGGGTTGCTGACAGACACAACATTTCACAGCGCCAATACGCTGATGACACTCAAGTGTATATGAAATTCACCAACACTTCTGTTGCCACTCAAGTTAACAACATGCAAGCATGCCTAACTGAGCTGCACGCCAGTCAATAATTGGCGCTAAGCTATCCTGAAAATCAGGCAGAATTAAGGTCTCTGTGAAACAAGTTGGTAATTTTTAGATAAGCGTGAGCACAGTTACAAAATCTCGATCAGTGATTCAGTGTTCAGTGACAATCGATGTATGAATCGGGAACCGCTAAAATCGGGGGCCTTAGGTTGCAGCCTCGTTAGCACTGGTGACGCTAGGAGGCACATTAGTGGCGTAATCGCGCAATAAAGACACCCGCTCTAAGCCAGCGATGTATCAACGGAAACTAAACGACACGAACGAGGAACAAAGGCGGAAATCTAGCCCGGAGAGTGGGCTCAAAAAATCTACGCAGTAATTGCTGCACAACCGCTGCAGTCCACCGCAAATTCCGCCGTCGCTCAGAAATGCATAGACTTTTTGCGCGCATCCCACAACGACGCGGTAGATTTTCATCAGCTCGATTGTTTCACCGCGCAGACTAAAAGCGAAGTCGCATATACCGGCGGAGGCAGCCCTGCAACCCAGAAAATAGCGATGCTACTGAATGGCTGATCTAACCGATATGACAAGCTCTCGCTGGTGGCATGACGCAGTGGCGCTGACTGTCGGTCTCTTGTGGGAACTAGATCGTCGCCAGGCTGACGCCTTTCTGCGACTGGTCGTGAAAGGGTTGAATAATAGACTACGTCTTTGTCCTGCGACTGCCACCGTCTGTGTCATTTACATATGCGTAGAAGTCAATAGAAGTTGATACATTTCGATCCATTTCGATCCATTGTCACACCCATAGGCCAAACATAGGCCCGTGATAGCTGACAATAGGTAGGCGTACGAATATTATTACAGTTTTCAATCTTGCAAACGAAAAGATAAACTTACATATACGACCAGTTCGTAACCAATGCAGTTACCGCTATGCACCTTCTATCAAAAAGGAACTTCTCGCATACTCACAGAGCAAAATATTAGGCTTACATTCTACTTTGAACACTAAGTAGCCTACCGGGTAGGCTTAAAACAAGGATGATGGTGCGTAGGCCGAAATGGCCTTACGAACAAATTGTAAATAAATGAAATAACATAGTTAACAATTCTGAATCTAAATTTATCTGCAGTTAAAACAGTGGAAAATGTAGCGAAATTCGTTAGAATTTGTACATTTACGGAACGTAAACTGTCGCAGTGTACGGCGTTTCGTTGAAAGTGATGCGGTCGATATTATGCGGCTCTATGTTAGCTATATACCGTACGCTTGTCGACTGGTCGACGTTCAGTTGATTCTTGCCGCATCTAAAAGTCAAACGAAGTAATTGCATTCTATCAAAGTATGCCGGGTGTCGCCAGTCGTAGCTTCCATGGCGGCTGTGCATGGTTCTTTATCTCGTCTCTGTCTCTGTCTTTCATTCTCTCTCTTATTCGTTGCGGCAGCTTCTTGCTACTGCTGCTGCGAAAATAATGTCGTGAACTTGTGATCAGTTTTGAACACAAGAAGCCCAACTGTCGCTAGGATAGCCGAGCGTACTGGTTGTCAGTAACCTTCAAGGTCATCCAAGGTCGCTGATTTTCATGTAATCTGAAATGGCCCATGCCACTTCCTATTAGTAATTAATAGTAACCTTGGCCCTATCTCTCACCGTTTCCGAGATACGGCCACTTATGGCTTGAAACTTTCCATTAAAAATTGCGGCCAAACCACTGCAGTTATATCGTGATACGAATATAGAGGGACTTTGTGCCTGCATCCGTTTATATACATTAATAATGGTTACTATTGACAGGTTATAGAAAGTCGCCAGTGCCCTATCCGATGGTATTATCGCTAATCCCCTACGACTTTCCGTTTAGCCACTATACCGCACGATTGGCATCAAACATCAATGATTTTCATGTCATCTGAAAACCAATAAGCGACTTCCTATTGGTGATCAATAGAAACTTTGGCCCTATCTCGCACCGTTTAGCCACAATACATCCGTAACAGACGGACAAACGGACGACGACAGACGACGACCGTAACATAAGCTCGACTGTTACTTAAGTACGATCGGCTAAAAACTACGTCTATACTAGACTGCACACGAGCCAGTGACGTAAACAAGACTTTTCAAGACCGAAACCGACACTTTTCATGCAGCATCAAATGTTTTATAACATGCTATCTTATGACGCACATGTGTAATGCTCATTATTATGCCGTGAACCTCAAAGTCAATGTCCAAACGGCTTGTCTCAAACAAACTGGGACGTTGTTTCACAGTTTTAAGCCAGTGGCCGCATTCGCTGCTGAACACTGATTGAGTGCGTGTGTGTTTAATTGTATAAGTAGGCCCTATATCTTCTCGTTTTTTAAAAAAAATATCAGTACTGTTCATCTTGTTAAAAAGCAAAGACACGTACGGTTTTTCAACAATGAATGAAGCAACATAATCACTTCGCCTGTCGCTACCAAATGCTGCGCGTGCCAGTGTCAATCGCAGACGTTTTAATGAGATTTCGGTTTGCTATTGTCGCCGCGATCTGCAGACTACACACGAAGAAATGGGATTTCAGCCCATCAACCTTCATGACACGTCACATCTCCGCCTATATGCACTGACAGTAGCGACTGCAGCGCTCTGGATGTGACGTCATGGTCAACGACAAACGCCGTCGAGTAATGGAAGGATGTATTGTTCTGTCAATCTCGACAATAATAGAAGTCTTCGGGGTAGGTTCGTAGCATAAAGATAGCAGTGGTAATGCTAAACAACCTGTTGTGTTGAATGGAGCTGTTTGAACTTGTACACTCAAACAGACCTAGCCGACCTACGTCCAGAGTCTTAGACGACCGAAATCAAGAAAAAGCTCTGACGAAAAAAAAACGTAAAAAACGTAAAGTCCTTCCCGAGCCTTAAGATCCATAGGGCGGCGCTGATCTCCGTTTTCTAAGGCCTCAGCCAGACACCAGTTTTTACACTCCGAGACCACGGATACGGGGCCAGTGTATCGCGTGGTGTGCCTGTTTATGTCCCAGCGGTGAAGCCGGTACCGAATTATACTGCTTGGTGACAGAGGCACATGTGTGTGAACAACTTCTCTAAGGTCGTTACCCGGCAATGTCCTGGTGTATTGGTCGAACCTGCGCTTCTGAGTGACCTCAGGATTACAAGTTGCCGTTAGACTACCGAGCCACACCCTGACGAAAAAAGGCACACCAAATTCAAAATAAAGTTAACGTTCAGTTAGGAGCTAATTCCACGTTAAGCTGACGGCAAATTCTTGCGGGATATTTATTCGAATACAATATCCAGCTAATAATTTATAACTGGACTCAAACGATCAAAAGAAAGTTATGGTAGTCGGAAAACGGCTGATGGAATGGCCGACATTTGTAACGTAAAATGATCGCAATTTCAAAAATGAGTAACGACATACAAATAAATAAATACAAATGCCTGTCGCACCGGTATTCGTTGGAACACAGTGTGTTCCAGTCGCTGAAGCGCAAAAGCCGCGAATCAGACAAATCCCCTCTACTTACGGCAACGCAGACGTTGTCGTACGGACGTCGTATGGACGTCGCTTATATGGACGGAGATGTAGGCAGGCAATTGGACGATGACGTGAGTTGGATGCAACCAACGTCTTCCAGTCTGTTACCAAGGAGGCTGCCGCCAGCCATTCTAGCCCGTCCGTCACTCAAACCCAGTCGATAATGTGGCCATATTAGCTGAACATTGTGTCCGCTTGATAAGCCCAGCCGGTGTCAAATTAAAGTGTCTCCCCCACGAAAAATCCGCCCGGAGAGAGATAAACACGGAACTGATATAAGTATTTGTCTGTCAATTCACCCGCAAACAAATTATTATTGTTAACGCTAACCCTAACCTCAGCGGTTAATTCGGGTGCGGGTGAATTAACGGACAAGAATCTTAATATGTCTCCCCTTATTAAAATATCGCCGGCTCCATAAAAAGTCTCCCAATTATAAGATCGCCCCCTTCAGAAAAGTCTCTTCCGGCCGACAATTTACCGGTAAAAATCCGTCCCGCCCGGGTAGCCGCCGGGCGGGCGGATTTTTGCCGGTAAATTGTCGGCAGGGGGGAGACTTTTCTACTGACATGCTGGTCTCTGGCGGTCGGATCTCATAGCCAACAGCCACGGATACGAATGCTAAACACGTCCAAGTCGAGTCGACACCGTTGGTTTAGTGCTGCTCGTAAATTTCTGTAGTCCGAGCTAGCTAGATCGGACGCGTTTGACCCGTGCGGATGTAAATCTGAAATTCATGAGTGTTACTTATAGACGCGGCGCTGATCGCCTTGACGACCGTTTGTGCCGGTGCAGCGATACAACTCTGTCTGTCAAACGATCGCTCACACCGTGTGACTTTATTATCATTAAGCATATTATTAAAATATGACAAAGAGCCAAAGCCGCTATAACACGCCACAATGAAATTTAAACTCGGCACGCAGGAACGCTTCAAGCTGTGCTAAGAAGAGCAGCTATATTCTTGGCCAACGCTACATCGTCGTGTTTTAAAGGAGACGCATATGGTTGCTTCTTCTTCGATGTATGGTCAAACTTAAACAAGTTGAAAACTCCAGACCAGTAGTGGTTGTGGACATGTCGGCCGTGAGTGCAGAAAGACATAAATGTCCAAGTGCCAAACTGAGTTTTGATTATAGGCCTAACAGAAATGTCTCTGGCTCCTTACGGAAGGATCGCGACTCTTTCACCAGAATCGGTGGAGTAATGCTCCATCACCTTCTGGCACAAACTCGTGATAAAAAAGTTTTTTTTTGACTTGAAGTTAAGACGAGATCAAGCTTGGAATATCGACAACAGTTTCATGTATGCTTCCTCGTGTAAACGGGGTATAAGACGCGCTGATGACCGCTGCCTCCGATCAACCCTGCGTGCATACACTGCACATGTACAGTCAATACACGCAGAGCTATGATGAATGAACGGCTTCGGCAGACACGCAAAACGAAAAGCCAATATTGAGGCTCAGTATAAGCAAGAGATTATCCGCATATCCTCGGAACATGGCTGGCGGGTACGTCTTCCCATATTAAAATATTGCCGGCCCCATAAAAAGTCTCCCCATTATAGGATCGCTCCCCTACAGAAAAGTCTCCCCCGGCCGACGATTTACCGGTAAATATCCGACCCGCCAGGGCGGCCGTCGGGCGGGGCGGATTTTTGTCCGTAAATCGTCGGCCGGGGAGACTTTTCTGGAGGGCGATTCTATAATGAGACACCGGTTGTGCACGTGACCCATTCAGCCGTGTATAGGCCCACATATCGTCTCATCGACGACGTTACGAGACTTTGGCGTGACATTTCGAGCATCGTAAAAACTCGCTCGTAACAAACAACGTTCTGCGAAAAAATCAGTGTTTTACAGCTGCTTACCATGACGCTGCGTGTACTTTTTTACGTCATTCGGGTTTCAGTAGGTCTCTACCTACTCGTTTACGTTAGGCGTTACTTTATGTCTGTCTGTCACCGATGTATTGTGGCTAAATGGTGCAAGATATGGCCAAGGTTACTATTAATCACTAATAGGAAATCGCATATTGGCTTTTAAATGACATAAAAATAATCTACTTTGGATGACCTTGAAGGTCACTGACAACAAGTACGGTCGTCTATCCTAGCGACAGCTGGGCTTCTTGTTTGCTTTCGTCCTAAGTGCAGCGACGCATATCAGCGAATGCCCGGAATTTCACACTGAAGGTAAGCCAATGCGAAATCAGCGACAGCAGGAAAGTAAGACGCAATGAAGAACTGCTGAACTGAACTTGCTTCCTGCATCGGTCTGTCTGGAATGGACAACCACGAACGACGACGACCGTACGACAGCGTCATATCGGCGTCTTTCTGTCAGACTTATATCGCGTTCTCTGCGTCCATTCTGTCGTACTGCAGCGCTGCAGTGAGCGGTGACTTATGTGTAATTATTATCAGTAATTTTCAATCATATCCGGATACCGGTGCTTACCCGTGCGATTGCTCACGTCTATACGTCTCGGCGCACGTGGGTTTACGCCGGACTCTGGTGTCTCATTATAGGATCGCCCTCCTCCAAGTAAAGTCTTCCCCGGCCGACAATTTACCGGCAAAAATCCGCCCCACCCGGCGGCCGCCCGGGCGGGGCGGATTTATTTTAATAAGAGGAACGTACCAAATCCGTGATTATTTTTCCCCTGGCGGATTTTTCGTGGGGGAGATATTTTAATTGTTACGAATTGTTACCGGTAAATTATCGGCAGGGGGAGACTTCTGGGGGACGATCTTTTCACGCGGCCGGTGTCAATATTTTAATAAGAGGAACGTACCAAATCCGTGATTATTTTTCCCCGGGCGGATTTTTCGTGGGGGAGATATTTTAATGTGACGCCGGCGACGGATGGAATGCAATGCGATAGAATATTGCGCTTGCTGTCACCGAGCGCCGATTCATCGCTCATTTCCCTCTTGCTGCTAGATGCTTCCCGAGATATTGCCGTACGTTCCTCGCCTAGCTTTCACGATTCGCGCCGCAATTTGTATTTGTAATGCCACCAAGCCAGCGCCAGGCGTCAACTGGTCGGCATAACGCAGCTGGGTGCCCGACGTATACAGTGAACGTATTTTTATTTTTTCTAGCTGACACAACGGCGAAATCATCGACCTGCGGAGAAGTTTCGTAGTCCATTCCTGGACTCCATGGACTGCTTTAGGCTACGACCGATGTAGAAATCGAACCGAATTGGTATAGCTATAGCATTACTACTTTGTCAATCAGTTCCAGATGAGTGGCACCAGAAGTGACCAGATGCACTCGACGGTCTAGAGCGTTCTATAGGTTTATCCTGGAAATTCGATAAGCCAGCTGATATCTAGAGGGGAGAAGCTCGTTGGCCGCCTAGTCCATAAACACGTGATACCCCGTTTACACGATCCAGCAAACGTCGAGCACGTGTATTTTGAATACATTTGCTGGAAGTTTGCTGGATCGTGTAAACGGGGTATAAGCCTCCGCAGCAGCAGCAGCGAGAGTCTGTCGAAATCTTTTGTTGGTTTCTCCGACAGGCAGGCAGCTGATGCGATGCTACTGTACGTCGACGTGACATGCTCACGCGATAAAAGAACGACGTATAACGAGTGACGACGTCGCAGGCCTACTCGCTACAGCGCGTTGTCTCAATGTGCACCACCGGAGTCACATTAAAATGTCTCCACCATAAAAAATCCGTCAGGGAAGAGATAATCACAAATTTGATGTGTCTTCCCCTTATTAAAATATTGCCGGCCCCATAAAAAGTCTCTCCATCATAGGATCGCCCCCCCCCTAGAAACGCCTCCCCCGGCCGACAATTTACCGGCAAAATCCGTCCCGCCCGGGCGGACGCCGGGCGAAGCGGATTTTTGCCGGTAAATCGTCGGTTGTCGGTCAAATCTACCAGTTAGCCAAGGGATACTTTTCTGGGAGAGGGCGATCTTATATTGGGACACCGGCGGCCGCAAATCACTAATCCAGTCTTAACCGTATTCTGCCGATTTACTTCCAGCTCTAAATCAAAGGAAGCTGTGATCAGCGCGGTTCGGTTCCTGCACGCACTGCCGTTGTCTACTCGTCATTATTGCATTTTACCACGCGCCCAGCAATCCAATTGCATTTTCTTTCACTACGTGTCGAAGAAAAAAATCCGCCTTTTTTCGTCGCAGTCTCATTCTTTGAATCGAAATTAGAATCGTTAGTTATTTTCGTGGCTGCGTGGGCGTTGTTCCTGTAAATTATTTCTCACCGTCTCACGTATACGCCTAAAATGCTTTGACACATTAATGTTTGAATTTTTTTATGATTTGCCGTTACAGTAAGTGTCCCATTTTGGAGACGCTAAACATGAATGGGTTAATACTGTTTACGCTGACAGTTCAGCTTATTTTTTTCTCTGGTCAAATCCGGACTAGGGGCCTAAGTAAAAATTTTGGTTAATAATCGGTTAATACTTACTTTAGCACATTTAATTATGAATAAACAGCAAGTGTAAATAAACGAACAAACGCAATAACTTTAACTTCGCAAAACCACTCTTTAGATGCGAAATTTTATTTTATCTTATTCTATGATCAAGCAAAAGGGGCTATAGGCCTAACACTGAAGCACCGCAGTACCCCCGGAAAGGGTAATCGAGGCAATTGTTCAGATAACTAAAGTGTCATGCAGAATTGCAGTATTTGTTCCGTTGCATCACTTAAGTAGCAAGATTGGCAAAATTTCCTAGACGTGATTTGTTTACCTTCTGTAAAAAACTTTGTATAAAATTTCACAGTTCCGGCCAAATTTTAAATAGAAAGAGAAGCTTAGAAAGCCACACGTTGTTGCGTATAGCTCTGAAAAATCTGTATGAACGGTGTCGATCGATCGAGCAACTGTAGGCATAATTGTTTGAATAGTTGAACATTATTTCGAATTGTGAATAATTCTGCTGCATAAAATGACGAAAACGTGTGTGGTCTGAGTCAACCGTTACTGCTGGCAATGCACTGCATTTTGAATGATCGAATTTAAGCATCAAAAGCTCTCAAAGTGCCTACAATCGACTAACTGACCTTGCATTCGTCGTTGCCGCCGCGAATGGTCGCTTCTTCTCTGTTCATGTTGTCAAGTCGATGGTCAGCGCTTTAATTGTCACTGACCACGTCTGAGACGATGCCAATCTTCACATGACGACGACGAAGCTGGTGCAGACTGTGTAGTACTGAATCTTGCATGTCAGTTTCTCGCGAGGAGAACTCGTTGACCGCGTGTACACGGCGCGTCTACAGCTGCTCCAGCAGCCCTTTGTTGTCGTTGCGTCGTCGCACCGATAAAAGCGATGTCCAACTGTCTCGCAGCAGCACAGGCGCGCGCGCTGTTGTATAGCCGCAGCTGACCGCAGTGGCTTCTATCCCTATACCTGGTGGGCGCAACTTGCACCTAGTGAAAAATCTGGGGGGGGAAGTTCTGTTAAGGGTGTATATCAAAACTCCCCCTTATTTTTGCTGGGCAATCAATATCCTTAACACAACTTCTCTCCACCTAAAATTTGTCGCTCTACACTTTTAAAACTCCCCCCTTGGAAAGGGGACGAAGCCAAAATAGGGGGGAACGTAACATCAAAAGTGGAGGAACTTGAGCTCAGAAGTGAGGGAAAAATTAAGTTGCGCCTGATTTTGATTCCGGATTTGGGGAAGGGGATAGAAGCCACTTGACTGACTGCCAGCTTCTGTGGTCGTCTGATTCGTGCAAGACCACAGACCACCCGGGTGGTTCCAGTCGATCGCCGTCAATGACGCTCTGCAACCGGTGCCCCATTATAGGATGGCTCCCCAAGAAGTCTTCCTCGGCCGATAATTTACCGGCAAAAATTTGCGATTACATCAAATTTATTTTGGCTTTTTGCGTTATAGGCTATTGATACTACCGCCGTACAAATACCCTGTACCTTTTTTAATATATAATATATTAATATAATTTTGTTAATTAGGCATAGTTGGCTACTTCATAACCAATCGTTTTGTTTTGATAATCATTGTATTTAGCACATTTTAATGGGACCATGGTGTATACGACTAACCGTACCTATATAATTAGCCTACCGTTATTAATTTTGAAAAAAACTTTGTGTTTTCCCACGCGTTTGCGAGCTCGGTGGCCGAGTGGTTAGAGTGTCAACTTCACCAGAGCGAGAGGTCCTGGGTTCGATTCCTGGACGGACCCCTCAAAAATTGCCAGGCCTCAGGACAGTCACGTGGTCACGTGGCCAGCGGGTGACCAGGAAAAACACGA
>Ga0056128_1005278_pt1 | contig 16244 bp, 5 predicted proteins | sample WorMetLIZISLAND2_FD_71113 | JGI IMG/M metagenome (GOLD analysis project Ga0056128, IMG submission 71113) | Marine gutless worms symbiont microbial communities from Max Planck institute for Marine Microbiology, Germany - Olavius geniculatus... ... | reverse complement strand
AGTTTAGGCCAGTGTTTTTCAACCTTTTTGCTGCAGCGAAACCCAACTTTAGTGTGACAATCACTCACGGAACCCGATGCAGTGATAAACGAGTTCAGCGGTGTAGGCAAAGTAGAATTTTTAGGATGTCTGGGGTGATGTCCTCAGCGGAGTCAAGAAACAGAGAACCTGTAAGAGTCTGGACTATGGGGCATATCCCTCAAACGCTGACGTTAAAGCAGCAGGCAAAGGACTTGTTTAATTTGACCGTATTAGATTATTTAGCCATTTTATTTTATCCGTAGGCCTAACTAAAAGTGCTTTACGAGGCGATCGCCAACGGCATAAACATTAGGCCTATCATTAGATATTTTACTTTTTTACGTCAACGGACGACCTGTCCTGCCCTGTCTGGACCCCCCCAGCCATTTGCGTTGATGGGCGAAGCTCTTTATGTTTTTCAAGCAGAGTGTTTCAAGAAATGATAAAAGCACAATTTCATAATAGGCCTACTGACTCTAATAAGTTAGTGTTCGATGTTCAATTTCGATGCGTAATATAGGGGGCCTTCTATAGCTTGGTTTGACGTAATTTCGCACGCTAGGTTTTTTAAAAAAAATTTTTACTGATCAGCCGCGGAAACCCTGGCATATGCTCGCGGAACCCTTGTTGAAAATCACTGGCCTATGAAGCCTCAATGAGCGGTTGACAACGCCGCGGGTGTAACGCTGAAACAGTGACGTAGTTTTCATTAGGTGGCGCCACTTGCGTGTGTTGCATAACTTGCATTGCAATAAATGTTGAATTAGCCTAGCTACTGCTTCTGTTGTTAATTTACATTTTTAGTATACACAGTGATAATAAGTCGTGTAAATTGCTCGCTGTTTTATTAAAATTTTCTACACCTAACTTATGTACGACTCATCTTCATTTTCCTTTTTGTCGGTAGTGGGCGTCTCAGAGTTCCTGAGACGCCTGGAGCTGCACCTCGGAAACAAATGGCAATGAACTTAGAAGCCGCTGAGCGACGGTATAAAAGAACTGTGGCGATCTACTTTCAGCAGTCGCAAGCATAGTGTAGTCGCGAGCGTGGTCGTAGCAGCAGCTGCAGTCGACGGTTGTCGGCAGTAGCGATTGCGATTGTAGCAGACCGATTGGCTTGCGCGCTGTCGACACAGTTCTTATATTAGTGGTAGGTTAAACGTACAGACTCTTGATTTGAATTCGATTGGTTTTCTGAAGAAATTGAATATGATGGATTGAAAGTTTTAGAAACGCTTTTGTCCTCACTTTACAGTCATAGGACTTCTGGGACGACCTAGTAGGAGGCCGACCGGCTCTAGCTCGTCCCAGAGCTAAAATAAAGCAACAAATAACCTTAAAACAGGAAATAAAATAGAATAGAAACAAGTTAGATTTAGACAGAAAAATCACAGTAACACCAGGTAAAGTGACAGACAGATGACGGACTGGTGAAACTGCCAGGGAGGACGAAGATGAGCGAGCTATTAGATCAAACACTGGAATAGGAAAGAAATAGTCTTAAATCTTCCTAGAAATAACTAGATTAGAACTACAATTAAACTCGTAGGTAGCGGCAGAGAACTAGCTGAGCGAAGCTGGCTGGATCACCTAAAAACACAAACACAAAATATAACATAAAATAAAATAGATCTTAAAAATATCCTATACCTAATATAAACATAAAACCTAAAAATAAACCAAAACCTATATTTTCTTCGCGAAACGCATGACATCTGGAAGCCGGTAGAGATTCTATTGCGATCATTTACATCCGATAGCGCAATCGAGCTAGTCGCCATTAACCAAACCGTTAGTTATTCGAGGTCAGTGCATTACCGTCGCAGGCCAGCCCGTACGGCGTGGGATACGGACAGCCCGTACGAACCGTACGCACGTAGGTACGGCCACTTAACCTGTCCACGGGGTGCAAGCTGTCACCTCTGTGGTAGGCAGATCGTCACCTGTCCCGTTAACTTAAAACGAGGGCACCACGGGGGGTGTAACATAGGACGGGGACAGCGGTCTCCCACTTGTTTCTAGGAAGGGTGCTCGAATCGATCAATCCCCACTAGCAAAATCCGTGAAAAAAAGTAGTTTCGGTGATTGTATTTGCTGACTTATACGATTACAATTTCCAGTTGAATATTGACAGAAAACCTGTCGGCTTCAGCTAGCACATAGAACATAATGACGTTCTCCCTGTCCATAACTGTTCGTCATTTTGTTTTGCGATAGCTTCCGTAGCTGAGAGAGTTATAAATTTTACCATAAGCCAACTTTGGTGACGTATCACTATAACTTTCTTGCATTTTTGTACCGAAGGATTACATTAAAGCACAAAGCGCAAAACGTGCAAAAATTCGAATACAATTCTTCCGTTTGCTTTAAACGAATGAGTTGGCTTTCTCGTAGGCCTATAGCTTTTGTCGTGTTCCATTCATGCATTCATGTTACCGTCGTTACTATTGCACATACTGTTTCCGAATAGAATGAATAAACTGAACTGGACTGAGTTCCAGGGATCTTCCTTTCTCCCATTTTTATGACTGGACCGCGGGGCGTCGCTGCAGTGGGGGAGGGTGCCCCTGAGGGGGAGGAGGCCGATCTAGGTGTCACCCGCAGCGCTTGCCCTGTCCGATGACCTCGAGCTAATCGGTGTCAAACTGTCGCCGAGTCGATGACTCTATTAACTAGACCCTATTAACTAGGTGTCCAGTCAGGTCGGGTCAGTTAATCACTGGACAACGATATAAGATCGTTTTTCGTCACGGCCTGGTGGCGAACCCAACTCGCGGACTGAAAATGTCACTGGTAGATACACAAAAAACACAATAAAGAAAATCAAAAACGAAAAAAGCCTGCAGCTATACAATAATATGACATGCGTCTGACGAAATGTCACAGATGAACGGTTTTGTGAAAACTCATGTTATCTCCTTCAAAAATATTACAATTTCCTTGATATTTCAGTAATTTGTTTCAGTATTATATTCTGCATCACAGAAAAACAAGCAATTTTGTACGATAAGTCATAAAAAATAAACGTGCCAACGTATTTTTTTTTATTTCCTTTAAGCTTTCAGCGAAGTTGTCATTAAAAAATTTCAGTCAGAAAAAAATGTAATTTCATATCTGGCTGACTGTCATCATCGTCGTGATCTTAGTTTAGTTGCTAGTTAAAGTTGCAGTAACTTGTTTTTATGTAAACTGCATTTTGCTGTTTGTGAAAAGACCAGATCAGGACTTTCGAAAGGTTCGTACCTTAGCGTATCACCTTTGTACTGCGGCGAATTCCCAACATCTCTCACTAAGCTATATGTTGTTCACAGCGATAAGTTTTGCTGAAGAATCGAGCTAAACCCCTATTCCACTGTCCCCCTGGTGCTCTACCGTTGAACAACTGTCAGTCAGTCTCAATTTACTCGTTAAAGCGTCCGATTGCAGTATTGTAGCGCGTGGCGGGAGATTGCAGCGCCCCCATGGGGGTGAATTTTCCCGTGCCCCGGCTGCCCGCCCCGCTCGACCGGCCAGTCGTCCAGGTGACAATTAAAACGTGTTTAACCCCCGCCGTGGGCAACGCGTGCCAGCGATAGGGTGTTTACACGATTCAGCAAACGTCCAGCATTAGCACGTGTATTTTGAATACATTTGCTGGAAGCTTGCTGGACGTTTGCCGGATCGTGCAAACACCCCATGAGAGGTTAGCCGCCACTGCACGCTTTACTGCACACGTGTGGCGATCGACGATCGCTTTTGCCACTTGGTCGATTTATTCAACTAACTTTCATCGACGAAATGAATTTAATCTATTTCTGGCAGGTGCGTAGCTCACAAATGTGAATCGAGGGCTCCCCTTCCGTTCCCTTCACTTCCTTTTCTTACCCTCCCTTCCTTTTTTCTGTTTTCTCTTCTTTTTCATTTCCTTTCCGTTTTCTTTTTTCTCTCTTTCTCTTTTACCTTTCTCTTGCCCCTCGACTTTCCTTCTTTTTTCTCCCCTTCTCTTCTGTCAGAAGTAAAACCCCTACCCATAGTGGGCAACACGTGCCAGTGAGAGGTTAAGGCCTACCGTCGCACGCTTTTGCCACTCGACCACACCCGAGTCTATCGAACTGACTTTCACCGTTGAAATGAGTTTAATCGGTGTTTAAATTGAAGGGGGACGCCCCCTCCTTACTTTTTTCCAAGAGAAACTGAGTTAATCCCCCACTTTTGGGAAACCTGGAGGGGAAACGCTGTGGTTTGAACCTTTCTGTCATTACTTCCTGTCATCACTTTCGAAAAAAAGTCGTCACCAGAAGTCAGCAGATTTTATGACTAAAATGCACTAAATCAAATTTCGGCTATGGCTTTGTTTTAGACCTGTTGGAGAAACTAACGACGCTTTTCTAGATCCCATATCGGCCGGGAAAATGGTTCTTTCCCCTCAACGCTTTTGGCGTTTCGATTTCGTCGCGTCGCTGGCTTAATTGTTAGGGTTTCCCCAATTTTCCCCACAATTTAAGCTCTAGGCCTAAATTTTGTTTATTCCGGGAAGCGATGTAGGCCGCTGTAGACAAAAGAAGAATAGCAACTGTTTATCTAGTCGTTTAACTGCTGTACATTTGGACGCTTATATCGCCATATGCCACGGTAGATATTTAGACTAAAGTTAAGTGCAGTTGATAGATTTTATCGTTCAAAAGCCTTCGTCTTCAATACGAAGCCTGTATCTGCGGGGGGGGGGCGCAATAAGTTATGCTTTCGGACTGTCCGTCCGTCTGTCCGTTGGCAATAATAGGTAACAGTTACAGGATATAGAACGAAGTGGAGAGAATTTCACTAAACTTTGGTCAATGACGATTACGCGAGAAGAAAACTTCGTTATACGCCTAATGCATAATCGTTATCGTGTAAATAGTTTTGTGAATCGCAAAGTTTTATACAATTTTTAAAAATAAAATAATTGTTGCTAAATACTAATAAATCTAGATATTGTGAAATCTACTCTAGTATATTTAGGCTGCAGACAATCTCCCGGCGATGTGCCACAGCATGCGCCGAATGCGCTTCCCCGACGGATTTTAAGGTCGTAAAGGGCAAAAGATCAGGTAGACCCCTACAAAGTGGCTGGGGTTTTACTAGCACAGCGGGGTTTTAGTTGCAGCAACTGTACGCCTCCTACATGTAATGCATTCACTCCGCCAATTAATGGCAGTAAATGTGAGTGGCTAGACGCCGTTGGGTTTATGACCATATACAGCCTTAATTTATTATTCCAAACTCTTCTACGTGAAACGGTTTAATGAGTTGATCAAATCGTGTGTAAAATTGTAAACGACTAAGTCAGCCAAGCACAGCGAGCTGTCAGAAACGCAAAAAGCCGTTCGCCGACCTTCGCAAGTACAGCTTACGAACAAGGAGCCCCGCTGTCGCTAGGGTGGGCCGAGCGTACCGCTTATATCCGAAGTCCAACGCCCGACTTCCGGTCGCGGAAAAAAGCAGTTTTTAGAATGACTGCAGTCCCATACACGCTATGGTAAACGCTGCTATATCAAACGCTGCAGTCAACACTAAGATAAGATACGGTAATTCGGCGCACATGTGTGATAACTGCTGGCAGCAACTTAGCATTTAAAATTGCGGCCAAACCGCTGCAGTTAGAGACATGGTTACTAATTGACAGTCTACAGGAGCTCGTCATGACTTTGTTGCATAAAAATAAGCATTATGGAACTGCTAAAATTCAATAGGTTTAGCCAAAACGAAACTAACGTAGTTAGAAACGTTTGTAATGCTAAGTTTGCATTTTTGTCTGTTTTAAATATCTACTCTTCTTGCCTTTCTTACTTTATCTGCCGTCCGGTCAAGTGGGTAAGACATTCTTAATGTGTTTCAGTCGACGATACTTTGAAACAGTAGGCTTCAAATTATGACAAAAAATCTGGAGTCGGTTTGCTCCAAATTGCAGGACAGGGACGTTCCACGCACTTCTAGGCTTAGGCTTACGCTTGTTTAATCGTCGAAAGATGTTTTGTTAAGGCCTGTAATAAAGTGAGGGTAACCGATCAGCCAGCCAGCTTGTGAATTAGTCGAATTCACTCACCCAGACGTATGAAGGTTATTGTTATTGGTCGATTGGTTGTTAATTACAGCGTACGTCATTTTCTAGTCGGCTCTCAGACGGTAGCTATCAAGCAGTAATGTCCGGCTCTCTTTTTCCGGTAAAAGAGATGTACGCGGATTTCAATAATTCTGCATCCACATCACGCCGCGAATCCGTTACCAAATCCGCAGACGCCGATTAATCGAAAAAAACTAGCTTAATGAATGCGAAAAAGATTTGCGCTGAAAAAAAACTGACATGCAACCTGCCAGTTTAATCTAGCACTTAACCTAAAACCAACTAAAAATGTTGAAAATTAAAGTAAAATATAAGAAAGTGAGAAAAAGTACGTCATGTAAAACCAAAATTATACAAAACAAAATAACAAATAGACATTTCAAAACCAAAAACCTGCGATAAAAAAACTTTAAAAGACAGAACAATAAACTAAACTGGAAAAAAGACGAAAGCGAAAAAACCGTGTGCAAGCCCATCCTCGCGCATTCAGTCCGAAACACCCGTATTTACTGAAAAAATAGATATAATACGTAGTTCTATTTATGTGTTATTTATCACATTTTGATAAATAAAGATGTACATAAGCCTATTGCGGTGGATTTAAGTTCACATTTTTACCGCATGGTGGAACGGTAACGGTTAATCTCCAGTCGCCACGGCTATAGTCCGCGCTGTCATCAAAAAGGTCTACCCCGGTTATTACTGCAACATCCGTAAACCGTATAAACGTTCGGTTTAGGCCTAAATGCCGGTGTGCTGTCTCGGACCAGCGGCTTAATTAATGACAAAACCGTGCACAGCTTATTCGCTCTGATCAACCACACTGCAGTGTTTGCGCTGTGCAAGCCACAATAACAGGCCCCGTGACATTGTGTTGGCTGCCATTACGTTCGATGCAGTTGGTGATGACCAATTCTGGTCATTTCCGATTGTTTAATTTCTCTGCAGATGCAAGCTTTCTAATTACGCGATTGGATAAATGTTATCCGGTGAAAGTTTTGAAAACCGTGCGCGCGTAATGGCTGCTGGAATACATGTAGGTGCATGACGGGTGGTCCATAGTATAGGTGCGTGAATATTAAAGTTTAAACTCCCTGCATTGATTTGATTTGGCGTGCACGTATTGTAAACTATGAGGTCGGCAATTTACAAGGTAGTGTAGAAACACTATTAAGGTAAAGCGAGCAAAACTATAGTCGTTTACATCAAGTTATTTTATGATGTTGAGTGCCAAAATTGATATTAAAATCGGTCAATGTCTCACGGAGGTGTTCAAAAAATTACACAGACACAGTTTTTTGAGACACAGTGTATATTGCTGTAAACCTACATAGCATCTTTATTACATTATTAAAATACTACATTATTACAAGATTATCTACAGCAAATGAAGACATTTTGCATTGTTTAGTGCATGTTATTTTGCTTATATATTTTATAGAGCCAAAAATATGTGTAGCTTTGTGCAGCGTGTGCTATTATTATAATAAGTCCATCAAATGCAAAAATAATCACTTTATATATTTCACCATACACATTAAAAGGCACAAAATTATAGCCCGCCTACTGCTTATATACTAACTCAATAATATCTAAAAAGACATTAAAAATTATTAGTCTGACGCGTGTGTAAAACAAAACGAGAAAAACTATACGAAATCCCTATACGTAAAAACACTCCCCTTATAAACGTATCTAGACTATAAAAAGTTAGGTGCAGTAGCGCAACCATGCAGGAAACAAATTTTCACGAACTGGCAAATGTGGGCGCAAAAGTGAAGGGCAGATCAAACTTTTACATCGATGACATAAATGGACAGACAACAAAATAGTGTGCATTTGCTATTCACGTTCTAGCAAAGGCCTAGGCGTCTCTGGCTAGATAATTATGTTTGTTGCTTTACAACACGCATTACTTTTTAAAAAGGAATTTTTTGAGTCGGATTACTTAGCTGCATGGGATTGGCGTAGTGACACCCGCATAAACTCGTCTGTACCATATTTGTAAAGCACAGAATATTTATCAATCTGCCCGATAAATAGTTATCGCGTACTTGCGAATGTTCAGTGTTTACGCGAAAACGCGTCTTAGCCATCGCAATTCTGTCTGTCCGTCCGTCCGTACGTCCGCCACACGTGTGGATCAGTCAAAAACGGTGCAAGCTAGAATCACTATATCTCCACCATCGGCTGCGTGAAAGACTCTAGTTTCACGAACCGTAAAGTTTTTCCACAAATTAGGAGGGGGTCACCCCGAACGAATGAGAATGAGAACGAATGAGAAGGGGAAAATTTGCGATTTTTAGCCAATAAGCCGATCTCAGTAACGGTGCGAGATAGGTCCTAAATTATTATTAATCACTAATAAAAAGTCGTACACTGGTTCTCGATAACTACCAAATTCAATGACTTTGTTTGACATTAAACGCAAAAATAGAGATTTTTTTTATGGATTTTTGGCGATGTCGGGCTGCAAAACACATTTCAAGAGCGAATTGCGTCGAAATAAGCTGAGATGGACATGGACAAGCTGCGTATTAAATTTTCAGCATTCAACATAGATTTCGATCGACCGTCTAAGTCTCGATTTTTTAGATTCAAAGAAATCTGCGCACGAGAGCATCAAAGACCGGTACCCCCTAAAAGTCGTTATTTTACCGTTGTTAGCCAGTCTTTCGTGAAAACGGTTGCAGATAAGCATGGGCACGCTGCCTATCAAAACAAGCACTAGTAACGAGCTTTTCAGTCGTATTAACATCGATGACTTTGAAAGACTCTGATCTTCCAAAATAACGGATTTTTGTTGATTTTTGCGATCTTTGGCTGCAGAGCACACTGCAAGAATAAACTGCGACGAAATGGCTGGAGACAGACTGACTGCAGTTTGCGAACAGGAACTGTTATAGGCATTCGCGCGTCACGTGAGCATTCGCTCAAATTTCATGTTAAGTCTGTGAACAATGTCTGATTTGCTGCTGGTTGCGTCACTGGCTGTTTGCTTCTAATGCCAATTCGCTGCAAACAGATCGACAAAAAGGCACGTAGTAAGTGCGACTAGCAGTTATAACAGTGGCGGCTTCAGAAAAAAAAACGACCACTTTGAAAACCGTTTGCCCCCTGTTTGCATGCATAAAGGGTTATAATTTCTTTGTGAATTATAAATAAGAACGCTTCGAAAAATATGGAAAAATTGTCCCCTGCATACGCTGGTGGTTGTGTCCTTTATTGCGAAGCCGCCATTGAGATAAGCAGAAAAATTACGCTGCAATGGTGATGAACGCTAAATTACTCAAACAAAAATTGCACAGAATTACAAAAAAATCGACCATATTTTACACAGCAATAGCAGCACAATAAAGCGACAGTGATGTAACGCAAATTGCGTTCAATACTCGCGTAAATGGTAACTTCATAAAACTTGTACACGGAATGTATAATATGACCTTGTATAGTAATTTCAGTGATACATTGTCAAAATTATTAATGGAAAACTGATCATAAAAGTTGTCGTCAACAATTACAATAATAAGCATAAATGCAAACACGTATTCAAAATGCGAAAGTACTATATATACACTTACAAGATGATCATCAAAAAATTATTTGTACATAAATTCAGGCATTAAGTTCAAAAAATGACGCAATCGGAAAATACTGTCGAAACGAACAACGAAGTAATTATACAAAATAGTTACAATCTGACATTTAGGCGCTTGCGCTTTCGTGGGAAAAATACGCAATTGAACATTAATGACTAGAAACTGATATGAAAATACGCATTATACGAAATCAGCGTTCACTAGAATTCACTCATTCACTTACTGAACTTCGATCGTTGAGATCCAAAGTAGCGTATGACAAAGGGGCTTAGGCTTCGTATCATCCAGGCAAGACAAACACACGTTTAAACTGCACTAAATTAGGTTAATTGATTCTCCGGAAAACTCATGTGGATCACAGATTTTAATGTTACAATGCACCAAACTTGATTTCGGCTGGGGCTCCACTCCAAACCCCTCTGGAAAACTCACAGCGCTCTCCAGACCCCCCTAGCTGGATTTTAGGGGTCCTACTTTTAAGAGGAGGGAGCAGTCAACAACTTTGTTCCAAGAAAGGCAATAATTATAGCAACCAAAACGTATATATAATTTGATAAGTTTATATAGCGTTTAGTCACTATTTTGGGCCTGCAATATGCTGCAACTAGTAAATCAGGCAACAGCGTGAATCGGAACTGAATTGGCAGCCGCTTTGGCCATAACGGACAGAACGTCATCGAAATAGTCACTATCAAACAGCGGGCAGTACTCACTAGCGCCCTCTAGCGACTCGTATATCACTCCACCTAGCGACTGGTCGTCGAACGACGAGTCCAGATATTTCACCTCCTGTTTATTGCCGTAGTAGCTCGCATCTACTGGCCAGCACCAGCTGTCTTTAGTGGGAGTTGTCTCCCATTCCCAGCAATGCGAGCCGGCTTTGTCCAGCCATTGTGAGTCTCCGGACTGCGGTGCCGGCGGAAGACATAGCGCTCCCCCACGGACGACGCCGAAACCGGATTCCGTCCCCACCGAATCCGGCGACGGATATGAAGTGGTGGTGAGACTCCAGGATTCGCCGCTTACCGGAACTGGATTGTCGGGCGGCGGTGTCGTGTACCAGCGGAGTACTTCCGGTACAGTGGCACCATCTTTCACGGTAGTTGCGGTGGTAGACCGATCATCTGCGTTTGCCCAGTCCGCCGACCAGCACCGGAAGTCCAAACTCGCCATCACTTTCGATTTTGTTCCGTTCGACAAAACCGGAAATGGTTCGGGCGACGGATGCGTCATAATAAACTGTTCGCACGGCGAAGAAGAACTGTTCATCGACTGTTGTCGGTGAACTTCCGGTACTGAGCACGAGCTCATTAGGTCCTCCCACTGCATTTCCGGTACTGTGACGTCATCGGCGCTGCTTCCGGTCCAGTCGAAAGCGGTCACTTCCGGTTTGATCTTTTTCATCTTCGAAACGGCAGCTTCCGGGGTCGCAGCGTTTCGCTTTCGACATTTCTAAAACACATAGTAACGATGTATTTTCATAAATAAAGCAAAAACTAGTTTAAGTTTTAAAATGTCTGTGTACTGCCGACGTGTTTGCGGCCGTCCATACCTAGCGAACTTGAATGCCCAAGTCGGCGAACGTTTTCTTCAATTGCTTGCGGTGCTCGGCAGCCTGTGCTGTTTACAACTTCACACACGCTTTGATCAACTCACGAGCCGTTTCACATATCAAAATTTGAACGTATAGACTAGCTGCTAACCACAAGCACGACGGCAGCTGCACTTTTGCTGTCATTAGTAAGTTGGCGTCATAGCGAATGCATTAAAATTGCTGCGACTATAACCCAGCTGTGTTTGTAAAACCCCAACTTGTCACTATGCATCTGGTCTTTTGTTACTAGTCAAAACTAAGTGGTCAGTGCTGCCTCGGTCGCTTGTATGTGGTAAACCCCCTGAGGAGAGCTTCTCGGTGCTCTCACAGCAAATCAGCAACAATCGTTAAGTCACTATCGGTGTAGCATTTCAAGGGCAACAGGCAGCCTTGGGATCAACATAGTTAAACTTAGTCATTAATGCCATCAACTTATATCAAAGACAAATGCACTTTGGAAAATTTGACCCCACTCAAACTGAACTGAACTCAACTGACACAGATCAGTTTTTGACGAACTGACCAATGGGCAAGCAAGGCGAGCCTATTGGTTATTGGTTGACGCGTACGTGAGCGTAGTCACGTAAGCCGCCAACGCCGTTAGACGGTGCCTACTGTAATGCATTACTGTTTGTCCGTTGGTCAGTTCGTCAAAAACTAAACCACGTCAGTTCAGTTCAGTTCAGTTACGTCGCTCTCTACGCGCCTTTTCGTACATCCAACGGCAGTGACAGACCTGTGAGGTGGTACGTGATCGATTGCCGCTAGCGTCTGTGTTGTCCGAGATAGGTGCGTTGTTCCTGGTCCAGCGCTGGTCCGGTGCCGGGTGATCGTGAGTTCCCTTCGCCTCGAAGTAGATGGTGGCGCCCTCGCTGCGCCAGAAGTGAGTGACCGGAAATCCGCGGTTACCCGTACAACGCTGGATCCTCAGCTCGCCGTCGCAACCTTCCCGCGGACACCGACACTCTACCAGCAATTAGAAACATCAAGCAATCAGTCTGTGGGTCAGTAAACCGTCTAGGTATATGAACAGTAGCTAAATCAACTCCAAAAACTCAGCCTTCTATTCCTGCTGGGTAAGAAAATCAATTAATAAGTCAGTCAGTCGGTCATCATTCATCATCATCGTGGTTTAATGTTTACTTACAAATAGATCAGCAGACATGACATGTAGGCCCTAGGCCTACCAACAAGCGACAGTTGTAGCCTATAGGCTAAGCTAAAGGCGAGTACAGAGTGACGTAACTGAACTGACATAGTTTAGTTTTTAACGAACTGGCCAACGAGCATGCATTACAGTAGGCACGTGTAATGGCATCGGCGGCCTACGTGACTACGGGTAAATACGCGTCAACCAATGACCAATGGGCTCGCCCTGCCGGCTTATTGCACAGTTCGTCAAAAACTAAAGCGTGTCAGTTCAGTTCAGTTCTGTTACGTCGCTTTGTGCGCGTGTTAAAATGCATCTAAAAGCCTTTTTAACAGGTAACAATAATCAAGTACACTGGTCTACTTAGTAATACGGAACGAAAACAACTGACTGTAATCGAAACCGAAAGTGGCGGCCGGGAAATTTCGTAATGGGAGGAATTAATTTACCGAGCTGTTTGTGCCTGGCCTTGGAGCAGATGGCGGGTCTCAGCCTGACGTCACATCCAGAAGAAGCTCGCCGGCTACAGACCAGTAGACCGATACAGGACTTCTTCAGCACGGTCTGGTTGTGGTTGTTTGTATTTCGCATCGCCCAACCGGTCCAGTGTCTGGCCGCATCGGCGGAGTGAGTTGAGTCGAAGACTTTTCGACAGTCGCCGTCAGGCCACGCCGAGAACTCGTCGTAATCGCACGCAGCCACCTGCAGCACACGGAAAAAATCACAAAATTAATGGAAATTTGGGGCAAAGCCCAACGAGAGGCCGCCCGGCGCCGTATGCCCGATTGTCTTAATCCACGACTGCTGCATTACTGTCAAGTCGCCGATTTTAGGTCCCTAAATGTGGTAAAATGCCTCTCCCTCCAAAAGCCTTCAACGAATCTCGCTGAAATTTGGCTTCAACTCTTTCCAGCTGCGAAACGTCCTTCTTCCAAATTGGTCGTGACTCGCTGTCTGATTTCGGAGTAGAAATTAAAAAAAAAATAAAACAAACAAACAAAGCGAAACGCCTTTTACAACGTACGGGTGGCCTAATGAACGTACGTATTAGCCATCGATCGCATCGCATCGACAAGTGTCAATGTGCTGCTCAATAATATAATCTTTTTATTTAACAAAAAAATGGCATTGTCTTTTATGACAATCTTTACTCACACAAAAATGCCGAAAACTCATCTTAATCACCTGCGCCACACAGATATATTTACTGTTTTGATATGTGCACGTTGCACGCATTTTCTCGGAAACCGCCCGATATAGGCTTTTACAGTTTTGCTGGCCAGTCACGCAAAAACGCGTCAAGAGATGAATTAACAAGGAAAAGCAAATTAAAAATTTATTGCACCGATCAGAGCGAGTGATAAACGGCGAAATATGAACAAGCGTTTATTAAAAAACCTAGCAAGAATTTAGAAAAAGACGTAGCACGGTATAATAATATACAAACGGTACAAAAATGTAAAAAAAAACTTAAATAGACGAAATAATAAAAAAACACACACACACACACACACTAAAATACCACGCCAGCTGCTTGTCCAGTGGCTTACCACGGGCAGTATTTTGTCGCGTATTTCCCAACTCTTCGCTCTAGTCGCTGGCGTGTCGCTAGCGAAACTACGCACACCAGGTGTCGCCACCATTATCTCTATCGACACACCTGTCGTTCTCTATCTCTGGTCCGACAAAAACACGAACTGAATGATCGCCTGCTGTTAACGCTCTGTGGTTGTCACGAGGCTATTTATAGCCAGCCACGTGCGGCACTGGTGGCCGCTGATTGGCTGCGATCGATGACGAAAGCCTGACGTCATTGTGGCACGGTGGGTGGCTCCCTCTGTTGACTGATTGATTGACAAGTGTGTTCTCTAGCCAATGGAAGCGTTCGACTTCTGCTGTATTATCGGTCTATAACTAAACTAGCAAACGCGCCGCCGCTGCCCGGCACCAAGAGTTAATAACTGCCATTATAATTCGATTTGGGAGGTCGGCATTTAACTATTTATTGCATAAAATGAGTCACACGGCGTCCCGGAGTTGCACGTAAGGCCCTGGAATACTTATAGGGTCAGATAATTAAGCTATGTAGCTAACGGCATGTATAGGCCTGTGATGCATAGGGACGATATGAACATTATGATTATTTGCCGTAAGATATCAGCAAAACGCGATTTTCCGGCAAGACGCACCGTTTAGCCACAATACACGACAAACGACAGACGGACATAAGTCTGTGACGGTCGGCCAATAAGTAACTTTGTAGGCTTGGTGTATTAAACAGACCCAAAACGTTAAAAAATTGTGATTATTAAAGATCATATTAACTTTATGCACTATTCAGATTTACGTATTATTTACGTACTTATTTTGGGGTTGAAACTGTTATATTTAAACTTGAATCTGCGGCTAAACTGAAATGGGAATCAGAGCGATGTTTTCAAGTGGTAGCCTATATAGTGGCAAATGACTTAGACGGTCATTGCTTTAGCCGGGAGGTCCAGCGTTTGTGTCCCAGCACGAAACAGTCGACGTAACTGGTCTAAAAGACAGGTCTACGACATCAAAATGTAGGCCTATGCTAATTTTTCAACGACTTAATATGACGGCACGCAACAGCAAAACTTTTGATGTCTGATTAGTAAAACGCGATCTCAAATCAATAATAAATGACACCGGCCAGTATACTTGGTATTTAGACTTTGCTGCACGTGTTATTGCTCTTTTCATCTGTGTTAATAATTAATGCAATTTGTCACAAAAATCGGAATAATTCGGTTTCTCTTAGCCATTAGCGCGCCGATAGATTTTTTTTCACACGGTAATCTTTCACACGGTTCACCGGCGCTTTTTGAAAGATTTTTACCGCAAAAAAGTGCATGGGCGTATAGGCCTACAGAAAATCTGAATAAATAAAACAGCTATAGGGGTTTATTATTAACTAAAGAAATTATTATATGAATGCAATACTGCGGATTTGAGAATGTAGGGGGCGCATTTGACACTCGTGTTTAATTCGCTAAATTTAATTACGTCAGTTTGTCCTAAAGTTAAAAAATATACTTTGTACTTCAATTAATTTACGCTGAAACAAAATGTATCGCATTTCAGCGCTTTAGATGTTGCGGGTTTTTTTCGCTGCAGGCATTGTGCGCTATACAAATGTACTTACTCACTTACTTACTTACTTAGAATGAAGGACCTACCGCCCGGTTATGTCATTCTCTGCCGAGAACTGATGCGCGTCTTAATGAATTAAACAAAACAACAATAACGAGCTGCAGGTGCAAATATAAATTACTGTTACAACATCACTCACCAGCGCTGTAAAGAAGGGAAGGGGGAAACTCTGGGCGCCGTCACCCGTTTTTTTCTAGGAAAGACGCGTTTTAATGACTAAAACGCAACTATCTAATGTACTAAAACAAAGGCAATAGTACAAAATTGCGTTAAAACATTTTAGCGTCGGGGTGCAGGAAGTTGGAATTTTTCGACAGCGCGCGCAGATACAAAATTTCCGACAGAAGAAATTTTGGCTGCACGCTTAAAATTTCAAATTTCGCTTCGTAGTTAGTTTCCCAACACGGAATCTATTCAGCCATCTAAAAATTGTGTACTTATGAGACACAATTTAAGGTAAAATTTATGGGTGATTTGTGGTTGGAAGATTTGCTCCTTTGCCCCCCCCCATCTCTCCCTCTCCGATTATGCCGCCATCGGCTAAAACCGCAGACAGAAAGCAACGCGAACACACGCCGCGGAGATAAAAGACTAAAAGAGCGAGCGAGTGGCGTTGCCTCA
>Ga0056128_1005277_pt1 | contig 16249 bp, 10 predicted proteins | sample WorMetLIZISLAND2_FD_71113 | JGI IMG/M metagenome (GOLD analysis project Ga0056128, IMG submission 71113) | Marine gutless worms symbiont microbial communities from Max Planck institute for Marine Microbiology, Germany - Olavius geniculatus... ... | reverse complement strand
AACGCCACACGCGCCTATGGCCGATGTGTATTATGGTCCCGATGGGCCGAGTCCAAGTGATATGCGATTTTCGAAACTATAACTACTGAACTGGAAATGCTATAGGCTTTCGTGCGTCTCATGAGCTTTGCTCAAATTTCTTGTCTAGAGAAGATACACTATTTTGCTGAAATTAAAATCCATGTAAAAAGCCAGCTAAGATTGCACAATTATTTTTTAAACATTTTAGCTTATAGGGCCTATACAAATTTGCTTTCTGTTTATGATTGTTTGTAATTTTATTTAAGTAAGTAAGTAAGTAAATGATTTTAAAGCGCCAAAGTCTCAGAAAGAATCAAAGCATTGCTACAAAAAATACAAGTTTACAACAAATTTTAGTGGATTGCAATAATGCTGTCATACTGTTGTGCATATTCAGTTTTAAGACAAATCACAAAATGTGCAAACTTCTGCAGGATTCAGCTTTTTGATCCTGATTTTCAAGTGTCCTCAGTTCTTTTATTATTATTTGGTTATTGTGACATGTTGGGATAGTTTTCATAAGTTTATTAGTTCAAAACCTGTTCATTTCTAACAGAACTTGCCAACAGGTTTGTCCATAAAACTCAATATTGCAATGTGTGGCGTGGCGTAGCTGGTAATGCGTTTCGGCTGAAACGAAGTTACTCTACGCCGGGCCCGGTTAGTACTGCGATGGGTGACTGCCTGTGGGCAGGTAAACAATCTCGGTGCGAAGCCTACCAAATAGGTCAACTCAGCCTTCTACCCTTCGTGGGATGGTAAAATGAGTAGTAACTCATTTATATGGGTTACGGAAGGTGGGGACCTTGGTACAGCTGACTGGGGTTGCCTAGCCAGCCGCTGCGCCAGCCTGTGTCTGCAGGCTGTACATGGTGGCCGTGCAGCAGGCGGCTCTGGTTAGTGACTAAAGCGCATTAGAGGCGTGCGCATGCTCGCAACTATGCACTATACAAATTGACGACCTTTTTTACCTTTTACGTTAGTTTTAAGCTAATCTCAGGCCTGTCTTCTGTGTGTTGCATTTGGCTTTAATTCTTTGGTGTTTATGTGTATTGTGTCATTGCAAGTTTCACACGATAAGTGAACCTGTGAAATTAAGCAAGCACAGATAGATATTAGTATTACAGTATTGCTACCAGTATTGTGTACTGTACAATAATGCGAAAATCAATGGGTCCTGAATTATTATCTTTGTGTACAAAAGTGCAAAGTTTTATTGTGTCTAGATTGAAGAAGTGTGTCATTTTGTTAGTTTGTTAATGTTAACATTAATGATGTGGTTTTTTGTAGTTCGTGCATTTGCCCTGTACTGCTGTACTAATGTACATGCTTCTGCCTTTTATGCTATAGCTATAAAAGGTGTGTTTTTGTGCACAACTGTGCAGTGTTGGTTAACTAGACTTTGCCCACATGAAATATGTGGGTGCTAATTATGCAGTTAATGCATTAACCATGGCCAAGGCTTTACTGTTTCTGTTTATACCCGAAAGGCAGATAGCAATAAAAATGAGCTGAAGCTTTCTAAGGTTTTTATGCACAACTATTGGTAACTTCGGTAGCTTGACCTTTGTAGTTTGCTGCACATGTGGCTGTTTTACATTTATTATGTAATGATTATTAGTCTGCCTGGAAGCGATAGCTTTCGGAGCGAGCTTTTGTTTTACTGCAAATGTTTTATTTGTTTTTATTTCAACGTGAGATCTCCGAGATGCATCGGTCGATTGGCGCAAAATTTTGCACTATGATCAGTACTAGGCCGAATTTTATAATGCCGGTCCAAAATTTTTGGGGACCATGCCCCAAAAAATTTTAGCGGCGAAAAACATGCAAAACATCGGACAACTTCAAAGTTCGACAGCCAATATCTCCAGAACGGATGAAGATATTCAAAATCGGACAAGTACGTGATCGACCGCAGTCCCTCCCGTGTTAGGTGAAACAAGTCAGGTAAACTTTATTCCAGTAACCTTGGAGATCTGAAAGTCAAATTGTGCCCACCTAAAGCGCCTTTTTGGGAAGACCATATTTTGGCCTCCAACGGGTGCTGCCCACTCAAATTTTTACACACGGTAGAGAATGACAAAGTCTTACTATCGCACCTTCCACCAGAGATGGGGGTTCCCTTACAATTTTTTAAAGGGGTGTCAAAAATGGGCTTGAAATTTAGCATGTTCACGCCTATGACTTTGGCTTTAGTGGGAGTAGCTTTACGATGCTTTGCCACTTGACGTGCCTGTAGGTTGTGGTGATAGTGCAGGAACAACTTTTGGAGGCACCGCCCCCTTAAAATTTTGCAGAGCAAAAAACTTCAAAAATTCAGTGCGATGTAGGAAAACTTTCGACTTCGACCACGAATATCTCTGAAATGTATAGAGATATCGACAACCGGTAAACGGCGTTATTTCAGGCGATTCATCCCCGTTGAAAAAAATTTTTGATGAACTTTGATCCACTAACAACAAAGTTATAGGCACGGATGTTGACCACCTTAAGTCGACATTGGGCATTCTGAGTATGCTAATGCATTTGAGTTCAAACCACGTGACTGCTAGAGCGGGAATTTCACCTGATCCCTCTGAAATTTCCCCCAATCGAACTTACAGCGCTGGGTGGACTCACTTTGGGCAGTTCCCCAAATTTCTAGTTACTACAAATCAATGCCAATTTATTTGACATTGTCATTTGACAAATGCCCTCTGGCATTTGTTGGAGACCCAATAGGACTATTTATTAGAACTTTTACAGTAGGCATAGCTGTGATATGCTTTTGTTAAGGATTTTATTTAAACTTTTTTTACTTGTAATAATAATATTTTACATTAACATTGTAATAACAATTATTTAACTTTGAATATTTGTGTTTTTTGTAGATCAAATTTCTAATATGAAGAGTGCAATTACAAGCATTGTTTTTGCAGTTTTGTAGAATAATTCAAGTAAATAGTTTGTCAGGAACGTAATTAAAATACAAGTATAAATATGGGTTATGTTTTTCATTGTGCATTAGAATGATTGTATAAATTACTGTTTAGTACACTTCATTTTTAGCCAACCGTACTTAAGTAACGTCCAAGCTGTTGTCATGTTGTTGTTCGTCGTCTGTCCGTTCGTCTGTTTCTGTAACGGATGTATTGTGGCTAACGGGTAGCATAGGGGGAAACTTTTTGCACAAATAATTAGCTGTGTGTCTTAAATTTGGCCATGCAACATTTCAGCCATCTACTCCAAGGGGGACATTTTCAAATTGGGGGTTAAATGAAGGGGGAGGAAAAATGTGCATTTTTCCAGTGGAAAAGCGGTCATATCTCGGAAACTGTAAGAGTTTAGGTTAGTAGTAAAAGTGCATACGCCCTGTCAGATTAGATGGAAATTATTGACCTTGGATGACCTTGGAGGCCGTTACGCGCTATTGTGGCTAAACTGTGTGAGATAGGGTCTAGGTTGTTATTGATCGTTGATAGAAAGTCACATATTGGCTTTCAAATGACATGAAAAGCATAGACATTGGTTGACCTTGAAGGTCACTGACAACCAATACAGTCGGTTATCCTAGCGACAGTTGGGCTTTTTGTTATGATTTTTACGATGAACTTTAAGCTTATAATTATGCTGAGTTTTATACAATTCAGTACATTCATTGATTTTTCCTGAAACAAGTCAAATAATTACGACGATAAATAGTTGCATCATTTATCAGATCCCAGAACTCAACGTCAACGTCAGCTGATACAAATTTCATGATATTTCTAAGGTTTTAAATTAAGTTTTTTTTATTGCATATTAGCTGTTATAATTTACAACAGTCTATTTATTTATTTAGTTCGTTAACCAAAAATAAAAGTACAAAAATAGTACAATCTGACATGAGCACAGAACAAGAAAGTACTGGCCAAGTGATCAACCGTACAGGATTAAAACCGCTTACGTGAGGGCGAAGCCAATATGCAATATAAATTAACATCATATATAATATAAAAACAAAAACAAATGTGAAATTTTAATATGATGTAGTCTCAAACTACCAAACAAATATTGCAACATATCGAAAATTTCGACTTTCGATTCGACGATTAAACGCTGAATCGATGTTGACCCATCACTAACGTTGTGATTCTATTTTTAGCCACCCAATTAGTGGATAAACAAAACAAAAGCAACAACGCACTTGTTTTGAAACGACAATGCGGAAGTGATATATTTTCGTCGTAATATGCAAGAGTCTGGCGTTGACTTGCGTTGCGGTAACGTAATTCACGAGGCAGACATGACTGACAAATCGAATGCGCGGCCAGAGAAAGTCTACGTTGTACGGACCTCCCCTTTGTCCAGGTGGGCGTTGGCTTGCACATCTTGGGTTTACGGACGCAGGCTTACGGACGCTTTTGTGCTCGTATTTTGGGCACAAAGTTTAGTATTATTAGAAAGTTTATTTTATTTAAACCACACACTTAAAGCTGCACCAATTAATTAGTAACGTAGGAGGGTGGTCACAGAGGGATACACGCCCATGAATGTTGGCCATTCATTATTGTAATCACAATACTAACAACATGCAGATAACGTGATAATGTCAATAATTCGGTGTTGCATAATTTATTTATTAGATTGTCAGCTTGTCATAGAGATGTGGTAAATTTATCAATGCTGTGTACATTGTCCGCTATATTTCTCCAAAATGTATGTACATGTATGATGTATGGTGTGGTGAAATATTGTGGTTTGTATGCAGCAGCGGAGTTGGCATGTCGGGTGTTGCATCTCAACCTACAAGCCGGCGTATCCAGTTACGTGCCAATACCAAGATGGAACTTATGAAGCAGCAAGTTGAGCAGGAAAAACTACGAAGATGTGCCAAGCCTTTTCCTGCCAGCATGCCTTTCACAAGGCAGTCTGCTGCTGCTGAATCGTTTCCAGAATGTCATATGAAAGTTTGTATTTCATGTGTACACTTCTTATGCATGACACTGTGCAATGCATTAGCCATGCTATTTGTTTTGTCAGCTGTTTAATAATGTCGTAATGGCTCATGTTTTTGCATGAGGATTGTTTTTTATTCCTTTATGTTGCCGCTGAGTTTGTTGTTCAGTTATTAAATTGCGTTGCTTTATTGGTCACAATTGATTAAGTGGAGCTTAAGTTTTGTTATATAACATTGTAAACATTGTACGGACAGAGAGCAGGGCAAAAAGAGGAATTTGGGATTATGTTATGTGCAAATGGCTTTTTACATTGCTGTTACGTAAGCCGACTGTTGTCGGTATAGTTTGATTTGTGTTGGCCAAGTCCTCATCGTATTATGCTCAATGTCCTGTCCTTTTCAATGTTCAAATCTAGTGCCTGGAATACTTTGTCTCATTATCTTAGAGATCTGTTTCTATCTCTTCTGTTGATAGTTTTGACACTTTTTAATGTTACTTGAAATTTTTTTATTGCTTGACGGTGCCTGTTTACTTTTGTAAATTTTTATGTTTTGGTGGTATAGCACATTAGAAACTCTTTTTGTTTTTGCATGACATGAATTTATTGAATATTGTACAATATAGCATTGTGTTGGTAACTTCGTATAGACTGAAACTGGTGAAGATAATGATGAGATCAGTGTTCTCGGTAGAACGGCTCCAGTCAACTACATTCTCATGTCACCAGCTCTACAGCAAAGCTCAACGGTATCGGCTCACTCGGCGCCCAATGAGCTGCTGAACGGCCGACAGAAGATGTCTAGTCCATTGTCACAGGCCAGCACTACCACCAGCATATCAGAGGCATGTACTAACATGCAGTGTATTTCAGCCTTTTGCAGTGGTTTTGTCATCTTTATAGTAGCCACTAACTACACTGTGCTCAGAAAAAAACACCCAATCACGTTTACTTTTATATCTCCACAGAAAATGTTCAGATTCCCACAAAATTTTCAGCGAATGTTTAGGAATAAACAGGTACTCCATTGGTATAAAAGTTAGATATTCTTTGCTACTGGTGATGTCATGCTGACGTCATATTTCTGCATTTGTAAATTATGTGTTTTACCTTTGAAGACAGACATTTGATAAAATGTAGGTTAGTCAGCAAGGGTTACGGAGCTGCAAGTTTGTGCAAGATGTTTCTGGACAATAGATAGACAATTGAATATTAATGGAATGATACTTTCAAATAAAAAAATTGACATATCCGGCAGTATTAAGCCGTTTGACTGATAGCAGGCAAGTGGTTATCCACGCAGTGCGTGTAAGGATGCCAACATCAAGAAAGTTGAAAATCTTGCACTCAGCCAAGAAAATAAACCACGAAAACAGTTCACAATGGAAAACTGCGTGACAGATTAGCATATTTTTGGGTTTAGTTAACACAGTGACCAATTGGTGTGTTTTAACATTTCATCAAATGCCTGTCTTCAATGGTAAAACCCGCAATTTACAAACACGGAAACATGATGTCAGCATAACGCCACCAGCAGCAAAGAATATCTAACTTTTCCACCGGTAGAGTACTTGTTTCCTACTAAACGTTCTTGGAAAATTTTGTGCAAATCTTAACATTTTCCATGGCGATACAAAAGAAAATGTGAGTGGGTGTTTCTTTTCTGAATGCAGTGTAGTTTATATTGTAGGTGTAGTTTTCCTATGCAGGGCTTATTTGCTGCTTGAATGGATGACTGCTTGTGGGCATTTCAGTATATAATCACATCCCTCCAGAATAGGTAAATTGAGTATGACACTCGCCTACCCAGCTAGGGTTAACGTCAAGTTGCAAGTAACTTGGTTTCATTGCAAGAATGACAGCAGTAGTTGTTGAAATGTACATATTAGTGTAGCCAGAAATTTTTTACTCTCCCCTCCTTTTTCCTTTCCTCTCCCCTTTTCTTTTTTTCTCTCCTGTTGGAAGTAGAACCTCTAAATTTTAGCCAGGGGAGGGTCTGGGGAGCATTTTGAGCTCCCCCACAGAGCTCCAGCTGAAGTCAAATTTGGTGCATCACCACTTTAAAAAATGAAATCTGGTTGCAACATTTTTAATGATTTAATTGAGATTGGGGTTTTGGGACCCCACCCTTCCCTCCATTGAAAACGCCGTTGGCACATATATTACATGTTATGAGTTCCCACCCATGTAGGCTGTTAGTGGACATGACTAGACTGTAATTGTAGATGGTAGCTACAGTGTTCAGCTGTGGAGTGGATACTGGAGAAGGCTTGACTGCTGGTGGTCTGTCTGTTTGTCTGTGTCGGTGAGTGAAGGTGGATGAGTTAATGAACTGTAAGCTAGACCTGGAGCTGGTGGATGCAGTAGCAGACAAAGATCTTGACGTTCTCACCTCCATGATACACGATGATGTACGCATATTTACTTGAAATTTATTTGGTGAAGCCATCTCTTGTTATTAGCTCTGTGCAATTGTTCGGCCTTTTCCGCTTTGTTTTTTAAATTTAATATACTGTAAAAAACAAGAAGTGGTTTGTTGTTGATTTCGGTTTTAACATAATTACTATCTTTGTTTAAAACTAACCAGCTGGCAAGGTGAACTGATGTAATAACAAATAAATAGGTGCATTCCCCTGTGTCGGGTGCCAGGTAACACTGTGTGATCTCATACGGCAAGTGATGCTGCATAGTTTGACGTTGGGTTTTCCCATAAAGAGCTACACATGACTTTTAACTTTTTAAATATTTTTGTACCAATCAGTATTATACAGATGTACACATGTACACATGTTGTCATGCTAGATTCTACTGGATGGAAGCTATGCGGATGGTGTGCTGCATCGTAAGTCGTCTAAGCCGGTGATCAAGTCGTCTGCATCTTGTCCTACAATGTTGACAAGGCACACGTCATCTGGCTATCGAGGTGGTCGTCAGAAAGAGCCACCGCCACCCATGATGACAGAAGCTGAGAGACTTGTCTGGCAGAAAGAACGCATCAAGAAGGACAACCACAACATCAGTCAGTTTTATCATTTGGTTGATCAATCAAAGCACATTATTATAATGTTGTCTTTTGCAAATTAATCATCTTCATCATCATCATCATCGTTAGTCCTGGGTTCACTGCTTGTTGACATTCAACGCCTTCTTCATCGTCTTCTGTCAGTTGCTTCGGTCCTGTGCTTTATGTCTCCACAACATCGTCTGTTTGTCCACTCTCTGTGTTGATGTCTTCTCGTACTCCTACCATCTTGTTCTATACGAATCAGAGGCAGATAATGGCAAAGACTAGGCTAAGTGTTTACATTTACCGTAGGCAATATCAAATAGATTCGTTCTTAGGTACCGGAAATGCTATAAAATTGCTCCGGATCTCAGCAGATTTAGTTATTTGACAGTGAGTTCAGACAGAAGGCACACTATGTTTGCACGTCTGTATAATTAACAAAACAGGCAAAGATGTTGCCTTGCTTTGTGCTGACATGAATGCAGCCATCTGTCTTACTAGTCTATTGTACTTGTACTGTGCCTACTATGCAGTGGTTAGCTGGCTGGCAAGCATTTGTGTGAGCTTAGCGTCATTTGTGGGAGTGCTGATTCTTATGTCCAGTAACATTGACCTTTGACCTGTGACCTGAAAAATAGAGCGACGGCTGCTTGTGCCCTGGGCAACATTTACACCAATTTTGTTTTTTCTTTACCTTTGTTTACGAGCCCTAATGTGGCAGACTGATGGATGTGCATGACTCGAGATGCAGCCTGTGAGGACTGCTGCAGAACAGCAGTGAACTGTGAAGTTGCTAAATTTTTGTCAGTTTCGCATGGTTCCTGTTAATGCTATATGCAGTTGATGTCAGAATATGGTTTTTATTACTTCATACAAGAAAATAATTTTTGCTGATTTGTGTTATTAATCAGCAAAGATGTTATGGAAATTAAGTTCATTGCAGAACACAAATGTCTCCATGTTTCTTATTAATTTTTAACATTTGGTTTGTGTTGAAACTGTTATGTTTTTATAGTCGAGAAACGAAGACGCTACAAGATAAACGATTGCATCACAGAGCTTGCCACATTACTGCCAGCAACTTATGATCTGTATGTGACTGTTTGTCTGTTATTGGCAGTTATCTCACAGTTTACAGTTTGATTTAATTTCTGTTGTAAATGTGTAATTACAGTTTAACTTAATGCAGATTGTTGGTTATGTAGCAGAAAGCAAGCCCCAGCCATGGAAGTAATAAAGTTGTGTTCAGTTTGTGGTAGATCAGTTGTCGATGAAATTTCAAGAAAATTGAAAACAACTTTCTACACGATGATTTTTTTCTGACTTTTTCCAGTGTTTTTAATGCTCTTGTAAAATTTATTATCAAATAATATACAGATTTGCTTGCTATATTTTATTAAATAATGAAATAAATATTTAAGTAGCATTTTAAATAGCTTGCAGTTAGTTAGGACGTTTTGCCATTGATAACTGTAGATACGATCTTATGCCATTCTTTCCTCGATATTTAAAGGTCCATGGACACCAAAATTAACATGTATATTATATGAATTTTCCTAAAACAGGATAATTTTCTGATAATTTTAGTAGTAATATCAGTGACCAGCATTTTGTCAACACAAAGATTTACATTTGAAATTGATGATCTACAAAAATGCAGTAGAAAATGAACCACCATGTTGACAGGCTGATGACGTCACCGGTTGAACATTTTGTCAGTATAAAATATGCATAGAAACATAATCATTATGAAATCATATTTTCCACTTATGTACTGCTGCAGTTGTCATTTGACACAATATTTTTTGGTCATGAAAAATATTTAAATTAATTGGTAAACACTGATGCGTTCAACCGGTGACGTCATTTCCAGCCACTTGCCGAGATCAGATTTTTCAGCATAATGTAAGTAATGCCATTTTCCCTTATATTCAGACATTAATTTTATACATTTATAAAGCATAAAGCATATTATATATCCAAGGTGAAATGTCTGATTAAGGTTTACATAAATTTCACAAGTGAGTTTGACCGTGGCCATGGATCTTTAATGTCTTTGTCCAATGTCTTCTGCTGGTAGGTAGGTAATTATAATTAATGGTCTATTGGCATGCATGTGTGCGTGATGGTGTGTAGTGATCTGCAGAACAAGAAGGGCAACATTCTACAGGCGTCGGTGGACTATATAAAGCGACTGAAGAGAGAACAGCGGGCGATGTCGGAGTTAGTGGCGAGACAGGACGAGCTTGAGAAGACTAACCGTCTGTTGACACTGGACATTCAGGTTAAACAACAGCACACCATCAACAATAGATGGAAATCTTGCTGTTTGAGTAACAGTTTTGTACCGATGCATTAAGTCTGGTTTTTCTCTAACGCACGCATGCGCAGCAACCAAAATGCATGCAGCAAATGCACTATACACAACCCAAGATGAGAAATTGCTTCTATCCTTGCATTTTGGCTGTTAGTACATTAGCCATCGCTGTGTTTGTTGCAGTTGTTGTGTACCTTTTTGCATTAGTTGCGTACATGCTTGCGTACTTTTTATGCATTCGTTCTTACTTGTGTCGAAAAAGTACACACGGGCCTTGCATTGCATGCATTGCATTGGAGGGAACCAGGCTTTAGTCATCATATGTTATCTGTACGAGCATTGGAGGTAGAAAATCAAGGCAGCAACGAGCCAACCAGTTCAACTCAGATTTGTCTGGAAAATAGCTGGTAAAATGTTGGCCGTGTGTATGTGGTTTAATGATGTTGGTTGGGTCACAAGATAAGATTCAACAACATACGTTGACAATATTCATTAAACAGCGGTATATACGTATGTGGGCTTGTAGGTGGCTGAAGTTGCATGGCAGCTGGTTTACTATTAAATGTGATTCCAGTCTCTTTGACTTTAGATCATCTGACATAAGCTGTTGCTGGCATAACTCAATTTATGCAATCTCTGTGTTTACAATTTGCAACAAGAAAAACTCATGAATAATTCGGTGCCGTGTTTCAGAAGATGCAGCTGATGCTACAGCAGCCGACGCCTGTGAGCGAGCCAATGCCTCAGTTCACAGACATCGACACACAACAGCCATTCTTACATGACCTGGCCGCAGCCAGTCATCAGACCTTACAACCGATGGATAACAACACCCTTGCCGGCCAGTACGACAGTCTAGCCAGCGACTTCATCAGTCAGCCGACGACCACGTTTGATTCCAATCTGACTGACTCCGAGATGGTTGCCGTCACCAGTGCCACGGATATCGGCTTGTCTGATTTTGGATTTCCCCCACTTGACGTGAACATGGCCGAGGACGGAATGGGAGCAATGCCGGATCTGCTCTGCACGCTTTCGACCGACATCGCGCGTCTGCTCTATAACTGACATCACCTTGGTGGTGTATTTTTACTGCAGGTATTCTGTTGTCGTGATATGTGTGGTGTCTCATTCAGGGCCAGATTCTCATTAGTAACTAACCATTCGGCGAATTAAACTAGCAATGAGTTGCACATTTCTGGACCTGACTTTTTGATGGTCGTATGTCGGCTATTTTTATCTGAGCAATTTCAACTAGTTAACTGTGCACTGATCAGTTGAAGTGTTTGCGAAATGATTCTGCGGTTAAACTTATCACTACTGCAAGCGATGTAGAAGTTGAGAGACAAAGTCGGCTAGAATAGGGTGGTCGGTAATGCTGTTGTAGCTGCTTTCAAAGTAGCATGACAACTGAAGAAGAAGAATTAAGACAGCATAAAACTTGTATTTTATACAGTTATTACAAAATTTCTGATACTAGTGAATGGAAGGCACTCTATTCGAGACATTAACAGTGAAAGTGCCTACTGTTTTCTACAGATTTGTATGCCAGTATGAAGAAAGCCAACTGACAGGTGCTTTGCTGGCATATGCTTGTGTCACGTTTTGCTAGTGTCTCATCTCTTCACATAACCACGTGATTAGTGCTTCCAATAACAGCTGTTTTCACAAAGCAGAATACAGTTAACTTCCTGGTTACATACAGTCAGATACTGGGGATGCTTAGAAGCACGTTTCAGGTAAACACTTCAGTCAGCATTAACTGATGATTACCTAACTGGCTAGTTAACCGAAAGAACTTAAAACCGGCTCTCAATATGTCTTTCTGTAAAGGTTAAACTTTCTGTTTTTTGTAAAGTTTAAACTTTTTGGTTCCATTATTATGTGTTTGTGTGCATTTTGCCTGAAAAGGCCATCCCCGAAATGAGCTATACTGTGTTGGGTGGGACGTTAAACCCTACTCACTCACTCAATATGTCTTTATTGCTTTAATGCTGTGTATTGTTTTACTACCAGTGTACATACATAATGTGTGACAAATGTTATGCCTACACTCCATGTGCATTTTGTATTATTTTTGCTGCATTTACATCTAACAGTTTAACTTCGATTTTAATGTATGATACGTTCTTGTGTCACTAGAAGCAAATGTGGAATACATTGTTATCTTTATATCATAGCTTGCTCGATAATTAACTGTCATTAATTGTCATAAATTGTGCTGTTATTTTTGTCTGCTATTTTTTGTAAGAACAGAGCTCAGAGCTGTGGTATTGCTGTGTGTTGCTGTTGCTACATGAACTGGTTATTTTGATCATATTTTCAAGAAAATATTTTACTTTGTGCATTATTATGAGCTTTTGCACACTACTTTTTGTAACAACGAGTTCTAAACAATGTATTTCTGTGCTATTCAGATTAGCCTACTCAGCAGTACTTAATAGAAGTGCCATTTTAGTTAAGATCAACTTAAATTAATTTTGAACTTATTTTGGTGAATTAAGTGACATTTGTTTTAAAATGCTATCTAGATCATCTCAATGCAGTATGCAGTGAATTCATGTTAGTGTCATTTTTGTGCATCACGTTTCATAGTGTGGGTCGATTGCATTTTGGTTATTGTCAGTGTATCTTATGTGACTTTTGGTTACTAGTACTAAAGACAGATCTGCGGCAGAATTTCATGTTTGCTAACACAAGGATAATCTAATGCTTTCTTATATCGTTATTGTTCATATAACAGTTATTTGACATATGCTTGAAAGCAGACAGAAAGTTAACTTAGTTTAGTATCACTTAGTTGCTGCTTTAAAAACAACAGCAGTGATAATAATACAGATAATTATGATTATTATTGTCATTCTTAGAGATAGTTTGTGTGAAATGCGACTGAACTCTGCATGGCAGAAAGCATACTAGCAGACTCTTAGGCTGCATTCACAACTTCACATAGACACAAGTACGAGTTTGGCACTGTTTGGGTACTCGTATACGAGTTCTGGCAAACACGAGTTTGCGTGTATTTTAATGGCGGCCATTCACATACATACGAGTATGGGTTACCTGTAAATTTCACTTGTACGAGTAGTTTCTGTGCAGGTCATGTTTTTATCCAACTCGTAGAAAGTAAACTACCTGCAAATAACATTTATACAGTTTATAAAGTTGTAGTGCATATTTGTCATCAGAGCTGACGTCATTGTAAAATTGTTCATTGTTAGAGGTGTGCGGTTAGTAAAAATAGTAACAATGTAGTGTAGAATATTGTTGTTTTAATGGCGAAGCATTGCCTCGATTTGATTTCACTGCAGATTTTCAATATGGCTGACATGCATCGAGTTATGTGCTTGTACAAGTGACTATGAATGCTCCACTCTTATGAGTTAAGCTTTTACAAGCTGTAAGCCGAAACCCGGACTCTTACTCGTACTCGTTTATGTGTACGCAGCCATACACTTGGTGCAAATGGAGATGCACTATGTATTAAAGTATTGATGGTTGTGACGAAGACACTTAGTGCTGTAGTCACTTGTGAGATTTTATGGTGGCACATCTGCATAAATTCTGGTTGCAAGTATTGTTTACTTCTCATGGTCGTTGTTCCAGTACTGATGTTGTAGCATGCATAACATATGTGCTCGATCATCACATTTCATGATATTTGAGGTCATCACAGTGAAGTATGGTTGTGTTAAACACTATGTTCAGGTATTCAACACGACTACTTCTTACTTCGTGTATAATAATTCAGGCTACCTGTAAGCATGTCCAGAACTCTCCAATTGCTCAACCTGTGTAAAGCAGGTATTTTACAGTTTTTTCGTACCACCTTGTATGTGCAAATATTTACAATTATCGTCGAGTGATGTTATTGTTGTTTTGTTTGTATTTTGAGTGTAAATAATTCTGCAGATGAGCTCCTCTGTTATGTGAGTGATGATCAGTATTGATGGTGCGCACAGATGAATGCTATTGCTGTTTTGTTGCTGCAGTTTATTGCTGCATGTTCATAATTATTGTATTCGTTTATGTGTTAATATCTTAGTGTATATCCCATACGTCATGCACAGTATACTAAAGTTAGTTGTAGGCAAAAACGTATGGTTCAGGACCCATGTTGCGTTACTTTTTTACTTGATGCTTAGTAAAAGTGTCCCATTTAAAAAGTGTAAGCTGCAGTAGATCCGTGAATGTAAGTGAAAAACTTTAGACCTTCACAGGCTTCTCCCTTATCGCACGATTCCTTGATCCAATTTATACCTGCTTCCTCCTTATTATTTATGTATATTGTTAGTGTAATTAATAACAAATGGCGATGGTGAGTGTCGACGCTGTAGCTGCCTAAAGGCAGATCTGTAGTTTAAGCTGATCGGCTTGGTCCCAAGGTTGCCATCTGCCTGTCTTTTATGCTACATTGATACAATGAACCGAGTGAATTTTCGCATTGGCGGCCATTTGTATTAGTATTAACTATTGTTATTATTGTGCAGAGTTTACACCTACATGGCTAATGTGACAGAGTTTAGATTTTACGATGTATTGTTGAAGATTTCTGTTGTAGATGCATCTGCCATGGAGAAGGTATTGTTGATGATTATAATTCACCGTGTGACTGTCAGTATTGAAGAGACGTGGACTTTTTTGCAACGATGTTGCAGTAATCAGGCGTTATTATTGTTCATATTATTGCTGTGGTATGTGTATTTTGTCTCATGTTTTTGCCGTCATGGGCATCTACATTGTGTAAACCATGGAGCAAATGCTCAATCAAAAGTAAGGGCGTTTTCTTGCATTTTGAGGGGTAGATCTGTATCATATTGGACCTAAGTTACATCATGTTTCTCTCTAGCTTGCTTCCACTTGCATTTTTAGGTTTTAGATGTGCCAATATTGGCGGCATTTACATGAAGTTCTAGCCGAGAAACCATTGCAGAAGCTTAGAACACTTTTCAGACCACTTTGCTAGTTTAGGAAAAATGCTCTCAGAGAAGAAATGTGAAAGGGGGAAGATAAGAAAAGGGTAATGGAGAAGATGAAGAGGAAAAAAGGGGAGGGAAAAAGAGGGGTTGGGAACTTGCTCTAAGGTCTCAGCGTGATAGATACCTATAGATTAAACGTTACTGATAGCATTGCCTTGCAGCCTGTGATATGCATGATGTGTGTTCTTCTGTCATCTGTTTGTATGTCGATTGTTTATGCCTTCAAGTGTATGCTATCAGTGGCTTCTAACCCTATACCTGGTGGGTGCAGCTTGTGCCCAGTGAAAAATAGGGGGAGTTTTGTTAAGGGTATAGATCAAAACTTTCCCCTTATTTTTCTGTTTGCATCTACACTGTTAACAAAACTCCCTCCTGTTTTTAATTCCCCTTATTTTCACTCTACATTTTAAACGAATCTCTCCTCTCTGAGAAAAAGGGAGAAGGCCAAAAGGGCGTGGGGTAAACAAAGGGGGTAAACTTGAACTCGAAAATGGTGTGCCCAAAAGTTGGGGGGAAGTTCCACCCTATTTTGACTCCAGATTTGGGGATAGAAGCCACTGTATGCTATGCAGACGTTGTTGCAGCAAGTAGATGATTTGGACTGTTGTATTGCTGCGGATGAAACTAAGCTATGCAGAGCTGACTAAACTCATGAAGTTAACCAGGTTAACTTGCTTTTTATAACAGTATACGATAATCAGCTATTTCATGGAAATTCTGTCAGTTGTTGACCACTGAACAGTTGTATTGCATATGAATGTTGCACTAACTTTCCGATTTATTAAACAAGTAAGTTGCTTTCAATGACAGTGCTTTAGTGCATACTGACCTAAAGTTTCTGTCTGCTAGTGTTACTGCATTTAGCATCATTGCAGTCATTATTAAATGACTAAATGTAAGCCGTATCTTTTGTATGGTTCTGAAGTTATTGAGTGGAACAATAGTGAGCTGTCAAGTCTATCATATGCATTCAATTGTGCTATGTGTAGAGTATATAAGATTGATTTT
>Ga0056128_1005275_pt1 | contig 16251 bp, 13 predicted proteins | sample WorMetLIZISLAND2_FD_71113 | JGI IMG/M metagenome (GOLD analysis project Ga0056128, IMG submission 71113) | Marine gutless worms symbiont microbial communities from Max Planck institute for Marine Microbiology, Germany - Olavius geniculatus... ... | reverse complement strand
CCAATCGAGAGCCAGTGTACGACTTCCTATTAGTGATTAATAGTAACCTAAGCCCTATCTCGCACCGTTACTGAGATACAGCGACTTATTGGCCAAAAATCGCAAATTTTGCCCACCCCCCCCTCTCATTTAGCGCCCTCGTTTGGGGTGACCCCCTTCGAATTTATGGAAAAGCTTTACGGTTCATGAAACTAGAGTCTTCCAGGCAGCCAACGGTGAAGATTTGGTGATTCTAGCTTGCACCGCTTTTGACTGATCCACCTGTGTGACTGACGGACGGACAGAACTGCAGTAACTGCTTTCGCATGTAAAAACTCAATGAAGCCAGCATATGGCTTACATCAGTCAGCTCTGCATACACATGTACTCTATAAAGAAGTCTTATTGCAGTCTGTTCGGTCCGGTACAATTGGCAAAAGTCACAATGGTGGTAAGTAATTAATCATTCAGATAATAACACATGACAAGAGCAGCTTTCCAAACACAAAATGCCCAATAACACCGTCATTTGTCGTGATAATTCGGTTAGCCAGTTAAGTGGGCAACTGGAAAATACAGTGTGTTATACACAGTGTCTCTCTCAAAGAAAACTGGACCCCTGATACATTTTCAAATGACTTCAACAACCCTGTATCAGTATCAACAAATTTTGGTACAAAAATTGCCATACAGTCAAAAATGAATAGCACTTGTTACTTTGTGAAAATTTTCACAGAGTACCAGTTGAGGTTTTTCCGTGGCGCCCGCAGTATAGGCAACTACTGGGTAATACTACAACGAAACAGTAACACCATATGTGAAATTTTTACTATTTTTTAAAACATTATAACTTAACAAACTGTTGATAACAACATCACGACTATCAAACTGATCAGTCATATATAGCAGTCATAATGTTGTGCCTTTTCTCAGAGGAAAGCCCGCAGATGTCTTCTGTGTTTATGATGAATGACTAGTGTTGCAAAGCAGCGTGACAAATGGAGAAGACGTCTCCGGGCCTGTGTCCGAGCAAAGGGACAGCATTTTAAACATTTATTGTAATGTTTGACTACGACGTCGGTATAGTAATGTTGTACTGTTTAAAGGCATAAATTTGTGTAACTAACATTTGTCGTTTCGTTCAAGTATTGCTGTGCAGTTCCTATACTGTGGGCACTGCAGGAAAACCTCTGCTGGTACTTTGCTTAGAATATTTTTTCCAAAAAAACATGTACTGTTAAGTCCTGACTATATGACAATTTATGTGTACCAAAATTTGTTGATACTGAGCCAAAATTGTTGGAGTTATTTGAAAATGTATCAGGAGTCCGTTTTTTGAGACGGAGTGTATAACAACTGTAACTGAAGAACTGTTTTAACCGTGCTTTAAAAAGCTGATGAATTGTAAGTACAACCAATTGTAAAACAATGGTGCACTACTAGTAGCAAAAGGGTCAACATTCAACTCGATATATTATGCATGTTTTCATCTAAGAGATTCACTTCTTTCCAAGCAGATAACATCATCATACAAAGATTACAAAAAAGCTGAAATAAACACTTTTTTACGGTTCACTGAAAGTACATAAAGATGATAGAATTACATTCATCCAACTTATGTCAAAAATGTATTTGAAACCGAGTTTCTTCTACAGAAACAGTTCAATGGACACCATGTGGTAATGTACCGTACATGCACACTGTATGTGCCAAAACTGAAATTTAGCAGAAAAAAACTATAAACAAAACTAGTGGCATGAGAGATCTGTAAATATGGAAAAAGATGCAACTACACTGTGTCCCAAACAAACATCACACTTTGTCATTTCCATGCCGTCACCAATTACCGATCGACTTGCAAAATTCTTTCACTGGCATATTCTGCTGACATTATGCAATAAAGTGATTATTAAATATCTCATTTCAAAAAATTATCTTGCGAAACAATTTTCATGCTTAAATTAAATTATGCTTACTTTTGGATACAAAGTGGCATTTGTGAAGAAAAGCAGATAATATCATTGTAAATATTAATTACTAATGCAGTAATGAAATGCTGGTAATGGAACATGCCATTTAGCAATGATTTCAAGTCGTTAATGAAAAACATATATCAGTTCAAAGAATATGTCTCACAGAAGATGGTGAAAGAACTTTCAAAGATAAACTGCGACAGGGAACAACTGGGCACTTTATTAAAAAGATTTGGGCAACAGAAAGCACCGTCCAAAGGCATGAGAGCGGCAGACTGAAATGCAAGTGCAACTAACGTAACCACTGTGGATGAACTGGTATGCCCACAAAGCCATAAGGCCAAAAACCAACATATAATTTAATACACCAGACATGCAAAAAGTTGGCTCTAACACAGACTAGCGTCATACTGATCATTCACCGTGATACTCATCTAAAGTGTCATGTTTGTTGACCAACACACTTGTTGCCTGTTATTGTTAGTTTTTCTGACATGTATATTTCAGAGCAGTGACGCTATGCAGTAAAGGTGGATGGAGATATTTAATAACCGCTTTATTGCAATATACACTGTGTCCAGTAAAAAACTGACCCCTTAGACATCATGCAATAAAAATGTCAAATCTGAACGAATTTCAATAAAGTTTCGTACACTTAATTCCCAATAAATTCCTGAAGCAACTGCCAAATTTCGTTGAAAAATATTATTTCTTATCAAAATTATTAATAGCTGAATATCGATAACAAAATATCTCCGCTACCAATATGGTGTTACATAAGTAAACCCCGGTGTGCATTTGCGTAACTTTAACAAACAACATTTGATTCTGGCAAAATTTTACATCTAAAATGCATCATCTATTGGCAAAGTGCCAAATTTCAGTTAAATCTATCAATGCAAGCAATAGTTACAGCGGCTTTCGTGATGTCGCCTCAAAACGTGAAGTGTCCAGTATTAGGCAACTGTTTGTTTAATCCTAACAATGTATACAGCTTGCTGGGAAATTCTGTGATAAACTTTTAGCACCAAACCCTTTCTTGTCTCAGCAAGTTAAATTAAAACATGGTCGGCTGCAGAAAACACCATTTTGTTATTGCTTACATTATTCTGATTGCATCAACAAATGTCACTTCTGCTTGAGAGACTGCAGTGTGTAAAGCCATATTCATAACAAAGATATTTTGTTATCGATATTCAACATTAATTAATTTTAGTAAGAAATAATACTTTTCAATGAAATTTAGCAAGTGCACGAAACTTTATTAAAATTCGTTCAGATTTGACATTTTTATTGCCAGACACAGTGTATATAAATAGTGTGAATGAATTGTGAAAACTCGGCAATATGCAGAAATGACAAAATGTGACATTTTTGGGACACAGTGTACATGGTGATGCATAATTATTGGCACCCCAAGTGCCAAATGGCAAAACTTTGCTACCATGTTGGTTTCTGCATAATTCCACAATTAAGTGCGAGATAAAGCTGCATGCAATGCCACTAAATTTGCAAATTTAGCGGCATTGCATGCAGCATTATCACATGTTTAGTTTTGAAACCGTTTCAGCAGAAATAGAGCACAGTAACGTGGTTTTGCCACTTGGCACCAGAGATTCTGCTAATTATGCCTTACCGTGTAGTTATTATGACTAAGAAACATCTACAATACATTTCCAATTAGCCCTGAAATGATGCACGAATTCTGCAATCTAACGCCACTCTCATGATGTCTAATTACAAGCATGATGCTGTTAAACAAAGAACTAAAGTTCAGTCACAATAACTGTAACTGAAATAAAACTGCCGATCTTGCGGCAGTATGACATAAGTTGTGATCCAAATAAAAGATGGCTCTGACAGCAGCACTTTCAGCTATCAACAAGCACCATTTAACCTTCACTGAACTTTCTCTCAAGCTCACACGCACTAACACATTTAATCCTTCAACGAAGCAATACAATAATTAAAACGAGGGAATCTGCCAAATATAATTCCCGTCGCCACCAACAGAAATGCTGCCATTCAGTTACAGAACTCTGCTCATCTAGATGCAGAATGATCAACGTATAAATGTCTATTTACACTACGCAACAGTGATAACACTAGATCTGTCAACAGCCGTTACTCTGCAAAGAATAAAACCAACAATCTACAGACACAAAACTTGAGCTGATCAATGACCACTCAGCAAGTCTACAAAAAATACCGCAGGAAAAACATTGAAAATGAAAATGACTGGAAAATCAAACAGGATGGAGTTTGAAAAAAGACTTGTTGGTTGTTGGTTCGAGTATTTTTCAGGACCGAAGGCATGCTGCCATATCATAAACTTATAAAATACAGTGTGGTGCATAAAAAGTGGAACCACATGCTTTACGCACACAAGCAATCGGACAGTTTTCGAAATGAACAGCGTTCAACACTACTGCCACCCAGTGCGGCGATCAAGGCCAACGGTTTCTGAAAATGACAAGTGCTAGAGCAACATCAAGCATCTATGTTCCACTTCTTCATCTGTCACCCAGCATATGGATGGGATATACATGTGACATGCGGTGCAAATTACGCACACTTCAAACATCTGCAGTTTTACAACACAATTCCGTGTAAAGTCTGATCTGCTCTATGTAATCTAACAGACTAGTGAACATGGTGCATGCCTGCACGGAAATGACTCTCAAAATACTCAAAACTGCTGACCTATTCCCATGGACCCTTCGAATTATGTGAGGTACGCGCCAGGGTCGGGGTCAAGCATTTCAGGGTTGGTGGCCTGGCTTAGCGGTAACGCGTTTAATTCGATCAACAGGCCCGATTAGTACTGGGATGGGCGACTGCCTGCGGGCAGGTAAACTGTCTCAGTATTTAACCAGCCACCTAGGTCAACAAAGCCTTCCATCCATCCAGGGTAGGTAAATCAAGTACCGGCCTATCTGGCTGGGGTTAAGGCGGGGCGCATTCACCTGAGTCAGGTGGCAGGTAACACTGTGGGATCCCATATGGCAGGTGATGCTCCGTAGCTCTGGAATGGGCTCCCATTAAGAGCTACAGCACCACCTTTGTAAACTAAAAATAAAATGACACGAGAACAAAGGTACATTAAAACAGCATATAGATCACAGTGTAGCAGCTACTGTCACTGTTCAACATTCAAAAAAAAGTGCACAGAATGTACACAGACGAATGCAGTCCAGAAGTGAAACAGATTCAGATTTCACGATGGCAAACAGAGAAAACACAAACAGACATTCGATACTGACAAATTGCAAGTTTACAACGGTCAACTGCAGCGTGTAACCGAGACACGGTCAGGTCAGGTTTCTTACAGAAAGTACAATCTGTTTGCCAGCTTGGAGTCTGGCTCCCGGCGAATGTTCTGTCCAACCAGATACGCCAGCTTGTGAGCGTACTGCAACAACAAGCACCAGTTCCACTTCAGACAACAACGACATACATGTGTTACCTTTCTCACGATCGAAACAGTCTTTGATGTCTATCAGCCTTGGCTTTCGGCCATAACTTTTACAGCAAACTACTGCAGGGTGAGTTTTATACTGACAAAGTCTACTACGTAAGGCTGTCTGTGAGCTAATCCTGTGTGGGTGCCAAGTAAATCATTCGATTACTCAATCACTCGACCAAAAAAAAACATGCCGCGAACAGATCAGCCAGAAACATGTCCCACATAATTCACACGACTTAGTTACCAACATGAGGCCCTCAATAGGATTGACATCTTTCAAGTTTGAACATGGAAATGCCAATCATTAATACCCATGACTTGGCCATGAATAAGTACATAAATCCGATCAAATCCAGACCTGGTTGGACTCTTAAAACTGATATCCCATAGATTCCTAGTTGCAGCATAATTGCAAAATATTACACATGCGTATAAATGGTTCAACACCAACTATTAACGATGCAGGTAAATTATGAACATACTGCCAGAGAGAGAGAGAGAGAAAGAGTACTATAAAGAGAAGTGGCTACAAAATTACCCGGTAGTCAAAAAGCGCAGTGTCAATGACTAGCACACCAGTGTTTAGTTTCTACGTTCACGTCACATTACGATCATCACCACCATTATTTATTACTACTATCATACCTGGCAAGGTGCCGGGACTCTGACCGTGCCGGGCCAGTTGTAGTACATGTGGGTCATTCTGTATGTGATCTGTTGGATGTGGTCTATCTTCAGACTGGAAGTGTCGGCAACAGTGACGTAGTGTGTCGGCGACACTGTGCCTTGTCTCACGTGCTGACTGATCAGGAAGAAATCCTCCCTGATCAATGACGAAAACACACATTGCACTGCACACCACCATGCTGATGAAATCAGTTGAGAAGGACATGCGAAAAAACACTGAACGCAAAATTCAGTAACACGACACACTACAAAAACTAAAGACTGAGTGAGTAGGTAAGTAGAGATTGACATTGCTGTTGACAGATAACAGGTCATTTCAGAGGAGTCACTCCAGGCAAATCACCTGCACTGCTATTGACAATAAACACTGACAATAAAGGATGCGTGGGGTTTAATCCCAGAGTAGGTGCATGGTGCTCCCCGACTAGTACATACACATAAATGTAGCACATACCAACAAAAGATTCACACACAGAGAATCTAACTCTAAGAATACAAAAAAAGTTTAGGGTTTTTTTAAATGCTATCTGATCAGGAACTGGAACAGGGCTATACTGCAGCTCCTGGGATAGGCAGACAGACTATCCGCAAAGTACACAACTGTCCACACCGTTTAACCACAATAGCGTGTAACGGCCTTCAAGGTCATCCAAGGTCAATGATTTTAATCTAATCTGACAGGGCGTATGCCATTTCCTAATAGTGATTAATAGTAACCTTGGCCCTATCTCACACCGTTTCCAAGATATAGCCACTTATGGCTTGAAACATATCATGCTATAGTGTGTTATGACCCTTCAAAATCATCCAAGGTCATCGAATTATGTCATTTGAAAACCAGTGTGCAACTTCCTATTAGTGATCAACAACAACTTAGGCCCTATCTTGCACCGTTTAGCCACAGCACTTCCGTGACAGACAGACGAACAGAGGGATGACAACCATGACAAAGAGTAGACCTTAAGCTTACAGCTTAGCGGTTGGCACAAAAACCAGCAGAGAGTTAATTCAAAGAGGTCAGTAAAGCTCTTACCAGTCTCGTCTGGTTACGGTGTGATCCACAATTGTGCCAGAAGGTGGATTATCCAGCTGCTGTGGACCAGTTATAGCCTGAACACAAAATATCCTCAGCAACTTATTCACATGCAAAAATAACAACAGAAATAGATACATGTATGTATGTATGTATGTATGGCATGGTATAGCCCAAATTCCATTACGCCGACTATCACCAAAACTTTCCCATTGGGAAAGTCGTGGACACAAACGGTGACAAATCATGAAACCATAAAGTTTCGGTGAAAGTCGCCGACACTAATCACGAAAGTCGCAGACGCAAACCATCTCAACATGTCGAGATGTTTGCGACAAAATCCGTGACAAGTCCGCGATAAACTCGTTTGTGTCGCTATGATGGAATTTAGCCTGTTACAATGCACGGGGAAAGACGGCGACAAAGTCCGCAACAAGTCTGCGGACCTTGTTGCGGACACAAATCACGAAAGTCCGCGACGTGATTTGTGTCACGGACTTTCATGATTTGTCTGCGACAAGTCCACGACTTTGTCGAGAGCTTGTCCCGGACTTTGTTGCAAAGTCGGCGTAATGGAATTTGGGCTTATGCTTGGCTTCATGGTGATAATACGTGGGAATGGACTGGGATTACAGTGGTGCAGTCAGAAATTTCAACTGGGGGCCTTGTCTCCCTTCCCCTCCCTCCCCTTCTCCCTTTATTGGGGGTGGGGGGAGGTGGGATTACACTCCGACTCAATCAAATGGGAAAGGTAGAAAAACCGCTTGGTTAGTGTGGCTCAAATTTATCCAATACTACATTTTGAGTACAAATATACCCAAGTGTGCCCAACACATGTATTTTAGTTTAACAAATGGCCTTCTGACCACATTTACGTGATATTAGTGGGCTATCAGAACAACAACAACAACAACAACAACATTAGTGTTTACGAGCCATTTTAATTTTTAGCGTAATTCTCTGTGTACCACTGTGTCTTATTATTATTATTATCATTATTGATTTTTATTGGCTGCTTTTGGCAAACAAACGCTCATGGGTCCTTTCTATAAGCTCATTATGCTCAGATGACAGATACACATTACATTACTCTATCATTTTTCAAAACTGTTGACAGAAATAAAGCCGGTGTGAGTAAAACAGACTGGACTGGGCCAAAAATTAACATACATCACCAGGAATAGAAATCAAATGCATAAATGGCCAAAGTCAAAAAGAAAACAGGATTAAAATTATAAAAGGATGGTTAGAACAAAAGCTTTCAGTACGATAGTGCAGCTACATAGGCAAATGATGGTGATCACAAAGAATGGAAAGTGACTGTCACCCAATTGAACTGAGAGCCGTCATCATCCAATGTTCCAGCATGCAAGCCTAACTGAACATGTTAATAGATGCAATATAAAATTGTAAAACTATAATAAATTTGAAACATACAAAAATGCGCTGGTTAATTCTCTTCTGAACCACAATCACAACGAGCTTCGGGCAGAAATCCGCTCCAAAGTTCGCAAAGCACTCAGACAACTGCGGAACCTCAAAGTCTTTGACCATTCTCAGCTGGCCGTCACCAACTCCATCGCGAAACACGAATATGTACTTCGGAAGCTTGTGGTTTGCCTGGAAATAGACACAGCTTTATTTCACGATCAGCGCCAACACAACGTATGCCACACACCACTCTACTGGCCACTTTCGATGTAAACTGGAGTTAGCCAACTCTTTTTTCACCTGTACATAACTTATACATCTACTTGGAAAAGCCTATCACATCATGCTTGTCATCGCACAACCAAATTTTCCTCCAACAGTACAATCCCTAGTTTCATCAGTGTCCAATATTAAGCAACACTTGACAATCTGATGCTTTGCTGAAAATAACCAAAAACAATTGCGATGTAACACGTTGAAACAGAAATGGAATAGTAAACATATTTAAAACATAAAATAAATATTCTTGATAGATAAATTAAGAAATTTTAACATCAAGCTCATAGAATACATACAGCAGACCAGTTGATTATGATAGCTAGTGGCTACAATATATAGTAAATATATATTTACAAATTTTCATTCACGCATTTGCATATTAACTTTATGGTTTATACGTATCAAGTCATTCAGGGTAATGCCAAAGAATCACAAAAATTTAGAGTGCTAATGATGATATTGATTACTACCAGTCAGTAATATACAATTAATTAATATGCTAATTAACAGTAGATTCATCAACTTTCTCGAGTCAAATCATTCATAGGAGGAAAGATCATGTAGAGTACACAAAACTTAGCGCTCAAAAACTAAAGATCGTGATGTTTCGCCTGATGCCCAACGACCTTGTCAAAGCAATGAAATAAAATAGGTAATTCTGTATAATAAGAAGATAATAAGAAGACCTGAGCAACTACTGAAGATGTTATGTGGAAGCAAAACAAAAAACCGATGACTACAATACAACAGTTCATGCAACAAATAAAAGCTGTGACTTGTACCTCGTGGTACTGGCGAATGGCTGCAATGAAGCACGGCTTCAGGCCGTTGATGAGTTCCTCGCCTCGCTGCTGAATGGCAACACGTGAATACCAGCGAGTGCATCCACCGTTTGTGTTGGCCACAAACCCAACGACCGAGTTTGACTTCTGGGCACCCTCATGGTACGTGTCGATGCCACACACCATCAGTCCACTCTGTTAACAAACCAAACAACTTCTACTGCACTATCAATCATTTAATCAACCAACTGAAGCACACATGTTAATATACCACTGCCACATGTCAGAAACAAATCGGACACATAACGCCACCGACTAAACTAAGTGTTCATGTTCAAGAAGAACCCTGCTAACGCAATGGGGAACCGGCAACAGCTGTGCATGTTTGAAAGCCCAGTAAAACAAAATGTAAGTCAGTCGCCAGATGACCGGCGGCCAATATATGTATAGTGTTTTACTCGTACTCACCTGGGGGCGTGACCTGTATCACTCAGCCAATGCTGTATCAGCTGAAAATCGCAAATTTTCCCTATCCCCTCTCATTTAGCACCCTCGTTCGGGGTGACGCTTTTCAAATTTATGGAAAAGCTTTACGGTTCCTGAAACTAGAGTCTTCCAGCCGATGATGAAGATTTGGTGATCCTAGCTTGCACTGTTTTTGACTGATCCACCCGTGTAACGGACAGACAGATGGACAGAATTGCGATGGCTAAGATGTGCTACAGCAGTAGCAATGTCAAATAGTTCATTTCTTAAACACAATCGAAAGTAGTGAGAAGTTCAGCTGATCTACAGTTAGTTATATAGTTGCAGATAAAAGGAGTGCTAATGCTGAATGCTACTGTTGAGAATGCCAGCACCATCTGAGATACAAAAAGCAACAATTTGTCCAATGAATGCAGTGTGCACACTGAGAGATAGTAGTCTTGCACGAGATGATGCAGGTCCAAGTTACAACTAACTGAAGTAAAAAAAATGCTTAAGATTTAAAAATAAAAAAACCTAAAAAACATAAGATATCATCCACATCACTGCCAGTGTTCCGACATCGCTGCAAGCTATAGCTGCTCTGGAACTGCCCCAAAAAACTTCAACACTAATGATTTTCAATACCGTAATATGACCCCGGAGTCCTATATGTCAAGTAAAGTGGAATTCACTGACAATCATAATTAATAACATGCTTACTGTAGGAATTGTTACGCCCCACAGTTCGCCGCCGAGCTTGCAGTTGATCTGCAGAGCAATCTTCTGTGTGACTGCACGCAGCTTCTTCGGGTCACCAATCGTCTTTGCAATAACAACCTGAGACGGAACAGGGGACTCGACACAGCACAGCTTTTTGATGGCGTTGTAGCGATCGTCCCGTGATGATGGAAATATCGTCATCACTAGCTGACACTACAGTACAAGCACAGCAAGTACACCAGTACAATCATTGGTGATAACTTCTTAACTGCACACACAACCATTACTTTAATCACAAATTAACTGCAGTTTTAATGCACAGATGGTTTGCGCTGATGGCAGGTCCCATCAAATGACAAACAAGTGCCGGTATATGGTACATGTACTTTAGGCAATGTGTAACACACTGATGTCATTGCCATAAAATAGGAAAGCAAGCCGAAGCAAAGTAACTTTTTGTCACTGCACTTTAATGGGGTCAAAATAGCTCCATTTGTTTTTACAGCACGGCGATAAGTCCTGAAATTTTCACATTACGCAATAATCACAACCATAACAGCACACAAAATACCCAAGGTAAACAGCTGATAATCCTACAGCAAGAACTGCCCAGCATAACAACTGTTGCCACAGCCAGCAATTGTGTACCTGAGGGTTCAGTCGTGAACGAATCGCCTTTAGGTAGTCCTCTGTACGATCGCTGGGCAACGTGACAATTACAGGCTGGGCGACTCCAATGCCCATGGCGCCACCACACTGCACGTACATCTTGCAGAACTCCAGAGCTTTTGGCTGGTCCCTGTTGGTCACCACGAGCAGCCACTGATTGACATTCACCTGTTCACCACAAACAAACACGACTTTCCGTACATGGCATGCAAACACCAGATCTGCATTCCGTTGGCACGAAGAAAACTAGAAATTTGGGGCAAAGCCCAACGTGAGTATGCCCAGCGCCCTAAGTCCGATTGGGGATAATTAAGGGGGGGGTAAAGAGGGGGTAGAATTTCCCCGGCATCAAAGTCACGTGGCCCGAACTCAAATGCATTGGCATACGCCGAACGCGAATTGTCGACTTAGGGTAGGTCAACATTAGCGCTTATAACTTGGCTCGTAGTGGACGGAATTTCACAAATTTTTTTTTGTTCAACGCAGAAAGGATCGCTCTCGTCAACGCCGTTTAGATTATGTCGTTATATTCATCGATTCCAGAGATATCTACGCTCAAACTCGAAAGTTGTCGCACCGATTTTTGAACGTTTTTTGCCCTCCCAAATTTTAAGGGGAGCGGTGCCCCCAAAATTTGTACTTGCGTTAACACCCCAACATAGAGACACGTCGAGTGCCAGAGTTTCGTTGGGCTACACCCCCTAACTCCGAAGTTATAAGCGCTAATTTATTATATTTTAAGCCAATTTTTGACCCCCCCTTTGAAAAAAGGTGTAAAAGGGGCCGCCGTCCCCGGTGGGGAGTGCGCTAGTAAGACTTGGTCATTCTTTAGTGCGTGTAAAAATTTGGGGGCACAGCACCCCCTAGGGGCCGAAATACGGTCTTCCGAATAATGCGCTTTAGAGGGGTACGATTTCACATCTAAATCTCCAAGGTCACTGGACCAAACTTCACCGTACTAGTTTCGCCTAACGCAGGACGAATCGCCATAGACGGAATGACTATCCGATTTTGAATATCTTCATCCGTTTCGGAGATGTTCGCACCGAACTTCGAAGTCGTCCGAAATAGGGACAAATTTTGCATGTTTTTGGCCCCTGAAATTTTTTTCGGGGTGTACCCACCAAAATTTTGGACTGGCATTATAAAATAGTGCCTATTACTGACCATCGTGCAAAATTTCACGCCGGTCGGCCCACGCATCTCGGAGATCTCATGTTGCAAAAAAAAATAAAATAAAAAAACATCTGGGCTAAAACATAAGTCCTTCCGAAAACTATCATTTTCGGGCGGACTAAAAAACATTCTTGACTGAACATCAGCAATTGCACAAGACTGCAAGACTGCTCAGTGCCGGGTCGCCACTCCCCAGTCACGATCAAATTTCCAGACTTTTCCAGACATTTTAAGAGAACATAGACGGAGTATCGCACCTCGCAACAGGAGCGATATGACGTCCATTGGCAACAATTTAAATTATTTTCCAGAGAATTAACTGACCAAATATAGTGCAGTTTAAACAATAAAGGCAAACAAAAGTGGCTTACTGGCATTGCAAATTAAAAAGTATGGGAGTACAAGTCTGCAAGCGAAGCGAGCAGAAAAAAATGGAGTTAAACGCAAATATTCAACTAGTAATAAACAGTTATGGGACACTTTTCCCTGACAAGATTTTTTCCCTGACATGTTTCAAATTCCCTAACATTTCCAGGTTTTCCAGACAAGTGGTCACCCTGTCAGTGTCATTAAAAGCAGGTACATATAGGGCCACAAAAGTTAATTTTTCCCACGTGGTTGATATCAATGAGTTTTAACCCGTGATTGGTTTTAAGAGTAAAAAACTAAGATGCCAAGCGAACAGAAGGTGAGCATACTGAACTGCTGGAATTACTGCTCCACAGCTCTGAAATGGCTATCTATAAAAAGCCACACTCAGTTTTAACATTTGTCAACGTGGACAGAAAAAGCAAGACAAGACACATACAGCAGAGATAACAGGCGAACGGGCCAGCTCGCGCCCCCAGTCTGCCTGGGGACCTGCCGACACTGTCCTTCCACCACCCAATGTGATCACCTCCGGCTCCAGACTTCGCCCTTGCAGCTACAACACAATCATCACTCACATTTTTAACACATAAAAAACTTTGTCATTATAATTCCTCTTAGAGCCAATGGACAAGTTTTTGCACAGATATTCTGGCCACAATTCATTATACAGTCATCTGCTATTAAGCAACAACAACAACAACAACAACGACAGCAACTATGCTGAAAGAATTATCCTACAAGAAATCTGAGCTAATGCTCACAAGACATGCGAAAGCATATAGCTGTTAGCAGTTACTGTTCGCAAACTGTCAGTCTATCTCCAGCCATTTCATCGCAATCCATTCTTGAAGTGTGCGCTGCAGCCGATGATTGCAAAAATCAATAAAACCCCTGATTTTGGAAGTTCAGGGTCTTTCAAAGTCATCGATGTTGATACGACTAAAAAGCTCGCCACTAGTGCTTGTTGTGATAGGCAGCATGCCCATGGTGATCTGCAACAGTTTTCACGAAAGACTAGCCAACACTTAGCGTGTTCGGAGTTTAAAAGGAAGGGCTTTAAAGTTTTTTCCCATTATCTCCGAAATAAAAGACAGCAAATAAACAAAATTTGGCATACTTACAGCACCTATTAAAGCCCACAATCTGGTAAAAAATTGCGGCAATCGGTTGACAAATATGCGAGATATCAATTTAAACCCTACATTCATAAAACTAATTTAAATCAAATAATCATTCTTATAAATCACAGAAGAATTATTTCACACTGAAATGATACGCACGGTCATCAGCTTCTCATCAATCATCAATCCCCACTTGTCAAGCTCAGCCTTCGCAGCTGGCGTTCGATTCAGGGACTGAGAGAGTTTGACGAGTGATTGCTGACGTTGTGCCGGAGGGACGCGAGTGTGAGTTGCCAAGTCCTGTTAAGTAATCACACGTAAGCACGATGCAAACACACTGCTCACTAGGCAGCAGTAATAGCATCCAATTCATAAAACTTAAGAACGCATCAGTTTTGTATGTTTAAATCAGAACCAGAGATCGATTTACATTCTAAAATTTATATTCTAAATTCTGGTCACAGCCATGACCAGACCTGAAACAGAAAGGCTATCACTGCACATACATGATTCCATGACACTTCATCGCTGGACACTTAATCGGCGACAGTTCACCGCAGTAACAGATAATCGCGTGCAATTTCATCGCGCGACACTTCATCAGGTGAGCAGTCGTCCACGCGTATTGCACCGTAATTAACCTCATCTCTAGTCGATTTATAACCGTCAGCAGCGAACAACAGACTAATTATCATTGAAGCACCAAATAAAGTCTCTGCTCAATTTACCTGGCATAGTGACATTATCTAAGCAATAATGAATGTCATATTTGGTACCAGAAATAGGCCTAAGGGCAAACAAACTGTTATTTATTTTACTTTCAAATACGTTAAACTACACGAACATTACGCAGGCCTAAACCATTTAAGTTGATGGAAAATAATAGGTCATACTTGCGAGAAATAATCATTTTCAAAATCAACCTGTTCTGTCACTGTTTTGTGTCAATTCATTCATATGCCTGATTAAATGTTGGAAGATTAAGTGTCGCTGCGATGAAGTGTCGCCGTACCCACATATACTGTAATGTTTTTCAACAATCCTATTCAAATGATACAAAACCAACACGCTTATTTTGTGTACCTCCATAGATTCCGAGTAAAAATCTGTGGATGGGAGCAGATTCACTGGCAAAGCATACATACCTTCATCACTCGGAAGTCTTTGCGTATCTCATCGTCAAGTCCAGTCAGGTAACACAGCTCTGGTATCAGACATATCTTGTCCAGCTGTCTCTACCAATTGAAGCACACAACCAGCAAATGAATGAGTCACTGAGCTGTTTTTTGACACATTAGAGTTATCACTCCAGGCAATCTCTAGCACTGGTACTGACAAGAATAAACAACGGCAAAAACCAAACACCACGGCAACACAAAAACTTACATTACACCATGTCTCGATAATCACGCAAAACTGTTTTTGTCACAGCTACATCAAATTTCCACCAAGTATGATAATTTGTGGCGCAGAGTCTAAAATTGTTGGGTGCACTTTTTTTCACATCAATTAATTTGCATCAATGCAGTGAGATGTTACATTTAATCAGTTCATAATTATCAAAAGTTTGGAAAGAATCTACCAACAATCGTTAGCACTCTATCCAACTTCCATCAGTGACTCAAAACACATCTGCTCCTGAAGTCCTTTTCTGACTATTTCTGAACTCCATCTAACCCATCTCTAGAGGACATAACAGACGTCTGTACTACATCACTTTAAAAATCCTGGATCGATTGACTGACTTGACTGTATGCATTGTATAAATATTGCACAAACAACATGGATAGTCATGAGAACGAGTGAGATATAAACACATTTTTGCACCACCTACTAGTTGTAAAGACATCACATAGGAATATCCATAACTAAGTAAATATATGCATCAGAGGATGCCACATTAATTATTTGTAGCGCATGTTACAGGATAAAAGGTAAAGGTAAAGGTACCCATACTCAATAACGAGCATAGGGGCCAGAGCCGATCCCAGACTCTAGGTAGTCACCCCGCAGGTGACATAGGGGTCATAAATAATAAACGTCCGCAAAATATGAGCAAGAATTGACTCCCCCTCCCCCTTGTTCGCATTGGCCC
>Ga0056128_1005274_pt1 | contig 16252 bp, 16 predicted proteins | sample WorMetLIZISLAND2_FD_71113 | JGI IMG/M metagenome (GOLD analysis project Ga0056128, IMG submission 71113) | Marine gutless worms symbiont microbial communities from Max Planck institute for Marine Microbiology, Germany - Olavius geniculatus... ... | reverse complement strand
CCATCCCCATAAAACTTTTTCCGTCCCCATTCCGTTCTTGTAAGAAATTCCCCATCCTCACAAAAATTCCCCATCCCCATTATGATAGAAATTTCCCCATTCTCATCACACCCCAGAATCTGAAGTCTGAAGATGAGCACTTTACCATTCACATCATTTAATGATGATCTTTATTAATGAAAATCTGCTTATTACAGCGGACTGACACTGTTTTCAGTGTCTTCAAATATGAAAAAAAAACAAAAATAATGCTTGTAGACTATAGGGACTAATTCGTTATCATGTAGAAACAATACGCCAGTGACAAACGACTGTATGCCCCATGTCGTTAAAATCTTTGGGAGAAGCGCCAGTCACACTTGTCGTTAGTCAGCCAAACCTGGTCTATTAATTCATATCTGTGCTGTCTTCCAGTAGATCCCAGGAATGCTAGGCGATGGTTGGCAGATATCTGTGATTTCAGTTGCTGCAGTCAGTGCAGTGCATTAACATGGCTGACACTAATTACTTGACGGGTGATAAACAAGTGCCCAGTGCCCCTGCAATGCTATACCATGCAGCACGCATAGTTGTTCGTTGCTCATGATCTTAATGGGCATTCTATTATCCAGAATGGTGCTCACTTTTACAATGCATGTGGCAGAAAATGAACTAATTTTGTTTTATCGCTACCTCAGTAACTACAGCAACTTTTTTACTGCTGCCACGGTACTACTGTAGTTTTTTTACCGTTACCGCAGGATTACTGTAGAAATTTACCCATTTACCGTGGTAATACCGCCGTTGGTAATACCGCAGTAACCGTAGTGTTACCACTTTGTCCATTACCGTGTCACTCTCTATTGTCAATGCTTTTGGTGGGTTAATCCATGAAAAGTCTAGAGTGCATTCGTACTAGGCACATCCGCGATGTCTTGATGTACACCATGGGACATGAAAAACGTGCCACTTTACTTTTGTCCATATGTTTGCCAATTATTTGACCTGTGTAATGTCATCTAGTACATTTCATGTCAATGTCTTTTACTAGTTTTACTTTTACTGGTTTTTTGCCAGTAGCTCACTGAGCCCTATAACTGACCTCATGTAACCCTATACAGCTGAATCCAATCCTGTTTATTTTTTTCACGGTTCACAAAATGATATATTTTAGTTCATATTATACTTTGTATGTCATTACAGTTAAGATCTGTAGAGTAGCAATCAGTTAGTACTCAGTGTGCATCAGATGTAGAAGAACTAAACTCTAGGGATGCACCAATTAGGCTGGTTATTGGTTGGCTGATTATATCGATGTCTACTAATTGGCTGCTTATTAGCAGATTGCCATTTATACAAAGTTGCAAAATGCATACTATGATAAACTTAACTTGATGAAATAAGCAACATTTCTGCTTTTTTCCAGCTTTGGAAATGCTGGCTTACTGTTGTTGTTAAATATTTTACATGTACATTGGTTAGTGCAAATGTGCAATTCCCAGTAAAACTGTACAGTTGGCTGATGCCCATTATATTGACAATTGGCGATACTATTGGCAAGTTGGCCGATTATCGGCCAATAATTCGTGCATCTTCACAATGGTAAGTGTGTGCTGTACATCTATGTTCTAGGTAGCTAGGTCAACAGCAGTTGCTGATGAGGCCATTGGTAATGTACGAACTGTTAGGGCTTTTGCTATGGAAGCAACTGAAACCAGGTATGCTTTTGATTTACATCATTTTTAATACCAATTTTTATATTTATTTATTGTCTGTCCAATGCAATGCATAGCATTGGACAGAGTATAAAATCACCTTTGTGTCCGTGCGTGCGTCCGTGTGTTTTACATTTCTTAAGCTATCTTTCTTCCACCTTCCCTTCCCCTTTCCCTTCCCATTCTCCTTCCTCTTTTCCTTCTCCTTCCCTTTACTTTCCATTCCTTTTCTCCTTCTCCTTTCTTTTCCTTTTTTTTTACTTTCGTTTTTCCTTCCCGTCCCCTCCCCTTTCTTCTTTCTCTTTCCATTCTTCCATCTTTCTTTCTGTGTCCAGATCCGTGCGTCCAATATTTGAGGCGCCACATCTCGATAATGGTGCAAGATAGATGCATGGTCACCATGGACCACCCATAGGAACTGGGCCCTTGTCACGTGACCCCAAAAGGTCAAACTCGTGACCCCATTATCTTTGTGGTGCCATATCTCCATAACGGTGCAAGATAAACGCATAGTGACGATAGACCATTTATAGTGAATCGAATGGTCTCGTGACTGACAGTGTCTATTGTTTAGTTAAAATAATTAGAGAAGGATGAAAGGATTATTGCTGCCGTTCAATTTGAAATTAAACTGTTTGATTTTTTCTACCAGTCTAAACAGCTCACTGATGGACATATACTGTAAACTATCAAAAGGCATTGGACAGACTCCGTGTTCGTATGAACATTATATTGTTTATTTATTTGTTATATGTCATACATTTGCACACTGTGGACACATTGTGTTGTGTCAAAGCTCAAAGTCTTTATCACTTGCATTATTTAGTGCTTTGATGCTGGGGGTTGTATGGTATGCCTGTAACAATTCTGCCACAGCAGTTAGCCAAAAGTTTTACTTTCAGTGTCTAGCATAACAGGGAGTAAGTTAAGTATACTTTTCATCGTGGTTTAGATGTATTACATGAGTATAACGAGCCATAAACTCTAGACCACTTGCAATAATACACTGTAGACTGCAATGAAACATACTTATTTCATAGTCATGATCAGCATTGTTCTGCACCAAACATTATGTGATGAACAAAAGTGAGGCGTGTTTCAGTTGTCATGCTTGACCGGAGTGAGATTGTGGGCAGTTATAAGACTGTAGACACTATAGTGAGAGATAGAAGGACTTAGTAAGTCATAATCCAAAGTAACACTGATAAAGCTGTTAGTGAATGTGTGTGAATGGCAGTGACTGTGGAATGTAACGTTTGACCATTTTCATTAGGTTATTTGAGGAAGAAGTTGAACGCTCATCACATCTTAACCAGTTGCTCGGTGTTGGCATTGGAGTCTTCCAGGGACTGTCTAACATTGCGCTAAATGGTGTGTGAATGTCTGTTTGTTTTAGGAACGTTGACCTCTCTGTTTGTCTTGCTGTTTGTTTATCTGCTTGATTGTCATAGTCTGTCTGTCTGTCTGACTGTTTGTCTATCTGGGTACATGGGTGACTGGGTGTCTGTATGCTCATTGTTCATGTGTTACTTGGTCTGGGTATTGGATTGTTTTAGGGACTGTCTAACATTGCACTCAATAATATGTTTGTTTTTTTGTCTGTCTGTCTGTTGGTTTGTTCACATGTCTGTCTGCTTCTCTGTCTGGCAGTCACTGACTGGCTGACACTGTAAAATATGTATAACATGTAGTCATGTTTTGTAATTGTGTCTTGTGAGTTTGTTTAGTCTGTCGCACTTTGCCAAAGTTAAAATTACCAAAGACTTCAAAGACACAGCCTGGTTGATGATTGATGAGTCAGATTCATCCATGAATTTAGCATTAATTAGTAGGCATGGACAGTAAACTCTGTGTAATAAAGAGTACATACTACATATGTTACTTATATGTGCATTGCTGCAGGCTTGGTACTTGGTTCACTGTATGTTGGTGGATATCTCATGTCTCAGAATGAGTTCACGGCTGGTGACCTCATGTCTTTCATGGTTGCTACACAAACAATTCAACGGTGTGTGCTTTTGCTCTTTCAATTCTGTTTTATTATTTTTATTGTTGCTCTGATTTTCTTTTTGTGCCACGTTTATAATGCTTTATTTGCAACAAATGCAGAACAAAAACAGTTCTGCAAAGAAAACAAAAAAAGACAGACAGGGACAGAACGAAAGTTAAACAGTTACTCGAGTTTAGTTTGCTATTAACTTTTAGGACCATTGTCTTGTTCTTGTGGTGAAGTAGACAGTTAGTTAACAGTCAGCTTACATGGACACCTCCATTATCTTGGTAATGACTGCTGTTATTGGACAATGCTGACAACATGGTTATATAAACAGACGAATGCAGGCAGGTGTCATAAATATTAATGAGTGCAGGCATAAGGGAGTCAAGTGACAGTGTCGTATGCTGCCAGCTGGCACCGTTTGGTTAATATATTTGTAGCAAACATTTATAGTCTTCTTGAGTGTCAAAGGGTAGAGTCATTCTTTAGCATCACATACTTCCTCGTAATCATACAAGGTGCATCTTTTATGTCATTTTGCAAACAATTAACTGGTCGATCATCAGCTAACTGGCCTAAATGGCCTCTTAAAACTAGTGGTCACTTTACGAGGGTTAGTGATTCCAACAACGTGATTTGTGCAAATATTTCAGTCATTGGCTAGATTTACCGACTGTTTAAGAACTGGAAGCCTGCTTTTAGATGGTTTGTGTCTTTGTCAGTTATGTGTCTGAGCATATTCGATATTTGCATTTTTATGTGAATTTCAACTATGTTATGAATGTGTATAATGTAGATCACTTGGGCAGGTGTCTCTGCTGTTTGGTCAAGCAGTTCGTGGTATTACTGCTGGAAGTCGTGTTTTTGAGGTAGATTTTTTTGTATATTGATATTAGTTGTTTTTTTGTGATTATGCTGTGCTAACTGTGATTTTTTGTTCATAAAATAATATCTCAGGCAATGCAGTGGATACGAAGTTGAAATATTGCATGTAACTAAGTATGGTGGGAGGTTTATGCCTGTACCCCATTTTCTGCCTTTCACTGAAGTTTGCTGATGACCCAAGTAATGAAGGAATTTCATGCCATTCTAATAGGCTCCATTATGAGTCTTGTCCATCCATTTCTCTGTTTGTTTATTTGTCTGTATGTCCTGTGCAGGCTACTTACTGAAAAAACAAAAGGCAAAAAAAACTAACATTGGTGTGTAAATTATCTGAGGTAGGAATAACAACTACATTAATTTTATTTCTAAAAGATCAAAGATTGGGGTCAGAGTTATGGTCAGATTATGATTGTGCAGCTGTAGATGGACACTGTAGAAGTTTTTGTACAACAGTAGTGATTCAGTCTGGTCAATGATGCCAATGTTAACTATGTTGAATAGTTGACTGAAGTTGATCGACTGGATGTGAGGATAATTGTCATTAGTAAGCAGTGAGAATAGTGAGAATATAAATTCTGCAACGAGTAAATTCCGCTGTTGTTGTTGGTAATTAATCACGTCTGCAGTACATGCTGTTGCGGCCGAGCATTGCGTCAAGTGGTGGTCAGATCATTCCATATCACAGTCTGGCCGGTGCAGTCGACTTCAAATCGGTAAATTTTACGTACCCAACACGACCAGATCAGAGCGTGCTCAATAACTTCAATCTTCACATTCCTGCTGGCAGAATGGTCGCCCTGGTCGGACTGTCGGGAAGTGGTCAGTAGCCTGTTAGTAAACTGAGTCATTTTGTTCTGTTTGCATGGCTTGTTGGTTTAATGGTAGAGTGTTAGACTTACAATCAAGAAGTCATAGGTTTGACTCTTGGTTGGGTCTCTATCAAGTGCACACAGGTAAACCATCTCGGTATATAACCAACACCAAGGTCAACACAGCCATTCATCTTTTCGGGGCAGTTAGTCGAGTACTGGCCTCTCTGCCTGGGGATAAGGTGAGTGAGTGAGTGAGTGAGTAAGAGTACTTATATCCGGCGCACTTAAGCAAAAAAGTCACAACGCACCGCAGCCTAAACGAACAGATACGCCTTAAGTAGCTGCCTATAATGTTTAAAAGTAATGTCTTTCAGTCAGATCTCAATCGGCAGGCTGTTCCATAGCCGCGGTCCAGCTGCCATGAAGCTCTGTCATGGATCTGTGACTGTGTTTACGGCACGGTACACGTCTGATGACCTGAGGTGCCAACGTCCCTCCTCAGTAACAAGCTGACAGTTTCTCTGACAGGTACGGCAGAGCACGTTGACCTGTTTTGGTGGCAGCCTGTGTGATCTGATATGGCAGGTGGTGTTCTGTATCTCTGTGATTTGTTTCCTATTAAGAGCTGTCCGCCACCTTTTCCTTTTAGCTTTATGTAGCCTAAGCGAGTTTTGTTTGAACTGTGTTTCTAGCCACTGGATGTCATGCAGAGGGTCTGTCAGTTTGATGTTGGGTTGATGGCTGTAGATGTTTTCTTTTCACCTGTCTCTCATGTGATCTGTTTCCAAGTGTGCTGGCAATATGGTAGGCAGGAATCCTACCAGTTTTATACGACAAAGTTTGATTTAACAATTTTACTTACAACTGGTCTTTCAGTCTGTCAGCATAGCAGTTATTATATAAACTGAGCTGAACACCTTTTTCATTTTTTGTCTGTCTGGAAGCCATAACATTTATCTTGTCTGTCTTAAATCTGTTACGTCACAATGTATTAAGTAATTGGTACAGTAGCTTAAGTAGATGTTGCTGTTGTAATGTAAGGGAAATCGACAGTGACAAATCTGCTGGAACGTTTCTATGACGTGGACTCGGGTTGTGTCACAGTCGACGGACATGATATCAGGTCACTTGACCCGACCTGGTTGAGAGGTCGACTCATTGGCTTCATTAACCAGGTCAGGTCACTTCTGTTGATATTCACCTGGTCAGTGTGGTTTAGTCATATTGATTTCTGTAGCGTAGCTCGGGAGAGATTGTAGCATCTACTGGGTGTCACATAAGAAGTGGAATGTACATGCTCAACATAGATTGAGCAGTCAGACAGGAAACAACTAGTGTCACTCATTGCAGCGAAAGGTGGTCATGTTAAACACTAGAGTGTAGTGTTCAATATGACCACACTTTACCACACTGATCAAGGCTGACCGTTTTTAAAACTATCCATTTGCTCAGTCTAGGTTAAGCACATACCCGTGTATGTTCCAGTTTTTATGCAGCACCCTGTATATATATAGTTAGTTATTCATTTATTTATTCATCTATTGAACACACCACATGACAGCACAGTCGTATAATGCAGTATGCCTTTGGTTGCTTTTATGGTTGCAGTTTTCGTTTTTTTTTTTGATGAAATTTTGTAAAGTAAGATTGAGTTCATTGGGAGTCTGAATCTGATAATTCATTCCCATATCAAATTTGCCCTACTTTTTTCATCATATCATTTTCAGTGGGAAGGTGAAAGCACTGCATTAGTGAAGGCCATGGGTTGACTGTGGCTGCAGCTCTGTGTATTTTGTGGTTAGGAGCCAGTGCTGTTTGCAACAACTGTGTTGGAAAATATTCGCTACGGCCGACCGTCAGCCAGTGACACGGAAGTATGGATCAACATGCATTTTCATATGAATTACAGCTGTCAGACAGTTATTTTTAACGCTTTAATTGCATGATTAATTATCTTAATGATGCATATAGAAATGTTTAGCAGTTGCAACTATGGCAGGTAAACTCTTGAGCTGTTTGTTAAAAGCTAACTAAATCTGGCTTTCAGCATGTGCTGTGTGTTTGTGAAACTTTGCCTGCATGTCTGTGTCAAGGTATTGAGACTCTGTAGGTATCTCTGTATCTGTCTCTCATGGTGTAGTTGTGCGTGTATGGGTCTGTACTCTGTATGCATGTCTCTGTGATTATATGAGGAGCCAAGCTGACGGATGCTGATGGTTTTTGACGTTCTGTTACACCAGTAGAATTCTGCATTTATTCTGGTTCATTTTCACTCTGAAAATGTTTTAAACAAATGCTGTGAGCTCAGGTTTTTTACTGACATAAAGCAGCACAGAATTGTTTTTACTGATCATTTTTATACTAAACGAAACCATTAGAATATTTTAGTTATGGTTATTGCCGTTTACAAGATGGCACCCCTTTGTTTTTCAAGGTTGATTCAAATAATTACGAGGTTATGTTAAGAATGAAATAGCATTGATTTGTGTCGAATTTGGTGCCAATTTGATCATTACTTCCAAAGTTACAAGCCATCAAACAGAGTGGCCCCATTTTTGGGTCACCCTGTAATCCTATATATATATATATGTGTGTCTGTGTACCTGTGTTTTTGTGTATCTGTGTATGTAGGTGTATGAAGCAGCCAAGCTGGCGAATGCCGATGGTTTTATTCGTCAGTTTCCCGCCGGCTACAGTACAGTGCTTGGCGAGCGAGGGGTGACAGTGTCCGGTGGGCAGAAACAGAGAATTGCCATTGCCAGAGCACTGCTCAAGAACCCTTCCATTCTCATACTCGATGAAGCCACTAGGTCAGCCCAAGCTGCGCATTGTATCAGTTTTGTGTTTACGTCAACAATATTCGTCTTAAACGTGAAACATAAGAACATAGTATAAACGTAAAATAGAAGCGGTTTGTCTTGGGCCATCAGTGCCAAAATGTAATTAATGGTCCAGGGGCACTGGTGACAAGGTGAATATGGCTTTATGAATATGCGACAGAAGTTAAAATAAGAGTGAGATTTTTTTTGTCATTACGTTGCTGTAACTTAACGATGTGATTTGAAATCACGTCTGTTGAATGTGCACCAAGACTTAAGTCTTGCATTCCTTTTTGTTTTCGGACCAATTTGTTTACAGATTGTGGCATCATGACAGACGAGTCTGGGGTCCCCTTAATTGCCTTGCCCCCCAAATGCTGGGTTGTCAGAAAATCTTATTTGTGAAAAATTTTGCATCCAGAAATGGAAAATTTTGTGGCTAAAAAGATTTCTAGGGCAGAATTGATGGTAATATCCTCTATTGGAAATCTTGCAGCATCTATCAGAAAATTGCAACTTTTTTTCCTTACTTTTTTTCATCCTTGACGCTGCTGTCCACATTACAGTAGTTAGGCAAAGTCTGTATTTATGTAAAATTTTGGACATTGTGCATGTCTTTGCAGGCTTTGTAACCACTCATCACCAAAACAACAGACTGAATTTAGAGTATTTCATTATTTGCGAGCCACATAGTAATTATTTTTTGATATACTGTACTCATAATTATCTGTTATCTGATGCATCTTGTGCTATGTCAGTGCGTTGGATGCAGAGTCTGAACGTCAAGTTCAAGATGCTTTGGATCGTGTTATAAAAGGTCTGCTTTTTTTGATGTCTTTCATTTATTATGTATTGTGGATTGTGAAATAGACATTGAGTGAGGTTAAGTTCTGCTAAGACTTAATAATAATAAGAATACCAATGCCAGTGTCTGTCATCATGGCACAGGCATTGCAAGAGTTCACCCGGTTCATTTGACTGAATGTAGTACGAGCGCCAGGTGGCTGCCGACCTTTGGACCAAGCCAATCAGCTTAAGCCAATAGATCCGCCAGTAGGCAGCTGCAGAAACTACATTTACCATTCCCAGTCTAAGTCTAAGTCTAAGACTAAAGTGTTAAACCCTGACCCAAAACATTTGCTAATATGCAAATATGGTCTTAGACCAAATTTTGGTCTTAAGCTAGAATCTCAGCAAAAGGTGACCTCACCCATTTATTACTACTGCTTATCATCTTTGTTAACATAACTGATCAGTCCCGGGCATACTGTTGTCATAAACACAGCCGCGTTCTAGTAACCTCAGTATGTAAATTCAGATTCAGTGCCTTGCAGCCTTTGTAGTTTTGTAGTGTGCACGTATTGAATGGTGATGGAGATTGATGATCTTATCGATCATCGATGGATTGATCCCAGGTGGATTGATCAAATGATTAATTTATTTATTCATACATTCTCTGGCCAATTGATATTGTTCTCTGCAGGTCGTACAGTGTTAGTGATCGCTCATCGGCTGAGTACAGTGCGTAATGCTGACGTCATTGTCGTCATGTCCAATGGTCGCATCGTTGAGGTACGCTTGCAATACAATCTGTTGTTTTTTAGTCAATATTTTTCATGCTTTTTGTACTATTATGCTCTCTCACTGCGTGGAATGAATTGTTAGTTAAATGGAACACACATGCAGACACTGCTTTATTTTTCCAGTCTCCAGTAGTCCTGGGTTAGCCAGTTGCTTTGCAACCATCGATTCTCTACAGATCACTATCTGTGCATACTCATGGGACAGGCCAAAACTTTCCACATTCATTTTTTGCCGGGTGTTTTAGGACGTTTTCTTTGTCAAATCCCTTTAGTCTCTATCGACATACACAAGTTGAATATAATTTCTAGTTTTATATCCGCAAGCTAATTTGAATATTTTGAAACTAGTGCGAACGTTCTGTTTTGTGACGTTGTTGTTCTAATGCCGATGTGTTTGTTGCTAGCTGTTTCTAATGCTGTTAGTCATTGATCGATTGATGCTGGTCGGCTGTACAGATTGGTACACACGAGCAGTTGAAGCGCAGTCGTGGTGCCTACTGGCAACTCATCAGGAATCAGGAACAGATCAACGACAACAGCTTCGCTTCTAGACTCTTCACCTGATCATTGCAGCTCAACCGTTATCACATAATGATGAATTCAGATGGAAAAACTCTGTTTATAATATAAGCAAAAGACATGTAACTTGTCAACGGCATTGCAAAACTGGACTATACTTCACAGGTGTTTAGTTCACAACATTTGGCTACAGTCAAGTGATTAATCATTAAGAATTAGATATTTTAATGATTTTATAAACGAATTTGTTGTAAGCTGAGGGTTTTAGACGTTTTGTGCAGGCTGTGAGAGGTGACATATTGAGGTTATCACCAGTCTTTCATACTGTTTAACGTGCAACAATTTGCAGCAGAATGTGTGTATTTTGTACACCAGCATAGTGACAGTGATAGAACAAAGGTCTTTGGGTCTGAGCGCTATAATGCTGGAACTCCTTGCCAGTCTCTGTATGAGCTTTACCAATCTTTAAAACATTTAAGTCTTTATTGAAAAAGTACCTGCTGTATTGTGATTCGTAATTTATTTCCTTTCTAGACAGTATATAGCTCAGCTTAATATTATTGTTATCAGAGTAATTGCTGTTTATTGTGTTGTACTGGATTATTGGTTTCATTTCAGTGCTGTACATTTCTTATATGTTTATTGTCTTAATAGTAATATCATGTCCATTTGGCATGATTTTATAAGACTGTAGGCCTAAGTAAGTGAGTAAGTATGTAAAACGTAAATTTATATACTGCATCAACGTCAAAAAAGCCTCTAATGCACTGTAGGCCTACTTATTTTATAACTATGTTATCATTTTTGTCAGTCATTTGTGGAAATTTATATCTCATTAGAGGCAAGTCCTCGTATGAGCTATTTTAGCTTTTGACTCATTCCTGTTGCAGTTTTTTATGTTGTTTTTGTTGCTGATGTCATTTAAGTCTTATGCAATAAAAATGATGATGATTGTGATCTTCAAGACGTTATCGAGACCAAGGCGGACACACTCGATTTCAGCTGGGGCTGGGCAGCTCACAGCGCTACCCCAGGCTCCCCAAGATTTTAGGTGTCCTACTTTTAACGAGAGGGAAGGGAAGGAAAGAGGGGAGGAAAAGAGAATTGAAGAGGAGGAACGGAAGAAAGGGGAAGGGACGAAATGGGACAGAGAAAGGGAGGATAAAGGAAATGAGGCGCCCCAATTTACATTTATGGCTACGCCACTGTGTTGATTACAGTTTATCAATATTTAATTTAAACAGTTTATTTCGATGTTTTGGTAGTTTCGGACATTTTTATGTAGAACAGTCTACATATCACGCACGAGTGAAGTCATCCAAGTTTTTTTTCTGAAAACTGGTGCATTGGTAAATTCGTTTCATTATTGCTTATTCTACTACAAGAAGTCATAAATAACGTAGCGTCTTTGATGGCACGCTTGCCGCGGTGAATAGAAACACTATAGACACTACCTAGTAGCTGTCGGCGCGTACAGATTGGTTAGCATATGTCATTGCCTGCAGCTACAGCTGGTCTGTCATTATGATAGCCGTTACGATGTCGTCAGCTTCAGTATGAAACTGTCAGGCGGCTGAGATAGGCAACACTATTGTACTGTAGCATACCGTTGGTATGTTGTAACCACTCGCCATGCTAGTGCGAGCAAGATTTCGATGCTCTCGCTTCACGCTTCTGTTTCTGTGTCTTGTCTTGACGGCGCTTGTGTACGCGCTGCTGAACTTTCTGACTGACATATCAACATGGAACCATCAACAACAGGAGTATGAGCTACATGCCGTCGTCATTAGCAACAGCAGCAGCAGCTACAGCATTCGACGTCCGATCGTCATCCCGTCTGTCAGTTTAGTGAGGAAGTTCAGTAGAGCTGAAGATGCGACCGAGTCAGTGGTGAGATTGAGTGGCGAGAACGCCATGAACGACGACGGCCAAGCAGATACGGGCACGGAAGACGACGGCAAAGTGGGGGCGACTGTCATCAAGCCAGGCGACGTAGAACATCGTGTTAGGCGCGAGGCAGCTCGACTGCGCCTACGACCACCCAAGAGTGTTCAGTACTCGTACGGACAATGGCAGGTAGTCGACGTCGGCCGTCAGGTGTATGTCTATTCGGCGTACTACGACACAAGACCGGACATCGACTGGCCGCAGGTGCGTGTCATTGCCGTAGCCGAGTCGGACGTGGAACTGTACGGATTGTGTTGTTTGCTGTGGTACCCCTCACAGCGTCTGCCCGACGTGGCCGAGATCAGCATCGTACAGGCCGGACAGAAGATCTCCCCCGACGAACATACGATACTTGAACAGTTTATCTTCTCGTGCCGTCTGGATGCGAACAAAACCGACACGCCGCCGACGTCCGTCTCGCTCGTCGCACCAAGCACCTTCCGGTTGTCGAATCTGCTTCCGGTCCAGGTTCCGGAGCGGCCGGAGCGCGTGATCGAGCTTGGACACTGCATGTCGATACGCTACTGGAAGCAGGATGCATTTCAGCTGGTCGAGTGGCTGGAAGCGCACCGGATGTGGGGGATCGGCGAGGTCAACGTCTACGCGACACAGATCGACAACGTGACCGACAGCATTCTGACGAGGTACTCGGCCGACTCGGACTTCGTGAAGTATCGGCAATCTCCGGGTCCCGTCGGCGACTACAACGAGTACGCCATCCTGCTGGCTATGTCGCCGGTCATCAATGACTGTATGTACCGCAACCTGTACCGCTACCGCTACGTCGTTTGCACCGACCTCGATGAGATGATTGTACCCGCCAGTCCGCATCATAACTATACAGAGATGCTTACAGCTGCAGCCGCTGCAGCAGCGCGAGCAAACGCCCTCATCCACTCATACATGTTCAGAAACACATACTTCTTCTTGGACTTCGGCGCCACGGAAAGAGAGCCTTGGTACTTGCTGACGCAGAGGTATTGTAATTTATAACGCAGTAGGCCTAGTATATATAGGGACTTTTTATAGGCTTAAGCAAATACGTTCCACGCTTGAACATGTGGTCATCAGAGATGACAATCTGCAGTCCATCACGTGATCACGTTGACTTACTTCCACTGGCAAAAATACTAATAAAATTACTGTCAAACACGCAGCCAGATCATAGCTTATGGTTGTTATTTCATCGAGCAAGTAAACTCGACATTTATATATTTAAAAAGGTTTCGACATCGGGATGATGGTTTGCTACTAGCGTTTTTCACAATTCGAACGTCTGCTCGTGTTTGTTAATTATTATAATTTGTGTCTAGGGCCTCATTTTTGTTCAGACTCTATCTTTTTGTAATTTGCTTTTTTTGGTGTACATGTAAGCTTATTAAAACGAAATTTTTCATTTTTACAAGGTAAAGTACTGTAGCAGCACACTGATGAGGTGAAGTACGGTACACGTAGACTTACGTCACATAGATAGAGCCACACGCTCGTAGTTAAATTCGTAGTGTTTTGAACGTGGGCTGCCTGCTGATTATGATTATTTTAATATTTTGCGTGATGTCCAGGTACACGAAGCGCGTTCGACGAAGTCGCTTCGGCTATTCAGCCAAGTCGATAACGCGAACATTGAGTTGCATCGCGCTGCAGAATCATCTGTGCTGGAAAAGTCTTCCCAGTTACACCGGGCAGCCCAACTGGAACGTGGACGTTCCGCTGGACGTCGGCAAAAACCAGCATTACAAGAAGTGTCATTTTGACAAGTTTCTGAAGAAGAACGGCGTCTGTCATCGGATGATGACGCGCTCTGGAGTCAGGAACGACCGGGCGATGCTCAGATTCGGCGAGCAGTTGGCGAACGCCGTCGTCAAGAAATTACTGGAACTCGATCTTATTGAAAAGACAGCGGATGGCAGCTGAAAAAATACTAGGCCTATCGCCTACTTCAAACTTGGAGCGCATTGATTGTGCTTAAAATACGTTTAAAATAATACGGCCGAACCAGCCCATGCAATGGCATGGTGAGGGTAAAGTGTTGCAAAACTTTTTATGCAAATTTTCCTAAATATTTTTAGCGGTAAAAAGGGGTGTTGGAAATAGGACGCAACAGATATTTTGCCAAAAAATGTTTTGCATTGCATGTAATTGCGACTTTATTGCGACTCGACACAAACTTAGTTACGGCATATACAGTTTTATACATGCATGTGTCCCAAAAAAGCATCCCGACATTTTCGACTGTAACTTGAAAACCAATTATCAGATTTCGATAATTTTTGGTACAAATATTCCCGACAAAACTTGGCATCAAATGACTATTTAGTTTCCCACCTCACTCAACGTTTGTTCCTGCACTATCTGGGGAAAACGCAACCAGCGAAATATCACTTTTATCCAATGCAATGTGATTGCTTAATTAACACTCTGCTGCATGACAGTCAAACCTTGTAATCGACTGGCTGTTGGGGCCCACAAATTAGGATAAATTGAATTTATAGACTTTTTTCATTCATTTTAACACATATTATACTTGGTCTGCTTTTCGCAGGTAGTGGAAAAGCAAACATTGAGTGAGGTGGAAACTATTTAATAGCCAGTTGTGTCAGAACTATTTCTGCCAAAAATTATTAAAATAAAATCTGCTAATTTTTCTTTAAGTTGCGATCGATAATGTCGGGGATGGTTTTTTTCCAGGTTTTCTGTTTATTTCAACACATATTTCGCTTGATCTGCTTTTCCTAGTAGTGCAGAAGCAAATATTGAGTGAGGTGGGAAACTGAATGGTCATTTGATGGCAAGTTGTGTCGTGAATATTTGTACCAAAAATTGTCAAAATTTGATAATTGGCTTTCAAGTTACAGTCGAAAATGTCGGGGATGCTTTTTTTGGCACACAGTGTATAGGCACTTAGGCCTGTGCTTTATGTGACTGCTAATAATAATTAGTATTGTTGTACATCATGCAAATTGCACATGTTTTAGGGTCTGGTGTGCCACGGAAGAACTGATCAGACGTATTTTATATTGTAGTTTATTCAGCATATCTGACTTAATGATGTGATTGTTATTCAAGGTTTACAAATATTTTTGTTATATGATTATATATTTTTAATGTTTTGATGATATTGTGATTTTGACCGTTAGCTTGAATGAACAGTAAAAAAGAAAAAAATCAGCAATATGAGGTAGAGGTATAAACAAAATAGAGTGAGTGAAAGTTTCTCTTTTTTCTGCAAATAAAAGGCATAGCATCGTGTGTGAAATCCCGACTGACACGGGCACATAGTCATATTTTAGCTGGAGATGGAGAAATTTACGAGATTTCTTCGACTGAAATTGAAGTGTGTTGACATTTCTGTTTTTTGTGAAAGTTTTATTGAGCAAAACATGCGTTGTTACAATCATATTTAACATTTCAATCTTTTATTAACAATTTAACATTTACCGTATTATATTCACTGGTATTAGACTATAATTTGACTGAAATTTCTCAAAACCTTGTGGTCCTGCAGAGTACACAGATCGTAAATCTCTGACTAACCTAGTATGGTAATTATGGCAGTCTGGCAATTGGTGGCAGGGCGCGTGCGTCGTGCAGGCTTCCGGCGGAAACACTTGATGCGGTCACGTGACGTGTGACGTCAGCCAGGTGTCCTAATGCCCCGTGGATGCAGTGGCGTAGCCAAGGGGGGGCAGGAGCCCAGGCCCCCCATCCTCCAGACAAAGCATAAGTATACGTATAAACTGCACAGAATTTGCCAATTTGGGCAGTTTATTTTCGGGAAAATAATTAAAATTGTTGCCAACAGATCTCATCTTTTAAAGCTAAAATGCACCATATTCGCTGGGGAGCTTACAACGCTCCCCCAGGCCCCCTAGCTGAATTTTAGGGGGTCCTACTTCTAAGGGAAGGGAGGAAAGGAAAAGAGGAGGGCACGTGAAGGGAGGGAGGGGCAAAAGGGGGAAAGGAGGAAGGGAAGGGACAAAAGGGGAAAGGGAAGGGG
>Ga0056128_1005272_pt1 | contig 16254 bp, 9 predicted proteins | sample WorMetLIZISLAND2_FD_71113 | JGI IMG/M metagenome (GOLD analysis project Ga0056128, IMG submission 71113) | Marine gutless worms symbiont microbial communities from Max Planck institute for Marine Microbiology, Germany - Olavius geniculatus... ... | reverse complement strand
CCTTCGAGTTTACGAAAAAGCTTTACAGTTCCTGAAACTAGAGTCTTCCAGGCAGCCGATGGTGAAAATTTGGAGATCCTAGCTTGGACCGTTTTTGCCTGATCCACCCGTGTGACAGACGGACGGACGGACGGACAGAATTGCGATAGCTAAGACGCGCTGAAAGCATAGCTGCTTTCGCGCGTAAAAACAAATCATAAATACCTGGCTGCGTAGGTCTTGTACCAGCTTAGGATACTGACTCAGATGGTTCTCAATCGACAAACTATTCTGCTTCATCTGCAGCGCATACATTAGACGCAGACAGTATGAAAACGAGACCGGCCGATGAATGTTTATTATCAAATGACAGACACAGAGTACAGACCAAACCTAGTGCTCATTTAATAATGCCTGCCAAGGATTGTTATCAAATTCAGTCAAAGTCAACAGGGTTCACACTTGATTGACGTAATACGTGTCAAAAAATAATTACTGACTTACTGCATTACTTCTGCTTGTTTCAACTCTTTCACTGCCAGCCACTGGCGACTGTGGCGACAAGGTGCTTTCAATGCCATTGACGACTGTAGAAAAGTTACAGGCGGTCTGAGTTTCATTTACGTTTTCCAAAAGTTTACACTAATTTAATTTAATTTAATTTTGACATTAACGCACTCCCGGTCCGGGCTTGTTCAGGAGGGCAGCATAACTATTGCATACTACTATTACTATGTTGAAAAATTTGGCATTCACAGTTGAAAACTCGAGAGCAAAAAAGTTAATAACAAAAAAATTCTAAGTTAAAAAGTTAGTCAGTGCTTTAAATTTTATACTTAAATCAAACCTGATGGTGACTGCCAAATTACATTGCTTTCTTGTTACTCACTTACAGTGATTTGTCTAAATCGAAATCTAAAAACAATTTGCTACAGTGCCAGCCATTGTCACCAAGTTAACAACTGTCAATCAGAATCACTGTGTTGGTGCTGGCTTGTCCTAGGTGCAAAAAGTGGAAATAAACAGTTCAGTTTTCAGCCTGGATCTAAGTTCCAACAAATTAAAAAAGTTTCAACGTGGCTGACACTAGCCAGCCACAGCTAACGTGTCAAAATGATCACCTCGACTTTGATTTCCTTGGCTCTGTTGGCGTATCGCAGAGTGTTGTACGAGTCCTCATAACTCAATGACGAAGGACTGCAACATTAACACAAAACATCCATCGCACATCACCATCATTACTTCACTTACCACGGCAATCCAACACCATGGAATCAATAACCGTAAACATCTTACTATAATGTGCACAAAGTCTGTCTGTCAATGCCTTCCCTGTTGCACGGTCACGGAACCTGACGACGGCGTTCGAATCCCTCGACCTTAGGTACGTGTGCCCCCTCCCCACCTTACACCCCACTTCCCCCAATGGGCAGACTGAGGGGGTGGGGGTTGAGTTGTTGGGTCGTCTTTCCCCGCTGATTCGGCCAAACCCGTCAGCTTAGTGCACCGTGTGGTGCTTCATGGCGGAAACTCCCTCTTATCGGGCGAGGAACTTCTAGTTACCAAATAAGCCTAATTATTTCACCCAAAAAAGCCAGCAAAATAGCAAGAGCAAGGTATAACAAATAATGACACAACGCAATGAGAACCATACACAATAATGTGTAATAGCAACCATAAACACCACATGGCTAAGTAAAAAAATACAATATTCAGCCATCAGGTAAACAGAATGATATATGGGGATGAAAAAAAAGAAACAAGACAATCGCAAGATGCAACAAAAACTATACAAATAGTCGAAACATTAAGAAAACAAACATAAACTATGCAAACCAAATAACTACAAGACAAATGCCAAAAATAACAATTCAAATAGGCATAAAATGATGATAAAACTAATTCAACACCAGAATAAAAACCCCTTAAAGGGACTTCAACACAGCACAGTTTTCTCCAATAAAAATTCTCCATGACAGTTCCAAGCCAAGTGAAAACTATTAACTAGCCACATGTTCTGGACAATTGACTGAACTGATGACTAGACTGTGAAAATTAAGTAAGTAAAGGCTGTGACCTGATAGCAGCAATCATGACAGTCCGACAGTTTCCACCAAGAGAATCTTTGAGTATCCTTGTCAGTTTGCTGTCTCGATATGGCACATGACCTTTACTCTGTGTGACAACCAAACACAAATTAGTTCAATAAGTTGATAAATTCATCAAATTACAACCTTTATATACATTGTTGTTGTTGACGTTTCGGCAACCACTGCTGCCTTCGTCGAAATGACCGTCCACCAGGTGTCGCTGTGGCGGACAATAAGTAATCATCGATGTATATAAAGGTTGTAATTTGATGAATTTATCAACTTATTAAGTTACATTTCAACATATGAGTTTATTTAAAAACAAATTAGTTCAATTGCTTGCTTCCTATGTGACCTTCCTAACAGGCAGTATTACAGGACATGCCCATCTGTCTGTCTGTCTGTCCACTAGATTACTGACACAACTCTGGTGTTAAAACTTGAGGAATAGAACATTTATTGTCTGATTTTGTTCGCACATTTTTGCTTCACGCTTTTCTATTGCCCGTGTTTCTTTAACTAGCTTATCATATAGTCATCATCCGTGAGTCCAGCAACGGAAGCGAAGTGGAGGTTTTAGTGTGTCTGGGGACCGATGTTTCCAGCAGAGTCAAAAGACAGAAAACCTCTGTGGATCTGGGGGCAAAAACACCAAAGGCTGATGATAGAACAGCGGGCAAAAAAACTGTTAAATCTGCTTGTAATTGATAATATTATTTAGCAATTTTACTTCACCAGTCGACAGCAGCACATTATTGTATTCAACCAAACCGCAGTTTAGCCCCCTTCCACCAACTAAAAAAATTATCATTGAATCTTTTACGTTTTACATGGACGCCCTCAGGCAGCTAGCTACACTGCTGCGTGAGGCTTTTTATATCTTTCAAGCAGAAAGTTTCGTGATTAAAATTCTTTCAGTACATAAAAAACCGATTTGGTAACACTAACGCTAACACGTTAGTGTTCATTGTGCAACGCAAATAGTCTATGTTAAGGCTGTTAACAATAAGAAAAATATTCAGCACTGTATGCAAAAGCAGACAGCTAAAACTGATAATTTCTAACTAAGCAGTTGTTCCTTTTTACTTCGGTGGCATGGTCTGAAGTAATTTTGCACGGTAGGTTATTTTTTGTCTTTTTACTGACCAGCCGCGGAAAACATGGCAGATGCTCGCAGAACCCAAGGGTTCCGTGGAACCCCGGTTGAAAATCACTGCTTTAGACCCTCATTTACGCCAAAACTAGTGATAAGTTGTCGTTATGCATACCAACTTAACACTTAGTCCGTCGTAACTCGGATTTAGTCCGAGACTAAAGTTATGACGTTGTTATGCATATGGCCCCAGACGATTAAGTTTTCCAAAGAACTTTCCCCCATCTGAATTCTGCATGGATTGGATCTCTTTGCTTTTCCTAAGATCTTTTCGATGTCTGTAAACTATTCAACCAATTAGATTACAGCCTGTGAGTAAAGCGAAAAATAAGACTGTAACTTTTTTGCTTTCATTCAACTGGCATTCTCAAAGGGCAAGTAACTCAACCTCCCAGCCCTCCGGGGTAGGTAAATCAAGCACTGGCCTGTCTGGCTAGGCTTAAGGCAAGGTGCATTCACCTGCATCAGATGGCAGCTAACAATGTGTGATCCCATATGGCAGGTGATGCTCCATACCTCTGTGATGAAATCCCACAAAGACCCTTTAAGCCTTTTTTGCAAACTAAAGCAGCAGGCATTGGTACCTTCCCATCAGCCAGGGCATTGATACAGTTTCCGAGGGCAAGCAGCGAACGGTTGATGTTAGCGCCTTCACGGAACCTCGCTCCACGGTTGGTTGTCACGGTCGCCCTCTCAGACCCCGCGAGGTCAACCAAAGACAGCTTGCCCACTTTCACATTGATCGTAGTGTTTGCCGTCCTGTCACGATGTTTTACATAGACCTGCAACAAACCATTCCAACCAACTCAGCCTTTTATCCCCACCAGATTGACAGGACTACGTTATGTGACAGCGTAGTCTAACATTGAGCAGACCCCACTAATTAACTCAGGCAGCAACTCGGCAATAGTTAGCTGCATTTCAGTCGCTGCCGTGGTGTTGAAGCAAACGTGTCACTTTGCATTTATACAGAATAAAGAGGGATTTAATCTGAGCTATATACAGTGTTGAATGTGTCTTATAGCAGCTTCCCCCTAAACATTCTATGGCCCGTTACCTTCGCAGCTAAATAGTACCCCATAGTTACCACAGCTAATAAGATCAACAGGAACAGTTTGTCAACTTAAGCATTGGTTGCAGTCGTTCACACAAACCGAAATGACATATACATGCAACGTATATGACCAACACCAAAGTCAACTCAGCCTTCTATTCCTCAAGGGTAGTTAAATCGAGTACTGGCATGTCTGGCTAAGATTGGGGTGGCGCACATTCATCTGTGTTGAGTGGCAGCTAACAATGTGTGATCCCATATGGCAGGTTATACTCCATAGCTTTGTGAAGAATTCTCACAAAAAGCTACACATTTAATCTTTTCCACCTTCAAGATCTACGTTAGTTTCATATCTCGTACACCACCTATGGACACAGGCACAATTCCTTCATCTGCAAAGCTTTCAGAAATGCTTCACCCAAAAAAGCAAACAAAAGCAAGCAAAAATCCTGAAAACCCAACAGATATCTGCTTAACCGAATTTCAAAAATGTCTTTAGTGAACATTATCACTGTCACCTGGAAGACAGCATGAGAGCGTGAAGACTCAGCGTTGGCGTCAGTCGGATGCTGAGTTCGATTCTTATTCCCAGATGCCAGCATCGTCAACAACTCATTCGCTGTACCCGGCTGTACAATTTACATACACAGTCTATACATCAGTAGTACTGGTGACAAGGCTTGTGACAATACAATATTAGTAACACCGGGAATAGGGCCAGCATGTGAGTTAGCAGAGTTATGGTTCTTATTGCCAGCACTGTCAGAAAATCACCCATCATACAAGGCTACACACCAATCGTTACACAGTCTATACGTTGACTCACACTAGGCATAGAGTTATTAATGTTAAGAGTTTGTATTTTATGGTTCTTAATATTGCCAGATGCCCGCATAGTTCATTCACTGTACCAGGCTGAACAATATATCATAGTATGTACGGAAAATATTACAGTCTAATCTAAACATCAGTAACCCTGCAAATAGGCTGATGTCTATACATCAGTAGCACTAAGATCAAAAATGCAAGTAGCAGCGAGTGGTACAAGCGAGCAAGAGAATTCAACTTTTAAATTGTCATAAGACACGTTAGCACTAGATAGAACTGTTAGACAATCATGTACTTAAATATTGACATTACCTTGTGGACTGTTAGTCCAGCTACCACGGCGTTACCAGCAGCATCAACACGCAGGGCTAGAGGTCCTCCAGGACACATCAGATCCCTCACCTGCTCATTGTAAACCTATACACAGACACAGATAAATGTGTGCTGCTGCACTACCATGTGAAACTAATAATGAAACAGAACACCCATCTATACAAGAGATCCATAACAGAACTTGGGCTTGTGCTCCGAGTTAAGCAAAGTCAGGTTTAAAGGTCACTAAAGGACACTAAAATTAACTTACCATTTTCCTAAAAAAAGCACAATTTTCTGAAAATTTCGACAGTAATATCAGCACCCAGCATGTTTGTCACCACGAAGAAAATTACATTTGAAATCGACAATCTACGAAAACAACGCAGAAAACGATACACCATGTTGACAGGCAGATGACGTATATAGCTTCAATCAACATATTATATATGCAAGGTGAAATGTCTAATTCAGATCTACATAAATTTCACAAGTGAGTTTGACCATGGCCATGGACCTTTAAATGAGCATTTCAGTAATGGCTGCAACACAATGGCCAACATCGCCAACCAACAAAGATGGCCGTCACTGCTAGCACATGTTAAGGGCACAGTGAAGAAAAATGCACAAATTTTTATAAAAATTAAGCAAAACACTGCAGCATTTATTGGCAAGCAGCCAGCCATGTTGGTAACAGCTACTTCAGCTACTTAGTAATTACCCATCCAGTCATTCGCTCTAACTCAAAACAGATTATAAGGTCATCATAAATACCGATAAATTATAAAAAATAGAGCATGATCGTAATACAGCTTTTAACTGCCCACATCCATTTCTGTTCGCAGCAAAAAGTACCATAAGCCAAGAGACAGTTATGTCCACAACATAACGGTTAGTTCTTACAGTCTTAGGTTAAGACAGATATTTTGTGCTGCGTGTGTTCCTTCTTTCTGTAAAAGTTAAATTTTGTGTTTCATTATGTGTTTATGTGTTTATATGCGTGCACTGCTCAAAAGACCATCCCTGATACGACCTATGCTGTGTCGTGTGGGATGCAAAACCTTACTCACTCACTCCACAACACAGAGACACACAATGTATAAGCATTTTTCAAAATATAAGACAGATACATCTATTGTCTACAGCACAACAGAGATATATCTTTAAAGGCACGATAATAACATATCTATAATAAACAGATGTAATTATCGAAAAGTGTGAAAAGTGTATTCCACAACATAGCAGAGCTGTACACCACAGTAGGAGACAAACTGGACAACGCAATAAAAATACCTCAAGATAGGACACAGACACATCATAGACTCGGTCGTTCTTGCCGTCATCAATCTGACTGAACAGTGCCATCACAGCTGAGAACGTAATTCCAGGAGACTCCGTTGTTCCCAGCATGGTGTACGTCTTCCCGGCACCCGTAGCACCATATGCAAACACTGTATAACATAACTTACAACTTATATATACATTAACTAAGAACTGTAACTAATTTATACGCAGCACTGTATACTCGCCGTATATCCAATCAGGAAACTCCACAATTCCTAGCATTTTGTATGCCTCTAGCACTATACCACGGTATGCAAACACTATGTTCAACAACAGGCCTATAACATATCGCTAATATATTACAAAAAAAATAAATTTCTTCCCACTATATATTAATGTGTGTATACTGAGATAAGGCAACAACAGCATACAGAGTTTGCCACATCAGTTTTGCAAAAGAGTTTCATCTCAACATAATGCAATTAAAATATTATGTCAAACCGTGCAGTGCATACTGTAAGCACTTTACAGTAGTATCATAGCTGGTTTAATTCAGTGCTGGTGGGACGTTTAAACTAGGACAAATACCAATGTCTGTAACACTGTTATTAAAAGGCGATTTGCACATTATCAAAGTGCAGAATTAATAGTACATGAACACATTAACCACAAGAGTATAAAAGCAAAACTAAGATGTGCTTAACCAAAAACAATAATACATGGTTCATTTAACATAACGGTTTTACAAAGTCAAATACTCACACAAGTACAGCAAATGAGTGACTGATTATGACAAATCAACAAAATTTTACCACAGGCATTATATCCATTGAGGACATCAGCTACAACACTCTGAGCTGTGAAGCGGAATACTTCCTCGTTGGACGCATTCTCGTCAAAAACACGATCAAATGCAAAGTACACATTGCGGTTCACGCGCTTGTTAAGGTCACGGAACGCACGCTTTCGACCTCGGCAGAGCTCGGGAGACGTCTGAATCTTGGGATCAAATACGATCACTTTGTCGTCGACGACCTTTGCCGCGACAGGCAACTGACAGCTGCGTTCTTTGTCATTTTCACCGCGCAGGCGCACCACGACCGTTATGCTCTGATGACTGGCCGTCGACTCTGTCGAAGACATTTCTCTCTCCTTGGTTTAAATCCTGAAAGAAAACACCCGATAAACACAAAACTAAATACAGAATTTGCATTACAAAAATACAGATTTTCTACAGCCGCTTTATTAGTACAAATTCGGCTAAACACAGTGAGGTTCCCAGCACGATATTAGTTACAAAATCTTAGGAAGACTAGTGCCGAAAATCGCTTAACACTGAGCGTTGGGCCGGTAGTTATAGTAGATAAAAATGCGCAAATACTAGTTTAAAAAATATGACGAACAACGAAACGATGGTACAAACAGTCCACGGTGCCAATCGAAAATTTCAAAAGTCCACGGTCAACACGCCATTATCCGTATATGGTCGAATCATCTCAGCCTAATGAATCTAGTTTGCAATCGATTACACCAACACAAAAATCAACAATACCGTCTCAGTATATCCGTTGCAAAATACGGCAGTAATATTTTCAGGAAACCATTTAAATGTCACTTTTGATAATCGTTCATTTGTAAACACAATTTGAATCTCGCCACACCACTTCCGTTTGGTCAAGCGACTCGCATTTCAGTAAGTAACAGGTATAGTGCCAGTAACAGAATCGACCGCTCTTCTCGATGCAGCAGCGCAGCACCGCCGCAGTGCCCTTAGGCCTTTTTGTGAGGATTTTTCGATACTTGAGTCGTGTCACAGTACAAGTATCAAATGTTATGATTACATATAAACCGTGATCAACAACAGTAGGTTAATATATATAATTTGCGTCTGGCTGCTCTGGCAACTGAACATCTGTGATGCCCTGTGTAGCCTAGCAGTGTAGGCCTATGGGCTACAGCATGCCCCAGCCTATACGACTGTCATACCTGTACGCCGCCTGTTACCTGTATTGCCGTCCATTAGGCGTACTCAGTGTAGATATACAGCAATCATGGCTGAGACAGACATGAAGCATATTATTTTGTTAGTCTACTGCGCTATCAATGTGGTATGTATTTATGCCTGTAATATAACCAGGGCTTGACCAGCAGGTATGCGTGTATGAAAATCTCGTAGGGCCTATGCGTTAAAAACGACAAAAGCTGTTGAGGGGCTGTCCACATCGCTCGGTGGAGGGGGAGTTCAGGAATGGGTTGTAGGCGTTATATGAGGGAGAAGGGTAGCCCCTGTTCTGTATGTCATTCATTGTTTGAATGGTGAAAATTAGCTGCATGGGGCAAATTTTTCGACTGTCGGAGTCCGACAAAATTTGCGATGTAAATCGTATATTCGCCAGTGTTCTTTGACTGTCATCATAATTATGCATTGTTGTCATTGCTTCAGTGGAAAGAAATAAAGAAAAAATTAAAAAAGTATGTGTCTATTTTTTGTACGTATAGCTGACCCCCTTGTACATGAATTGATAGTGTACGTGTTACGGAGGTTGAGAAAACAGTTGGGAGAGATAGAGGGTTCAAGCCCCCTCCCCAATTTCTCGGCAATTCAGACACTGGCCTCATCGCAGATATACGCTTATTTACTCCATACCACACTGTGCTCCCATGTGGTCTTGCTCTAGATGGCGAGAAGAGGACTCGCCGCCGGCCGGGTGCCCCCTCTCCAAAATCCCCCGCTCTCAGCCATTTGGTCTTTGAGCATCTATACCCTTCGGGCTTCGTAACTGAGGGCCTCCAATTTACTGTTGAAACTGAGCCACTAAATGTTTGTCAGTTGTACCACTCTAGACAGCGTTGTATGTCGATGATTGACAGGTGATAGGCCTACAGGGCAAAAAATGCTGGCGATTGGCGCCTGGTCCCACGCCTCGCCGCTGGAGATACACGCCTGCATCACAGTGTTTGTCAGTCTTATACCACTACAGACATTGTTGTATATTTTTAGGTATATCCATCTCGGTATATAAACAACACCAAGATCAACTCAGCCTTTCATCCCTCCGGGGTAGGTAAATCGAATACTAGCATATCTTGCTGGGGTCAAAGCAGGACAAGTTGACCTCTGTTGGGTGACAGGTGTCATCCCACAAGGCAGGTGATGCTCCGTAGTTTCGAGATAGTTTTCCATGAAAAGCTATAATTTTTACACCAGTACCACTCTAGACATTGTTGTGTGTTGTTGGCAGGTGATAGGGCTGGGTATGCTGGCGATTGGCGCTTGGTTTCACGCCTCGCAGGAAATACACGCCTATCTGACCGTATTTGTGAATGACGCCCATGACTCGTCACTGATCGCATGCGCCGCTCTACTGCTAGTCGCTGGACTTGTACTTACTCTGATCTCCGTGCTCGGCATTCTGGGACTGGTGCTCAGAAAACCCATCTTCATCTTTGCTGTAAGAAATAAATTCTGACTGATTAATTGATTTTAATTGATTGATTGATATTCATATACACTGTGTCCAAAGGTATTTTGTTATCGACATTCAACAGCTTAGTTTGCTAAGAAATAATATTTCACGACGAAATTTGTTGAATATTTCAGCAATTTATTGGAGGATTAAGTGTAGATTCAAATTTGACATCTCTGCTACACGGTGTCTGGGGGTTACATTTTTTTCCGGACACAGTGTATATTGCTTTAGAAAATAGTCTTTTCCAGACTTACTTCAGTCATAACCGTGTCTCAAAAAAGTGTCACTTTTTCTGACTGACTCTGTGAAACATTGTTTGGTGTGATTTTTAAAAATAATTTTTAACATGCAACATCAAGAAGATACTAAAGACGTAAATGACTGAAGCTTTGTCTGTTTTACCTTAATACTATTGCTACACTACCTTGTGAAATGCAAAAGTTGTAGTTTGGCCCTTTAGAACAATGAATTCGTGCTGGGCAGCTGACAGATTAGCTGATTGATTAATTAAATATATTGTTGTTGTTGTTTCAGAACTCAAAATATAAGTTTTTTCTATACACAATTTTTTCTCTAGTTGCATGATTTTCAAAATTTATATTTTACAAGGTAGTGTAGCAACACATATGCAGCAGATTGTAGGATATTTATCATCACGTTGCTGAAATTCAAAATACCGCACATTTTTCAAGTTCATAATATAGTCTCTCTGTGAAAGAATTACTAAAATCGTCCAGTGTCTGGCAAAGATAGAACTTTGATGGCATGTTTTAACTGCCCACGCCGAATCGATGGCGGTATTGTTTTCAACATCAAGAAAAACATGTTGATCTAGGTATCTCTAATTAGGTTCATAAACCACAGCAGGCGCTTTGTGTAGTGCTTGATTTCTGGTTGAATTATTCACTAAGTGATTGACCAATTGATCAATCTATAATTTATTGATTAATTGGCTCATTAATTGGTTAGATAATCGATTGATTGATATTCATTTTTGACACGCTCTGCAGCAGTTTGCTCGCAATTTGTAGTGGAAAGTTTCAAGCTATAAATGGCCGTATCTCGTAAATGGCGAGAGAAAGGATAGGACCAAAGTTACTATTAATCACTAATAGGAAGTGACATAAGCCCTTTCGGATGAGCTAGAAATGATCGACCTTAGATGACCGTGAAGGTCAGTACTGCAACAGGAACTGTATAGGCTGTAGCGCGTTTTTCCTAGCGAGAGCTAGGCTTTCTTGTATTTATTGGTGGTGGTATAAGTTGGTAATGTCGTCGGTTACATCAACGAAGTTAACGCCGGGCCCGGTTAGTACTTGGATGGGTGAGCGTCGGCAGGCGGTTAAACTACCTCTGTAGGTAACAGTCAACTCAGCCTGGCCGTTCCTCTGTGGGTAGGCGCAGTGAGTACCAGTGAAAGCTGGGACGTAATCAGGCACACCGCGCGATGCACTAGCCCTCTATCTGTGGTCTGGTAGTGTCTGGCTGAGGGCTAAGAAAACGGAGATCAGCACCGCCCTAAAGGTCCCTTCGCTCGAAAAGGATTTTTACGCGCGAAAGCAGCTGCTGCTTTCAGCGCCTCTTAGCCATCGCAATTCTGTCTGTCCGTCTCACGATTGGATCAGTCAAAAACGGTGGTAGGTAGGATTACCAAGTCTTCACCGTCGGCTGTCCGGAAGATTCTTGTTTTAGGAACCGTAAAGCTTTTCCATAAATTCGAAGGGGGTCACCCTGAACAAAGGTGCTAAATGAGAGGGGGGTGGGCAAAATCTGCGACTTTTGGCCAATAAGTCGCTGTATCTCAGTAACGGTGTGAGATAGGGCCTGGGTTACTATTAATCACTGATAGGAAGTCGTTCACTGACTCTCGATTGGCGCCGAATTCAATGACCTTGACTGCCAAAGTAAAGGGTTTTATGGATTTTTTGGTGATTTCGGGCTGCAACACAAGTCTATCATTCACGACTTGGCGCCACGTATGGAACTATAGTTATGCGATCCAGATAGAGAATTTGGTATTTGTATATTAACTTAGCGTGAACATCCAAATTTCAGCTAAACTACTGAACCGGAACTGCTGTAGGCTTTCGCGCGTCTCGTGAGCATTAGCTCAGATTTCTTGTTACGTTTACGTTATTGATGTATGAATATGTGGTTGTGTAGCACATGTGGCTGCAGCTGATCGTGCTGTTGATGGGCCTGATCAGCGGCTTCATCGTCGTCGGATTCTACTGGGATGTAAGTGTTCAGTTCACTCGGCTCTACAACTTAGGACAGTACGTCAGCTAACAGACGACGAATGTCAGCCCAGTGCCGAAATATCGTGCAGCCGTCTGCAGTGTCGTAGTTTAAAATGTAAATTGGGGGAGGCTCGCTTTCTTCTCCTTTTTCTTTCCTTCCTTCCCTCTCTTTTCTCAATTTTTGTCCCTTCCTAACCCCCCCTTTCCTTTCACCTGGCCCTTTCTCCTTTTTCCCTCGCCTTAGAACTTACAAATGGGACCCCTAAAATTTAGCCAGAGAGTTTGAGGGAGCATTGTAAGCTTACCCAGCGGGGTCTAGGGAGGGCCTTAGCCGAAACCCAGTTTGGTGCGTTGTAGCTTAGCTTTAAAATAGGACAATAATTAAAATTTTTGCCACCAGATATCATGAGTATCAACTGACCAAAATGGCGTTTAAGCGTGTGTTTATGATTTGTCTGGAGATTGGGGACCTGGGCGCTCTGTGCCCTCTAAGGTACGCCACTGGCCGTCCTTCCAGCTATATACAATCCACTGTTCAACTATAATCCTCTTTGAACTTGGAGCTGAAAATCGACACAACGATTATTTCTCTGTTGGGAAACGTTCATACAAAATTTGGGTTTTTGAGGCTTTTGAGTTACGAACCTGTACGCCATGGATGGACAGACGCGGACAGACGGGTACTACATGTAATGTGGCCTACTGGGGCTGCCGCATAATAATACACAGCACAGGCAGTGAAAGATTCAAACGTGCTGTAGTTTTAGAGTTAAGCCACGTTATTAATGTCTGTCAGCTGTATCATCAAAAAAACTGAACAGATTTCTAATGACGTTTTGTAAATGGATCATAAAATGTTGAGATTCCGGTGGCGATCTGAATTTTTATGAGGACGACGGATTATTATTCAGAAATCTCTGCCAGTAAGAGATAATAAGTTCTTTGTATTTGCCAGGCGGCGACACTGTTCTTGTTGACGGAGGTTTGAGACGTGTGATCGATTTCAGTCGATTTTGTGTTGTCATTGGTGTGCAATAGATTCATCGTTTCGTGAAGGACGGCATGCGAGGACAGCTGGAGATGTATTCGGAATCTGAAGTATCAATTCGCCACGCCTGGGACAGAGTCCAAGTCAAAGTACGTCGATAAACTAGGCAGGCTACTAGATCAATTTCAATTACAATCACAACAATTATTTTGCGTAGCACAGATGAAATAGAAGTTTCCGACATTGGCTTTATCTCTACATCTGGTGGGCGCAGAGCACCTATAGTCAGTTGCGGATCCAGAAATAATGAATAAGGGGGAGTAAAAGGGTAGGGATGCATGGGATATGGGGAGATGACTGTGCCCCCTCCCCTCAAAAAAAAAATTTGGATAATTTGACACAAAAATTAAGTATTTTCGTGCAGAATTTTGCTTGGTTCAAAATGCATCCAGTCAGTAGGACTGGTTGCGTCCCCTTTTTGAATCCGCTACTGCACCGAGTGAAAAATAAGTGGGGAAGTTTTGTATAGGATGTAAATCAAAACTCTTCCCCCATTGTTACTGAAAATGGGGGGGAACTTGCATCCGATCTCGACTTCAGATTTGGGAGGATAAATGCCACTGGTTTCCAATGTGCCGCGGCATCTAAGATTAATTAAGTAAGTAAGTAAGTAAATGATTTATAAAGCGCCAAAGTCTCAGAAAAAATCAGGGCGCATTAGTAATAACAAGCAGCTGAAAATTTCGTTACACTGCGTTCGCTTTGTATCTTTAAGACAGTCACTTCTCGAAGTTGGCTCCATTCTACTCTTGCAAAATGTAGGTCTTGAATCAGTGACTAATAAACTAAATAAGTTAATTATTACAATCTCAATCTTTGTTATGTTGTTATCGACAAACGGACTTTTACTAGACTACCCAGTATGGTGAATTTGAAAAGCTACAATTTACGTTCACGAAAATTACAGTTATTATAGAAGAAAAATGTTGACGTCAAGTTTTTTTTAAAGTTGTTGACCCTTCAACAACTGCTATTGCCTTCTTCTGAATGATTTCCTAACACTGTTTACTGTTTGTGTGAAGCGTCGTGTGTGATGTCACACTCAGTGTCGCTACACTACCGTGTGAAACGTGTGCATGTGTGTTGGTGCGTTGACAGAAGCGCTGTTGTGGTGTGGATGGTCCGTGGGATTACGTCAACTCAGAATGGTACAATGAAAACAATCCAATCGACGTAAGTTCTATCAGTAACTACTAGTAGTAGTAGTGTATAGTAGTATTAGTAGCAGTAGTAGCAACGTTAACAGTATGGGCTGTACGTGTTGGACTTGCGATTGCGAGGTCTTTGGTTAAACTCTCGGTCGGGTCACACTATCCAGTGGATACTACCAGGACGGGTGAACCGTCACAGTATATATAACCAACCACCGAAGTCAACTCAGCCTTTCATCCCTCCGGCAGTGGTGTAGCCAAGGGCGGCCCAGGGGACCCAGCCTCTCTTCCCCCAATTTTCCAAACAAAACAATCATACCTTTAAAAACTCTATTAAATTTGCCAATTTGGTCAGTTAATTCTCGGAAAAATAATTTAAGTTGTTGCCACCAGATCTCATCTTTCAAGGCTAAAATGCACCTAATTCGATTTCGGCTGGTAAGCTCACAGCACTCCCCCACACCCTTTAGCTGAATTTTAGTAGATGCTACTTCTAATGAAAAAAGGGGGAAGGAAAAGCAGAGGACAAAGAAAGGGAGGGGAAAGCAAAAAAAGGAGGAAAAGGGAGGGAGGGGAAGGGAAAGGAAGTGAAAGAGAGACGAGGTCCTTCAATTGAAAATTTCTGGCTACGCCTCTGCCCTCCGGGTTAGGTAAACCGAGTAACGGCCTATCTGGCTGGGGGTAAAGCGGTGCACATATAGGCTCCCTGTGTCGGCGGCAGCCTGGCAGGTAACACTGTGTGATCTCATGTGGCACATGACGCTCCGTAGATCTGAGATGAGTTTCCTATGAAGAGCTTTATTGTTTTTCCACCATCGGTATCTAATTGGCATGAGCGGAAAATACAACGGGACCCGCGGTGCAGTAAGCAGACGTACCGCTGCCTCATTGTGTGTGTGAATAAGCGTGAAGTATTATTCATCGCAGTTCTTTTTTGCGCTTAATTTTTACCAGGATTTTGAGTAGTACATAGCGCAAGTGGCATCATATTATATGGCAGCGGGGAGAGCAGCAATTGACCTTCCCCAAAATTTGGGCTGTCGGGAAATCTTCTTGTCGAAAAAATTGCATCGAAGAGTGCAGATTTTTGGGCTAACCCCCCCTTTCCCATTTTGGGCCAAGTTGAAATTTTGAGCACCTGTTCGGAAATTTGCAGCTTTCTGTCGGAATTCTGTTAGAAATTTGCAAATTTCTGCCTCGCTGTCTCTTTCGACCGACGACGCCGTTGCCTGTAAACATGCTGTGCAGCAAGTAGACATACTACCACGTAGCAGGGTGTGTTTGTGTGTGTGTGGCTGGTATAGGTAAGCGTGAAATATCACGTGCCAAGGTCGTGTTGTGCGCTGAACTTCAATCAGGATCGCGAGTTGTACTGGGTCGACCCTCAGGAGATTCAGCTTAAAGACGAAGTCAAGTGTCAAGAGGATGCTCAGGGACGCATTGATAACACCGCCAACCTCAACAGAATCGTACGTACTTAACTAATTCTAATTTAAATAGTTTTAAACGATCTATTACTTCCACGTTCTTGGCTAGTTATTGCAAAGTTTATTTTTTCTAGTATACCTATCGTTGTATTGTGTTACCAGTGACATTTATTGATGTATACTGTTATTTTATTGTGGCATGTTAGTGGCTGCGGCCC
>Ga0056128_1005271_pt1 | contig 16254 bp, 8 predicted proteins | sample WorMetLIZISLAND2_FD_71113 | JGI IMG/M metagenome (GOLD analysis project Ga0056128, IMG submission 71113) | Marine gutless worms symbiont microbial communities from Max Planck institute for Marine Microbiology, Germany - Olavius geniculatus... ... | reverse complement strand
TCGAAATAGTAGGCCTAATGTCAATTCACAAATATACCATATCAAACACCATAAAACACTCACGACGTTGGGGTCGCTGTCGATAAATTTACGATAAATGTTTGTCAACACATTCATTTTTTAACCGGAACTTCTATTATTCCCCTTTTTTGTTTTTATCCTCCCGCCAGTAAGTAAGTTAACACTATGTACTCTACAATTGTAGAATTATATGGCCAGCCCATCACCACAAGAGACCAAAAGACCACGGAGGTCATGCAGAACTATGATTATTGTTATCACATATACACACGGACAAGTTGTCATTCTTGTGCGGTTTATCTTGATGTAATCTGCAGTGTCAAATGACAGTGTACCTGCAGGCACTTAAGCGCTGGAATGGCTAGACACAGGAATGTCCACACACTGTCGTATCATATCGTGATGGTGGACTTAAAACGATGCCTCTGTGTCTGCATCTTTAGGGCATCAGTATTAATTACAAAATTAATACATCACATAGCATTGCTTCCGTTACCAGTCTTGGGGATATTGTCTTCTACTCGAAATAGACGTTTTGATTAAACCAAAACTTATCTAAATTTTTTACGAATGCTAGCAATATCACTAACAGACTGCGCATGTAGGCCTATCTAAAATGCATGATTCTCAGACGGGTAGGCTGAATACCTAAGGTTGCTATACATTTAAGCTGTTTTGACATTCTAAGATTTTGTCTTCTTACTTTAGCGCTATACCGTCGATTGCAGTGAACGCTTTCGGCCATATTTTCGGTTTTAGCCGAAAGTAAAATTATTGCTTTTCCGCCGACCTTTAATTTAGTGCGCGGAATTTGTGTTAAAGCACGTAGCCTATACGAGCGGATCGAATTTCAGTGCGTCCGTTTTCCTCGCCCGTCTGAAACTGCAACATATTGCGTGACGTCGAACGCTTTTAACAAAGTAACAGTGTCGCCAAAGCCATGCATGCTTCCCGGTATCATTTAGTCTCAAGTTCCTTTTTTACGTCGAATTGTGCTTTGCAACAAGCTGTGCAACAAATCTAAGACTAATCGAAGTAGTGGAGTTTGGGACTTAATCATCACAAAGATGGTGTTATACACCCGACTACAAAAAATGTAGCTATCTATCAAATCACGACGATGAAATGCAATTTATAAAACTAGATCGGCAGCTGCGCGTTGGCCGACGGCAAACAACCTCATGCTATATGGCTTGTACAAAGAACGCCGAATATTGAAAATCAGAATTTATTATGCAGTGGTAGCAGAACAATAAATCAAAATTATTGCTACGAAAATTTGCATACGAAATACAGCTAGACATTGGTAACATGTAACACAATGTTCATATAAAAAGCACTCTGTTTTTCTGTTTTCCATAGCACTAAATTTAAATAAATTTTTTAGCGCATGTAGCTGAAACAATATTAATTCAAAATATTTGAAGAACCTTAAGCAAGTCATTGATGATTTCGGTTAACGTACGTGTCAGTTCTTGGGTACCCGATACACTAGCATACATTCTGTAAACCCGGGAATGAAAATTAATAGACAACAGTGTCGCAATGTCTTGCTAGACAGAGATTTGCTTCAAGGCTCGCGAAACATCTGACTTTATACTTCCTGATTTGGTTGCATGGGTTTGCAACGATGAACAGTTTGCATCAGCGAACCAGATGAAATTCACCCTTGGAAGCAAAATAGCGACGCAGCAACTGAATGACGGCACCGGTTAAGACGACACGTTTCTTGACGTCACCGTTGAACAAAGAATATCTAACTAACAGTCAAATTGTGTTCAAACATTCCGAATTAATATACTTTCAGCTACACGTGCTGAAAGTTTTATTTACCTGTATTTTTTTAACTGCGTTACGCGAGAAAGAAAATTGATGTCTTTTTATTTGAACACCATAAACATTGAGCTGAAAATTCATCATCCTGTTGTTACAGTGTAGTTTTGCGTTGCGTTTGCGGCCGTACGGTTCACTCTTATCTTTCTGGTTGGGTTGCGGTGTTTATTCGTGTGCTGCGCAAAACGGTCGACATCGATGACGACGCATGCGCGACGTTAATACCGAATGCTGATGTTTGTCGATAAATGGACCGCCATTAAACAACAGACGTTATTTCACATTTATTTCATTACAGGTCTGCCTGTTCTGCATAGGCCGCGTTAAATGTACTGCTCGTTTGTCCGACTGTCTGTCCGTTGGTCATGGGCGGACGTTAACTCAAAACAACCGGAAAACTAAATCAACCTAGCACCGACACATTATGCGGACGGCCGCAGATTATTTGATCTTCTGAACCAAAAATTGTAGCACCGGTCACACATGCCCTAGGGAGGAACATTTGTGTCGATTTTGATTTTTTTCAGCTTCATTGTTTTCGAGTTAAAAATCGCGTAAATTCTGGAAAAACAGACGGACGAACAGGCAAGACTCGTATTGCGGCCAATTTGGCGTTGAAAAACCAGCATTGGTTTTAACGTGTCAAAGGGCAAAAGAAACCATCGTGCATATTTTAGCTTATGAGGGTGAAGGTTAGGGGGTTTGCATACGTGAAATGAGATGAGAGTCAAAGACATCTCCGACAGCGACAGCAACACGTACTTGCCTGCTCCGATGACGTCACGTCTACTTCCGCCATACAGTCACGTGACAAATCATGTGACATATAGGCACTCATTCGGATGGTGATGAATGCTATGTTTAGCTTTATACAGGTTTAGTCGTACTCGTAGTACCATTTTCAGATCGCATTGTTCGTTTCAGCTTGTATCTTCGAAAACGCTAAGTTAGTTATACGTGTATTACTGGGCGATTTGTTAGGTCGAGTTTCGGGGACGACGATGTGTCATGTGTCTGTCTGTCTGTCGTTTGTCTGTAATGCATGTATTGTGGCTAAACCGAACGTCGTAGAAGGTCGGCGATGGCACCGTTGAATAGAGCGATGACGATGACGAATTTTATAGGCTGCCGACAGTAATCATGCCTATATTTGCTGCATCCAGTTTGGCCGCAATTTTGAATAAAAAGAATTTTGAATAAAAGCGATCACGCACGTTCGCCGAATTATCATACCGTCCTTTAGCGTTAACTGCAGCGTTCGATATAGCAGCGTCACAATGGCATGCATGTGACTATAGTCACTCTGGAAAATCGCTGTCTTTCCGCGACCGAAAGTCGCACGCTGGCCTTTGGATATAGTCGGTACGGTCGGTCCACCATGGCGACAGCTGAGCTTTTTGTTAGTTGTTGTGGAACGGGGCCTACTATAAGAATATAAGAAACGTTTTCAGTTGTATCTGGACAGTCCATATAGGTCACTGAAAGCGATGTAGCGCAAACGACTTACGTCGTAACACATTTATTATTAACGCGACTTATTACCTCCGCCAAGGAGGTAATGTTTTTGCCGGTTTTTGTTTGTCTGTCTGTCTGTGAGTCAGCAAGATAACTCAAAAAGTTATGGACGGATCTTTCTGATATTTTGAGAGCATGTCAGGAATGGCAAAAACTACCAGTGATTTAATTTTGGGGGTGATCCAGAAGGAATCCTGGATTCTGGATCACTTTGAAATTTTCGTTAAATGGGGCATAAGGGAAACCGCTACCAAACCGAATATGGTGTTGCCACCTGGCGAACAACATGGCGTTGGCGGAGGTCTGCGGTCTCTGACTGCTTTTCTAGTTAAGAATATAATACTATTATTGATACTAACCGTTAATATTAATACTAGTTGGCACTGTGGATGCACTGCATTGTGATCGTGGCAACACTAAATTGTTAATACTGAAATACTAGTACGTTAATGCTAACAGTTATTATTAATAATAAATATATAATAATTGGCACGGGTGCACTAGACGTAATTTGCGTCGTTTCACCTGCGCGGGCGATTGCACTACGCAAGGGCTTGGAATAATCTGGAATGACAATGAAGCTATTAAATCTCAAATCGATTAAGAGAATTTTATTTGGCTATTTTGATCGCCTGGAAAAATCTGCAACGGATAGCCGTGAAAAAGTATTTTACTTGACCAGCAAAATTAGAAAAAAACGGCATTATATACATAATTCAATGGCAAAGCCCAAAAAGGCGAAAATCCCCAGTGTCGCTATATTACTTTCTAACTAACCCAACCTACATGATTGTATGTAATCTAAAAGCAACGATTATTAGATGTACTTTGTGCTATGGTTATCGTCCGTCCCTAAAAAACTTTTTTTAAAATTTGACTGACCTTTAAAATATTCTAGCAGTTTTTACTTTGCTTTCAAAGTTTCACCAAAAAACTCTTTGCATCTCGTCTGTTATGCTGCAGTATCTTAACTTTAGTTTTCACGGGTAGACCTACTATTCAGTTCTATCACTTCGTCCCTGCTTTTCAGCCAGACTGCAACTGAAAGCACGGGAATTTTCAACGGGTTGTTGTATGTTTTAACAGCAATAGATATTAAATTTATGCATTTTGCTGTGTGTGTTTCAGTAAAAAAGGCGCGACTGGCGGGCTCACCAGGTTAGTTACGTACGATTAATTTATTTGTCGTTTTGTTTAATGCTGTACTTCCACTATCCACATGCGCAGTCGTTCGTTGCAACAATTTCATCGTCAGTTGCTCTTATGGCACTGAATGGCCTATTTTGTGCTGATGTGCCGTTAAGAAACTACTCACTCACTCACATTTATTGGTTGCCATGGCAATGCTGTTTAGTAGCTGCAAAATCGAAGACTTCATGAATTTTAAGGCACGTACGGAGCGTCGTAACTAAACCGAACTGAACTGACATGGTTTAGTTTCTGATGAACTGACCAATAGGCAAGCAGTAATACATTGCAGTAGGCACCGTCTAACGGCGTGACTACGTTGACGTACGCGTCAACCAATGACCGATGGGCTTGCCCTGCTCGCTTAAGGTCAGTTTCTCAAATAATAAACTGTGTCAGTTCACTTTAGTCACATTGCTCTGTACGCGCCTTTAATAAGAGCAATCCCTTTTATGTGGTTGTATTTTTGGCTGAGTGAAATTTTCACAGTTGCTGCAACTGTTGCAGAAACAGTTGCGGCGATAGGTTGCACATAATTGACGCAAATTTACCGCAAAATATTCTGCACGACACGTCATCAGAAGCACGTTTTTTTCTACGAATTTGTTATTAGACTTTTACTTAGAATAATACTTGGCAAATCAGTTATTCAGTTATTGCTAGATTAGGTCTAATAGTCCACTAAGGTTAACTCAGCCTTCCATCCCCCCGGGTAGGTAAATTGTGTACTGGTCTGTTTGCCTGGAGTCGATGCGGGACGCATTAGCCTGTGCCGGGTAGCAGATATGACAGGTGACGCTCCGTGGCTCTGAGGTGAGCCTTCCATAAAAAGCAATACCCTTTCAACATTTTTTTAATCTAACGAAATGACCCACAGCGAAAGCTGGCGATTTTTGTTTAGGATTATTTGTGGAACATGCTTCTGAATCATATAGTCTGCAATAACGCGGGAATACATTTGCTTTGAATAGCGTTAGGCCTACTTCAGCACTGCGTGCATCCCACGAGCGAAAGAATTCTGCGATAATCTGTCATCGTTATTTCGCCATCTTCGCCAAAGACGGTTCCAGACATTATACCTATAGACTCCAGTGTCGTAAACGGTACACTCGCCTGGATGCTGGCTTCGAATGCATCTGACATTCACTTTAATCCGACGTTATTTACGAACGTCCGGAGTCCTGCAGTTTTCTTTGTATACGCTCTCCTTCTCGCTTGCTTGTTTTTGCTCGTCCGTTGAATAACGTATTTATGATCTCATTTGTTCGCTTTATTCATGCCGCCCTTATAGAATTTTGTGATTTTACTGCGCACCGTGTGTCTCAGCAAACTTACAAGCAGGGTACGAGTGCCTTATAGATATACGCGAAGAGCATAATATTGAAAATATTTTGTGACCTTATTATTAGGCCTATAGGCAGTTTTTACAGCTTTGTTGTTGGAGTTTGCACTTAGTCTGACCTACCGAGAAAACGTTACAGATAGTGACAACGTTGATTATGACAATAATAGCAACATGCGGAAAAAGTAGGCTAATCTCTTCTCCAAATCTTTTTCTTACTTATAGTTTCTCTCCGTTTCTATTTCACGGACGGAGCTCACGGATCACCAACCAGTATGTCACGTGTTGACAGCGAAATCATCATCAGTTTTATTTCGTCATTAGTTTTATGCGTCTAACATATATGAGTTAAGGTATTATAAATGTTTATGTAGGCCTATTCGACTTTTTCTCACCGCTGAACGCAGTCAGTTTTCAGTAAATTTACATAGTTGCAACTGAAATTTACTCTTACGTTGGTCAATAAACTTTTTCGCTGCAGTAGGAACGGAAAAAGACATCCACAAACCAATATACTGCCGATGGCGTAGATCAACTAGTGTTTTTTGACGCAATAAAGGCAAACTCTCCCCCCTCCGTCCCTGCCACGTGGGTGGAACTGGGATTCGATTCTGTGACGTCACGTTGGACGAGCGGTGCGCTATACAAAGCTACGTGTCGCCATCGCCGCAATTTGACGTAATTTAGCGTGCACACGTGTTTGTATTGTATTGTGTGAGAGGTTTTTTTGCTATCGATCGTCGCCAGTTTACCTCATGTCCCGGATAATAAGTCTCACTTTATAGCCCTGTAACTCAAACGCCACTCCACTCCGCCGACATGTTATGGATTTTTTTGTAGACTGTATTTTTCTTGTAGTTTAGTTGTACAACTTGGTGACTCGCCGCGGTAGCGACGGTAGTATTGTTTTTAGCATCGTCGCCAAGATTTTTTGTGACAATAACTCGTGAACTGCTGCACTTTCCTTGAAACTTTGCATAAACATGTATACGGCCTATATTTTCAACAATTTTAGAACTCTTATTAAAGATCAAGGTCAAATCGTTTTTGTGTTTTTTGTGTCCTTGAACTAGTTGGCCTAGAGTCACGAAACATCCTGCTAGATGGTGACACTTTATTATTGCCTGGGGAAGCGACTGCGGCCATTCGCGGGCAGTACTCATTTGTGAGCAAGGCGTGACAATCTTGTTGGATGCACAAAGCTATATTCACGACAAATCGAACTAAGTGGAGCTTCGATCGTAAGCTAAAGCGGCGCGATTCGAAACCGACTGTCGTCTGGTCGTACGTCTTACGACTAGCGACGCGAAAACGACTCAAGACTTACGCACGACAAATTCCAACCTTACGATGCCAGCTGAAAAGTAAGTGTTTGAATTGCGGTGCAAAAATGCATTTCGCAATGAAAATTTGTGGATGTCTTGCCATGACTGGGTCCATAACACCGAAGACTCCCTAGCTAATCGTTTTCGTTCGGCTAACGACTCGGAAGCGACGTAAGACGTACGTGCGACAAATCGCGCAGAACCTTATTTGGGACGTCGTTGGCAAATAATATTGTTTGAATGACACCGGGAACGATACATGTATTTTACGATGATTTTTGTAGATGCCCTTTTAAAACTGAGTTGCAGATTTGTCGGGGCTGGCTATGGTCGTGTAATCGTATTGTGCGTCTAACGACTCGGAAGCGACGGACTCAAGACTTACGCACGACAGATTGTCCAGAGCCGGCGATCCGACCGTGTTGAGCCGTATGCGCGTGACTACAGGAATATCTATGACCCAGCGGCATAGTCACGATATCAGCCGTAAAATCTACTCGGTCAGACCACGGACCGAGCTGAAAAAAAATTAACGGGCATAGAAGCCCGAACTGATGCAACGGTGGAACAGCTTTCCATCTGAGATAAACCGACAGTAATACCCCGTTTACATGATCAAGCTGGCTCGACGAGCTGCTATATGTTAGATGGACTAGCCAGCTCGATGTTTGCTCGATGTTTGATCGATCGTGTAAACGGGGTATAACTTTGAACAGTTTAGGCGGCTGCTGAAAACATTTTTGTTATACGGTGTTGAGATTGCGGGCTATTGTGGCTAACTGTTAAATCCTTACGTTTCATTTGTTTTACTTACTTTACTGACATACTTATACAAGTCCTCATTCGAAATTCACAATTTTCGTTATACTCAAGTTGCCATTAAAAAACGGTCTTACGTGATAGGCATATTACTTTGTTACATAGATTTTACAGGTTTAAAACTACTAAGTTTGAAGATGATAGTAATTTTTGTTTGAATATCTGCAAAATATTTTAAGCGTAACGCCGTGCATTTAAATCCACATATCACTGTTCGTATCGACAACGTGGTTATTATTGGTCAATCCTTTTACGCTATAACCATAAAACTTAATATAGACCCTATTGTGTGTATAACGTAATAGCGTTTTCCAACGCTATTTCCAAGATGCCATTTAGCTGCTTTGTGGTAAATAATAGCATCAAAATAGCGCTTTAAATAAGCAAAAATGCAAAATCGTTGCATTGTCCGATAGAAGCAATTGGCAGAAGCTGTAAATGACTGCATTGTGTATGTACAGGCAGCCGCATTAGCCTGCTTTTTTAAAATTTCATTTAGGCCTACAGAATAATTGCAAGCCATATAATTTATCGACTAATAGCCTTTAAATTAGAAACAGCGTTTGCTAGGAATTTAGTAGGAAATTGGACTTTATATATAGAACGCGAATTAATAAAGTATTGGTCATATGTAGGAGAAAAAAAGAGTTTATCTCGTATTACGCTTTAGCAATGGGACGCATAATAACGGTTTAAATTTTTGTACATGCTTAACCCGTGCTTTAATTCGTTATCGTAGATTTGGTCACAATTAGTATGGTTATCTAATAAAAAATGCTGATGTACCATTTATTATAGTTCACATTTTTGTTTTCATTTGTACTATAACAATATTGTTGATTTACCGCCAGCGATGACGATGGATAAAGATTTTGAATAATGCAGGCTAAAAGCCTGACTTCTAAGTTATATTGACACGAGCCTGCGACCAGACGGTAATTGCGGTTATTTATAATACGTCGTTATTGTCATCACGGCCGTTATTGTGGCACCAATGCCGTTTCAGCTCCATTGCTGGCGGCCGGCTGGGCTATAGATTGTCCATACGCAATAAACATCAGAGCAAATGCTTCATCGTAAAAGTGTGGGACGGGGGTTCAGTGAATTCGGGGATAGAGAGTATGTAAGTTGCTGTAATTCAGAACCTACATTAAGGTGCATGCGTCAACTTTCTGCCTTGTCTTTCTTCCAGGTGTGTTGTTTTTTTTCGCCACAGAATGTCTGTTAAAAAGAAACTCCTTTCATCCAGTTACGGACGCCCAAACTGGATGAAAGGAAGTCTTCTCCCCAGAAAAGCAACGGAAAAAATTATGGGAAAACGAAGGGAAGGAGATGCGAGATAGAGAACCAGGAGGGAATTAAAGGACGGACAAGTTTGCACCAAAGGCTAAAAAGCTGTAATTATAAGACTATCGGTTTTTCTGGATTGCCCTAGTGTGTCCTTCCATTTTTTGTGTTATTGATATTGATACCAATTTGCCGTGGTAATAACAACATTTCAAGGCGGGAGGGGAGGGCGCCTGTCGTGTAGACCGGTACCGGTGATCATTGCGAGGAGCAGCGTCGGTTGGGTACCATCTGACGACGGCGGCGTGCAATAGATCAGATTAATGAAGCGTGCCGGCCGGGTGGGTTGAGTACCAGGCTTCCTGGCAGCGCCGGGCGGCGCCGCACTGCAAAGGGTGCAGCTCGGGTGTCGCGCGTGCTCGCTGACGTGTGATTTCCGTCACAGAGAACGAAAACGAAAATTAACAACAAAGGTGGTCTGGGCAAGCAGGGCGAACATTGGTCATTGGTCATTGAACAGAGCATTGGTTGGCGCGTACGTGAGCATAGTCAAGTAAGCCACCGAGTTAAACGATGCTTACTGCAATGCATTACTGCTCGCCCATTGGTCATTTCGTCAAAAACTAAATCATGTCAGTTCAGTTCAGTTTCGTTGCTCCGTACGCACCTCAACGAAAAATAAATCTTCTTCTTTCGTATTTTGGAAGCAATATAGCAATGGAAATAGGAGGCTTTCCCTTTTCCAGAAACCTCTAGCTGACACATTGTGTCATCGGACCCTCCATTTTTATATGCCAAATGGCATCTGAATTCGTCGGTTCGAGCAGGTAGGTGCACGAGTGTGACAGACAGACGACAGAGAGACTGACCACGCTGCGCACAAATGTGCAGCGCAATAGGCGGAATCAATTCCGCCAAATGAATTGGAACGAAAGCGACACGGCATGCTGGCGCGCAGGGCGGCAGAGATCTGGGCCGTACGTAGCTCGTTAATGGTCGGCCGGCTATTGATCCGGCACCGGCGACCGACGCAAGCTTGTGCAGCCTGCGCAGCTCTGCTAGGTGGGTGTTCGTCCGTTCGTCTGTCTGTCTGTCTGTCTGCGCCACCGACTGACTGTACGTGCTCCTGTGTGCGTGCCTGTCTCGGCAGCACCTCACCGTCGGAGCACGCGGTTTGAAACCGGAGCCATGCCTACCGCCCGCTAGCTGCTGCAGCCGATGTCCCTTCTACTACTGCTCGTTTCTATTGAAATACAAACCGTTGAGCTGTCACATTAGCACCTGTAGCCCAATACAGGTGACTCTCCTTCACGCAATCATCTTTTCCTTTTCACCTGTCTGACACGATACAGATCCCATTCTCAATACTCTGATACACATTGTGCATTAGAGGTTAGTTTTAACCTTATGCGCTATATACATTTACGTTTTGCTTACTTTTTCTCACTCACCATGGGCATAATTTTCGTATTTTCTTACCACCTCGCCCCAATACTCATGGTAGGACCTATAACTGTTCCTGTAGGCATCGGCGAGAGGCATTTTGTTTTCGGATTCTCCGTCTGTGGCCACATTTTGTAAAGATTGTTAGCACGTATTGGAATTTCGCCCAACTTTGCAGTTTATCGATTAAGGCAGTTATCTAGAACGTAAAATCCATAGATGTAAAAAAGTTTCAGAAAAAATAGAATACGTTAAAAAATGTGAAAAGCGTGGAATAATATTTTTTTAAAGTTTAAAAACGTTGAATAAAAAAGTTAGCCATATTAATTTTTTAATCTCTTGCCTAATGCTTAATGCTGTAGGTGCAGTATACCTGGAACAATAGTTTAGATAAAGAAAACTTTATTTAATTTCAATTCAGCTGTGTGGTAATAAGACCATAGCACTAGACAAACCAATTATACTACATTAAAAAAACTTCCTATTTGATATATTTGGACTGACTAAGTAAACCAACATCGTTATAACCTATTAATTTTTTTCTGTGGTTCGAAAAGTCCTTCTCAAAGTTTTTGATAGGCATTTTAAAGCACTTTTAAAAAATGAACTTAACAACTAGGTCTAATTGTTCCACTGGTCTCGTTCTCGTTTTTGTTTTCGCCATATTCCGGTCTCTTTAGCATTCCTGCTAGGCAACTAATTAATGAATGCATAATCATGATACTTAAGAACTGGCTCTTTGCAGTCTAAAGTCGTGACTATGCACTTTACGAACGTGACGCAGACTGCACATGCGCCAATCCGTTAGGAACAGGGGGGCATAGCCCCTTTTCACAATTTTAGGCGTGGGACACCACTGACTTTGTCCCCACCGAAAGCCAAGAAATTTCGATTTGGACTTACTGAAAGGTTTTTAGTTTCGGCCTCAGAAAAATTGTTTGTAAGGTAAAAAATGCGTTAATCAATCAGTCGGTCAAAACACGTTCATGCTAATGGGCTTATCCACCGTGGCCATAAAAAACGTGCTACTTTTATTTTTTGAATAGCTCCATGAAACATTGGCCGATTTTAGTAATTTTTTGCACGTGACATCAAAAAGAAACTCGACACAAATGAGTTTAGTTTTGGCCAGCTCACTTTAATACTCTCGCTACACTACCTAGTGAAATGCAGAAGTCGTACTTTGGTCGTTTATAACGCGTCAGTTCAGAAATGATTAACTGAAAAACGACAAACACGATTGCCAACTAGCCTATTGTATTTCAAAAAGTCACGCGTGTCACATCACATTCTTTTTATTACAGCTTGTGCTTAAAATGTCCTTCTCCATCGTGAATGCAAGCGGCAAACGTTGACACCACAAGCAAACAGCAGGCTCAACAACCTGCATTTTCACAAGGTAGTGTAGCGACAGTATTAATGCGAGGTGGCCAAAAGTGTGGTCCTTTGTGTCAAGTGTCGTCCTAATGTTGCGCAGCAAAAAATTATTAAAATCGGCCAATGCTGCACGGAGCTATTCAAAAAATAATAGTGGCACGTTTTCTATGGACCACGGTGTACTGCGCAGTATGTCGCGAAATAAAATGATGCACAATAAAATTGCTTGCGACTCATGGATGTTTGCCCTAGCTCCCGCAGGGTGATCTTATAACGCTTTCGCAGACTCCTTTTAGTCGACTGGGGAAGAGTTATTCGGCTTACCTTTCCCCAGTCCATTTCCATACCCCGACCCCTGTCACCGCTTTTTGCCTCCATCGTTGGACCGACACATATGATTAGAAATAGCTTTGACGTCAGCACAATAATTAGCAAAACATAAAACCACCATGTTGCTGTATTTGCATGCGCCGCTAAAAAATCGAACCGGATAGCTATAAAACCAGCTGTAGCGGTTTATAAATAGCTTTACTGATGAGAATTATGTATATTTTTTTAGTCGATAAGCCGACGCATAGGTACACTCAAAACTGGCTGGTTTATACAGTAGTCTATATTTAACATTGTGGGTACTGAGTAAGATTAGTGATACAGTCATACAGTCGGCCATTAGTTATAGCTAATTCATGTCGAAATGCACAGTTTTTATCTAAATTATACTAACATAGTAAGCTTTATGCCGTCCGTAATACTGCAAACGCTTCGGATTACTCTTATAACGTGAATTATGGCGCTATACAAATTATATTACTCACTTACTTACTTAATATGCTAAAATATGCAGCTGACTCGATTGCTCTTTTCGTTTGCATTTTCCAACTTCGCATTTTTGTCCCCTTCGACACAGGTTGTTATAGGTTTATGGCATTTTAACTCAAACCGTGAAACTTATTGATCGAGGGTCTGTTGTTAGGAGGCTGTTCACAGAAGGCGCCAATATGAAGACGCCAAAAAGCGTTGAGGGGAATGGGTAACTATGAGGTGTTTTTCTCTGCGTCTCACTGGGGAGCCTGGGGAGAGTCGTCAGCTCATCCAGCTGGGTCCGGAGCAAAACCTTTACCATAAACAGGTACTTTTGCTGCAATATGAGCTGAAAAACACGGATACGAAATTTACTTTCTCCATCCAAATACAAAAACAATTTTACCGCATTTCTACTTTTCACGTGGACGCCTTTGGTGGACAGCTCAAGGAGATTCAGACTGCCGCCTCCTTCCCGCCAGTCACAGGCCGCTGAGATTTAGTTGAGATTTGGTGCTGTCGTCGTCGTTTTGCGGTGGAACCTAGTTTCATCCATCACGTCTGGAGTGGAGTGGAGAGAGCCCCGGAGCGTTCCGTCAGTCAGTCATTGAGCCAGTCCAGTCGGTTGCTTTGCGTGCGTCCATGCAATATGATTACGTGTCGGCACAGCACAGCACGCGTACTGCAATCCGCCATTAAATATTAATCGTCGGCTAGCCGACTGACCAGCGAAAGCCGCCGCGGGCCGACGGGAAGGATGACTGCATCGCCATGTTGTAACTAGGCCTACTCCCGCTGCACTGCCGGAACGATAACGATAACTGGAACTGAAAAAGTAACAGTGGTGTATAGCCCTGAATAGGCAACCAATCTCTGAGCTGCGGAGCGTCACCTGCCATATGGGATCACACGGTATTAGCGGTCACCCGACGCAGGTGTAGGCGCCTCGATTTAACTCCAGCCATATAGGCCGGTAGGCTACTCGATTTACCTACCCTAGTGGGCTGTAAGGCTGAGTTGATCATGGTGGTTGATTATACAACGAGATGGTTTACCGGTCCGCAGAGAGCCAGCTATATTCTGAGTAGTAACCACTTGCTTGCGACACGACCGGAGTCGAACCCACAACCTCTTGATCGAAAGTCTGACACCCTAACGTTACACCACCGATCCACCGTTATGCTGACTGTGTATATTAAACGTTTCATCACCGTGTGACGAGGGATAATAAACTCCGGAGTTACTTCATGACTTTGATCGACGGTTTGTTCCGCATATAACATGCGTGTGATAAACAGACGCGAGAAGACACGTTTTAATCGTTACGCTCGACTTGAATGAGATTATAGGGAGGTTATGATAACACTCCAGACACTGTGGTCAGAGATAAGACGATGACGTACGTCATCAAATTTTTAAAACTGCAGTTGCGTCAAATTAAATTACTTGTCTGGAAAAAAACTTTATGCTTTTTTGTATGTTCTGCCTTTTGGCGTAATTAAGGTTTGATTGCGGTCGTTCTAATGGGCCGCATTGCGGGTTTTGCTCGTCTGTCTGTCTGTCTGTCTGTCTGTCCCGTGCTTGCTTTTGCCTAAACACAGCAGATCACCACAGATCACTCAGATCCTAACCTGACCCTAACTCTACGATGCCATATATTGATCCAAAATTCAAAAACTAAAACAGTATGTGCAATTTTAGCTGATCTATAATAATCTATGATGATTTGCGATTTTTAGGCACACTGTTGGTTACTGACGTTTCTTTCTGCTTTTCGTTTGCCCTTTTTATCTACCCTGCAGTGTCAGTGGATGACATAAGCTGAACACAGTAAGGCTAACAAATGGCGTGGACGTTTTCATTGAGTGACCGGAATGCAAATTTTCAGTTCGAATGGTCAAAGGTCGGTCGGGATTATGGTTAGGGTAACGGTTTCCCACCCACTGTGCAGCAAGCGAGCACGTAGAGCTAAGCAGACGGCCGCAGATAATGTCAGCACTGGACTGCCGACATCTTCGCTTGTATTTAAACCGGGCGCTACGGGTACGGAAGGCCATTCGGCACCGGGGGGCACGGACTCGGCATAAATCTGATTGCTCTGTGTTCGTCTGGTGCACACGTCCTGACCGTCCACAGGTCGTCACTGCTGCTGCTGCTGCTGCGAATGCCATCTCATTCTGTCCGACGACGGCATATACGTTACGTTAGATCCAGCTGGCAACGCATCAATGAATATAGCCGCGCTTCTTTCACAGATGTCCGCATCTGCACGCCCGAAATAAAACGGGAATAAAACAGAATTAGATCCTCTTGGCAGTGATTCCTGTGTCAGACAGAACACGGACCTCGGTCGCCGACGAAAAAGAGCGATTTCGACATCGGTTTTTCACGCCAGTGGTAGCGAAATGAACAGCGATTTTCGTCCGTCTGGCCTTTGTGCACTATACGTTAGCGAAATGACGTCTGCTGCAATTTATTTCAATCTTCGTCAAAGAACTCTTCGACCAACGAGATAATATGAATTAAAGCTTGAAGTAAACTTTTAATTTGAGTTAAAACTCAATTTATCAGAAAGCTTTTTATATCGGAGAGTGAACACAGTTATTTTTAGTTCTCAAATTCAGAAATGCTACAAAATATTGTAGTTTATCTGTTGTTTCCCGATTGCTTTGCTGGTCAAGGTTAAGTACCGTATTGTTTTTAAAAAAAATTGCGATACTGGCTTTGTTGCCAATTTATGGAAAATAAAAGATTTTTATCAGGCATGCGTTAACACTGACGGACGTTAGGGGTGTAGTCCGCCCTTCCGCGCAACATTTGAGTTGCATGTCCCCGGCTTTTTATATCATTGCCTTAGGCTTTGACCGACCTGACGGTCGAAGATAATCTGGAAAGCGACCGACTTCAGTCACGTGTTTCGATAAACCACCCAGGTGCCACATATATACATAGAGTGACGCCGAAAAGTAATCTACGAAATCTTATAACTTGTTTGTGGGTGTGTGTTTTTCGTGTTCTCAGCAAGTTGCTTGCAAAACTTTTTCATCGATTACTCTTTGTGTGACATGATCTTTAGACTGACGTAACTACACTGTGTCTCAAAAAAATGTCTCACTTTGTAACTGTCCATATCTTTGACAAATATTAGCCAATTTTCGAAATTCTTTCACTCGCACACTCTTCGGACAATTTGCAATAAAGCAGTTATTGAATATCCCACCACACCATAACTGCGTCGCTACACTACCTTGTGAAATATAAATGCAAGAAAAAACTAGCAATACTAAGCAACAGGCATGTTGG
>Ga0056128_1005263_pt1 | contig 16264 bp, 6 predicted proteins | sample WorMetLIZISLAND2_FD_71113 | JGI IMG/M metagenome (GOLD analysis project Ga0056128, IMG submission 71113) | Marine gutless worms symbiont microbial communities from Max Planck institute for Marine Microbiology, Germany - Olavius geniculatus... ... | reverse complement strand
AATTTTAAATGTTTCTATTAAATCACTCCTATGCCTTCTTTTTTCTAATGTCATTAAATTTAATTTTTTAATACGTTCTTTGTAATGTAAATTTCTTACGTCATCAATCAATTTCGTTGCACGACGTTGAACTCCCTCGACTAACTCGATATCCTTTTGATAATGTGGGCTCCAAATTGGAACACAATACTCTAAATGCGGTCTTACAAGACTTATACAGAGGCATAATAGTTTCCTTAGACCTATCGGTAAAATTTCTTTTTATTACCCCAAGCATCCTATTAGCTTTTTTTATCACATTATTAATGCGAGAATGCAGCCATATTTCTTCACTGCATTACCAGGACTGCGGTTGGGACTGAAATATCAGTCACTTTGTTATCAATTACCAAATTTATTCAAAAACAATATATTTTAAGTCTGTGTTACAAAGAAAGAGATATGGCTTGAGATGGACTCTGATATAATACTGAATAAGCCTGATTTAAATACTTGATAGTGTCGTGGCATGGTCCTATGACTACCAGGAACATAAGTTCTACCATGTACCTAATAATGTGCCTACCCGATCTACCTCTAGCAATTTTCCAGTGCTAACAGCGAGATCGCCGATCTACTGCTAGAATTATTGAATATACAAATACCAAATTCTTTATCTGGATTGCATAATGATAGTTGCTGTTTTAGTTCATAAGCCATATAGGCATAATTAAATGAAAATGTGCCAGCAGTGCTACCTAACACCTAATAAAATTATACAGTGCTGCATAATACTTAGCTGAATGTATTTAGCAATGCCAAGCCACATAAGATTAAAAATAATACTTTGCATTCTACGGGCCACATAGATTCACAGCTATTAGCAATCGTGGATTAGACCTAATGCAGCGCTCAAATTTCTGACATAATGACTGACATAACAATTTTGAAATAGGCCTAGGCCTCAAGCAATTAGCAACCTGGATGTACATGGCCGTGACTAATTACCACAATTAAGCCTGGGCATAATTAGATTCGACTGACTGACTGTAGGATTTTATTTACATTCTGTTAATTTTTATTTGTGTTGGCAAAGGGCAACAGCAGACAACATTTATGTTACATTTGTTCATTTACAGTCCGTTGCGGCTTCGTTGCGGTCCGTTGTGGTCTGTTGTGATAACTGGTCATACTGCTCGGTACCCGCATCCACGGTACTCGACCAGACCTGGCGGATGATATAGTTGATGCTCCTTCATGTGAAGCATTCCAGAGTCGCCTAGCAAAGATCCAGGCCTGCCCATAGGTTTGCCGGGCAACTTCCCGCTGCGTCAACACCAGTATTGGTCCTGCAGCGTGTCCGAACAGAAGATTTCGTCTGGCTGACAAAAAATTCGGCTGATATCCAGATTAGCCAAATTTCGCATAAATTTAGAACAACAATGGATGGCGGGTGATTATTTCTCATAGTGTTAGTTTAACAGTCTGCAGTTTGTCAGTTATTACTACACAGTTTGTGTACTGCATCATCATCATCACTTTTGCTTCAGTTTGCAAGCGATAACAGTAATCAGTAGTTGAATTCTGCGGTTTTCAGTCTTTGGTTAACTGCAAAGATCAATTGAAATTATGTCGAGTTAATTTTGATTAATTTTTGAAAATTAATTGACTTATATTTTCAATTGGTAGCAGCCTTACATTTAACTGAAGCTCCTCCATATTATGTCCTCTGTTGTTATACAGTGCTTATTGCTGCTTCGTTGTTTGTCTTAGTGTATCAAAGACACATGCTGCGGATCTCTTGAGAAAGTTTGTGAAACAGTTGTATGACTTGCGGATGTCAAGTGGAACTGGGCAGGCAAGAACTCATCTGTTACCAGAACTGTATGTCGATAACTTTGACAATGAGCAAGTATTCCAGCAGCTTGAAATGTTTAACAGTCACATTCTTGAAGAGCACAGAAAAGCGATCAAGGCTGTACGAACGAGGTCTTGTGGTACAGCTGGAAAAGTAAAAAGTAGCAAACCTGATAAAGCCTTATCTAAAGATGTGACTGACGATTCTCGTTCAGTAAATAAGCAGGTGAGATTTGAATCACGTAATTCGTCATATTTGGACGAAGATGCAGATAACGAAGAAGATATAGAAACAGGCAGTGATGTTGATAGTGAAGAAGACTCTGCACTTCAGAAGCTGCTTGAGAGCCTGAATGATGGCAAAAGGACAACCTTGCAGAATGATGATGTTGATGACGATATTGAAGACAATGATGAGGCTAGTGATGATGATGATGATGATGATAATGAAGACAATGAGCCAGAGCTAAACTCAGATGACACTGACTCTGACTCTGATGTGGATAATGACACGACTGCATCAAGTCGACGCCGGACAGTGCTGAAACGGAAAAATAAAAATCGAGTTTCCTCTGTTGATGATCAATTTTTTAAGCTTGCGGAAATGGAGGCTTTTCTCGACGAACAAGACTTGAAGGAACAGCGACAGCATTCTGGCGATGCAGACGAGAGTGAAGATGATGATGATTATGAATTATCCACTGATGACAAGGTTGTGTTTTTTTAGTAATCTGCTCATTCAGTAGTTTTATGGCAGTTTCTTGCTAATGTTTGCTATTTTAGTATTTGTTTGTTGTGTTATCATTAGTTCATAAATGAAGTTTGTTGTTTTTGAGGGTGAAGATTTCATAGAATTTTTCAACCATTTAGTTATATTTATTACAGGAATGTATGACATGTTGTATTATTAGCATTAAGATTAGTTGCCTTTTCCAGTATTGAGAATGACTGTAGTCTAGTTTGCTGCATTATTAGCTGTTTTCTTGTTTGTTCTTTGTTTGTACTTTTTATTAGCCTAATTTTACTGTGTTCTTTATACTGTGCAATGAATATTCTTTAAGTCACCAGATTCAGCTGAATAAATTGATTGATTATTTATTTATTGATAACAGGTTGAAACGGCTTACATGTACAGCGATTTCTTCGATCCTCCTCAGGATGTTGAAGGCGGCAAGGGACACAGTGATGCAGATAAGGTAGATGAAGGCATGGAATACAACAGTGATGATGATGATGATGATGACAGAACTGCTGTGAGTGAAGAAGAGCTTAGTGACAGTAATGATAAGACTGATAAGACTGACGATAATGATGATGCTGATGATTCAGCTGCTGATGATGAAGGAAAAGATGCTGAACAGCCGCCAGAGAAAAAAGCTAGGCACAAACTGTTTGCAGACAAGTGAGTATAATATTACGCTGTATCTTATCTGTCTTTAGACAGTAGTGAATTACACACATCAAGGATTATTTAGACGTGGACAGTTGAGAACTAGCTCAGCTCAAGCGCAGTGCACAGTAATACATGTTAGTGATAGTTTATTTATAAACCTGTCACATGCTAGATTGTAACTGAATAGAAGTAAATCAGTTATATTTAAGAGAATCTGCAAAATTTATGTGTTTAAAGGTACATAAATATAGATTAGGATATGGAATTCAATGCTAGCTGGCAAATAGTGATAAGTCATTCGGTGAAAACAGCATGTATACCAGCAGTGGTTTACTTTTAATTAAGAAAATAAATTTATGATCACAAGTGTGAGCATGTGGACTATGAACAAAGCGGGCATTGACTGTGTCAGTCAGGCTGATAATATTTCTGTGTATGTTTAATCTGCATGTCATGTAATATAGGCTCATGCACTCATGTGTTTGTTATAATGTCACAAGCTGCTTTCTACTGTTTGGATCATTGCTGATTCTTGTGTGTCATCAGTATTTGCGGATGAATAAACAATGCTGAAATTTTTCAGCTAATTAAGAACAAGCTAAAATGTTGTGGGCATTTATACTAGTTAATTTACTACGATACCATTTTGTTTCTCTATAAGTTATAGTTAATTTGCAGGGATGATTTGGCTGGCAGTCAGCAAGGTGTTGCAAGTGGAGAGCAGTTGTCATCATTTGAAAAAAGACAAGAGAAGGTTTGATTGATTTTATACTTTGTGTAATGTTCTGTGTTTCGATTGTTTGACAGCACTTTTTCACAGCTCAGCAGCTGTGCCATCAGTGCATACATAGAATTGTCTCCCATTTGACAGCATAAACATCTTCATATGTACGTAATTCATGTGTCCTTGCATTATTTTAACAGTTTACACGGTAATTCTTCATTAATAAATGTATAGTGGTTTTATTAAGTTTATATTTTAAGACAGAATTAGTTTATTCAAATAAATGACATTGCCAGAAATTAGGATGCCATGTTCTACTGTTCTCATTTGCATCGTCTGATGGTTATGCCATCTGGTGGAAGACCATTGTGTATATGGTAGTGCAGTGGCGTTGATGTGTAAACTATCACAAGGTATTACTCTCAAACCAGTGCTTTTAATGTTGGGATTTACATATGGGATTTACAAAGTTCTGTGATGGTAGTCTGTGATACTGGCAAATGTATAGAAGTATACCTATCTTGCATTAGATTGGCCCTGCTTTGTGTTATGGAAGCATACTAAACAAGATTTTTTTTTCATATTTGTGTCATAAAGTTGAAAGTACAATTTGTACTGTAGAAGCATCATCTTCTCATGCAGTTTCACTAACCGCACTAATCTGGCCTGCACTGGCTGCAAGACAACAATTTTTGGCTGGAACTATTTGCACATCACTAGTAAAACACATACTATATTTGGTAAATATCAACATTGTGCTTGCTTTTTTAGTTACGACATAAAATAAATGAATTGGAAGAGAGTAATCTGCGTGAGAAGCCATGGCAATTGAGTGGTGAGGTGTTGGCCTCCGCTCGGCCTGAGAACAGCTTGCTTGCTGAGACGTTGGACTTTGAGTACATGACCAGGCAGGGTAAGCAGTAGCTCCTCAGATACTGGTAATGGATGTATACTTTATCCTACAGTGTTATGACGCTGCTGGTCCGGTTATCGGAAGGGTGTGCAGCCTATTTAAAATATTGCTACAACAAACATATTTTGGGGGACTAGCATAATTGGGAGTAACTCTGGAGAAATGGGCCAATTAAAAGAACTGAGTGTGTGCAAGTACTTCATTAAAATAATTTATATGAAACAAGCTGCTTGGCAATGTAGCAAGTTTTGCTGCATAGTGCTCCGAGGCGTGAGACAACCACATTAATGCTGTCTGACTATAAGGGTCACTTATAATAGCTTGCAGCATTGTGAGACAGTAGCGAAGCTGCAGATGGACAAACCGACATGCAGACAGAGTTGGATACAGACATGCTGCGGCTGTCTGATTATAACAGTTGCTTATAACAGTTGTGAGTAGGGGTGTTTAAAAAATTTTCTTGGAAACTTCATATGCGTAGTAGCTACTTTTTTTCTTTTGTATATGTAAGTAACTGTGCAAAAAATCTTGCAAATCTAAACACTTAAAGGCTGCTTAATGCTTGAAATGTTTTATAGGATGTTATACATTAAAGTGTATGGTTACGCATTATTTAAGGATGTCCATTTTGATGTAACATACGTATCAGACCTTCTGATGTGAAAATATGCATAATGTTTTTCCTACAGTTTATAAAAGTTGCAAAAAATCACTTCAGAGTTTGGTGGCAGAAAGTAGTGCCCTGTTTTTCGTAGTTTTTGTAGGCCCATGAAAGTTTGACCCTAAGGTCAAGACTCTCAAGCAGCAAGACTTGGGAGATTTTTGGTGGTTTAGTTTGTAGAAAAAATACTGGCAAATTAAAGAGTGCATGGTAAAAAGTTGCTGCAGGTCATGTAAAAAAATCCAGACCAGTTGCCAATAATACAAGGCATACAGCTATTGTAACCATTTAAACAAAACTGTAATTATTAAAACAGTTGTGTACAGAAGAACAAATGTTGTCTTATAGCTGCTGTTATCGGGTGATTCGTTACCCGGTCGTTACCGGGGTACCAGTTGAGTAGTAAGTAAGTTAATGAGTATGACACTGCTGTAGAGGTGGGGGTATTCACATTTCGGGCGAAACAAAACACCTTTATGTCAAATTGAAATAATCTTAGCTGTATGTGTTTTGTACATGCAACGAATATTCATTTAAATTTGTTAGCTGTTTAATTTTGGCTATGCGGAATATATGCTGGAAAGTGCAGTCTCTAAGCAGATTATAATTTATAAGCTCATGGTGACAAGAGTTCTATCGTTGAACACAAAGACTGAAATTGTTGCTTATTAAAAAATATCAGTCGTTACATCTGTCATTGTGTTGTCTGTTATCAAGTGATCGATGTAATGTCAACTTTCAGCGATCAGTGCAAATTGTCAACAATCAATGAAATGCTGTCAAAACAATGAGTTTATTATTGCACAACTGCTCTGTTGAGCTATTGAAATAAATTTTCATATAATCATTTAATCACTTAGACCAACTCTGATGGACTTTGTTATGTAATGTTTTGTTGCCGTAAGCCTATAAATATTGTATGGTGTTATTTTACGGCTGTGGAACAAATATCCATCCACTGGTAGAGGGCACTTATCTATCTTACTTCTTAAAAACAGCCTGCCTAACTAAACTTCTCCAAATTGGGCCCATGAGCAGGTGCCCATGGCACAAGTCGCCAAATCTTTAGAGATGGGACACTGATCCAAACTTAAAACTTAAAAGTCAAACAGAACAACAAAATTATTCAAGATAATGTTACAAAATAATGCAAGTTAAACTAAATTAAGTATTAACTGTTACTGTAAAATATATTAAATTAAGTATTCTATTACTTGGGTATCCATCGTGTAGTAACAAATTGCCTGGGTAGTTTATTACATGGGTACAGGCAGCCCTAGTAGTCTGCTGTTTTCATCTGAAACTGCAAACAAGATAAAAACTTGTGTCCAACATACGCAAGTGACAGAACTAAGTAAGTAAATAATTCCACTATTTATTCTGCTTCACTATCTTACTTTTTTCAGGTTGGCAATCATGTTAAAACAAGCTGTACGTAGAAAATATACATGCAGTATATATTCAAAACTTCGGGACACCTAAGCATCCTCTAAACGTTGTTATAATTTACCCGTATTTTGCATGGAATATATCCTGGCCAGATGGGAAAAAATTAGCCACTATGCTTTCAAATCTGACAAAAAGATTTTTTTCACCATTATTTTGTGAACAGCCCTAATTGTGAGCCTTACATATGCTGTTTGGTTGTGAATTTTATGCCGCCGAATGTCTTATTTGGTCCGAGTTGTGCGATATTACTTAGCAGATATGTGGTTTTGCAGCTCCGGTCATTACTGAAACTACAACCAAAAAACTGGAAGATCTGATTATCCAGCGAATTAAAGACAAGGTTTGTTTTCAACATTTTTTTATTTGGTGATTGTGACTTTACAGTTTTGTGCTTATTTGTTTTTTTGCCTTTTATTCTTTCAGGATCGAGCGCAGTTTGTGCTGTCATTAACTTCTGTGTCTAATTTACAAATTGAGTTAAGTGTATCGCAAGCCAGTAGTAATTGCTTAGTGTGAATGCCGTTAAGACTTTTAGTAGTATGTATGCTTCTTTCATTTAGGTGATAGTCACCTGAATGATCTGGGATGATAATATGTGATCTGTGATGTCATCATGAGTCAGGTAGGAAAAATGCTCGTATTTACAGAATTATAACTAGGCATTAGGCATAATTGAACAGTGAAAAGCGAGTACATGATATTGCAAGAGTAATTGTCTGTAAGCAATATGAGTACAGTAATTTTTACACGCGAGAGCTAGCATAGCTAGCTATAGCGCGTATTAGCTATGGTAATTCTGTCTGTCCGTCACGACCCGGTACCGTTTGGGTGTCAAAGAGGGGTACCCCTGTAAAAAGTGGTTATTTATTCTCTGTTGGCTTGTCTAGCATGTAAATGGTTGCTGATAAGCACAGCCATGCTGCTTATCATAACAAGCACTGACGACGAGCTTCTTATGATTGTCAACATCATCGACATCTGTCCGTCTGTTCATCACGACCCGGTACCATTTAGGTGTCAAAGAGGGGTACCCCTGTAAAAAGTAGTTATTTATTCTCTGTTGGCTTGTCTAGCATGTAAATGGTTGCAGATAGGCACAGCCATGCTGCTTATCATAACAAGCATTGACGACGAGCTTCTTATGATTGTCAACATCGATGACCTTGAATCCTAAAAATATTGATTTCAAGTGATTTTTTTGGCGATTTTTGGCTGCAAAAGAGTGAATTGCGACAAAATGGATGGAGATAGACCAATATTACCTGCGAACAGGAACTGCCATAGGCTCTCGCGCGTCTCATGAGCATTAGCTCAGATTTCTTGTTATTGTTTTCACACTGGGAGAATACCGTTGGATTTCACCACATGTCTACTTGCAGGCTTGGGACGATGTTGAGAGGAAGGCAAAACCAACTGACAAGATGTCAGCTTACAGCAAGAGAACTGTTCTTGATCAAGAGAAGAGTAAACTCAGCTTGAGTCAGTTATATGAGCAGCAGTTTCTGAAGCAAACCCAGGTCTGTACTCCAAGGTGCTATAGTGTGTTAGCTGTTGTGTTGACTAATGGTTAAAGCACTGAAATGTTTTGCTGTTGCTTTTTACAGTGCTGTGATGTTCAGGTGGTCTTTGGTTTCGTAGACTGTCCGCTAGAAAATCATAGTAAATGCCAGTTAATTACAAGCCACTTGTATATTCTTCTTCTTATATATTAATGGTGTATTATTCAACAAGGTAAGTCTTAAGTGATACAGCCATTTGCTAACAAATTACTGGCTGTCTTTGCATTGTAAGTTTTGTATGTTGAGTTATGTTGATAATAGCATTACAAATTTGTCATATGTTGCTTTAGTTGTAACATACCATATGTTATAGGTAACTTTAGTAAAAACTACTTGGACATATATTGTCTCAGTGTTTAGCTAGTTACACCTTATTACGATTACTGATGTTCAGGCTTAATTCAGTTTTAATAATAAATGTTAAATGAGTGAATGTAAGACGCTGTTTATTAAACTAGTTTATGGCTTAGTTTGAGTTACAGTATAGCAAGGCATTATTTTACTTGTTGTGACATGCTTGTTATGCTGTCAAGCAGTGCAACAAATATGAAGTGTTAGTTGAAACTACATATGTGATATTTTTTATTGATATTACTGCTCCTGTTGTGTACGAGTGACTGTATATTTTGACTTTCTGTTAACAGAAAATACTGGCTCTTTGGAAAATCATACCTGGACATTATTGTCTGCGACTTGTTTATTTTACTGTGAATCTTGAAATATCTATTGATTGGTTGATTGACAGAAAGGTGCAGCAGAAGAAGTCGAAGAACAAGATCCGAAGCACTCTGAGATTAAGACAATGATGCAGTCACTGTTTGTTAAACTGGATGCTCTGGCAAATTTCCACTTCACTCCAAAACCGGTAAAACTTGTGTTATTCTTCTCTGTGCTTGTTGCTACTTTGGCATTGTGTCTTTTTGCATGCGCTTGTAGTAGAGTGTTTCGAAATGAAGGTTATTTTGATGTGCTGTTTTTCACTTTGAATGTGTAAAGTGTACTGTACTGCAATTGCGTGCACTATTTGTGGTTTACTGCCACAGTAATCATCTGTAACAATGACGATGATAATGCTGTGACTGTAGTTGATTGTGAATAGTATGGTAATGGCAGTAACAAATAATGGTAATGTCAGGAAATCAATTACAGATCAGCCAGTGAATCCATAATTGGCAATTTACAACAATATTGAAGTCCTTAATAACAGTGATGATGATAGCAGTATGATGGTAATGTAATGTGATGTCACCAAAAAGGACAATTTTATAGCTTCATAAATATTAAGTTATTTGATTCGGTTTAATTATGGTGACTCAAATAACTTTTTACAGTAAGTTTTTGTTGCTGATTCTGTTGTTGACTATTTTTAATAGTTAGGTTCTATCTGTTTTCTGCAATGCTGCTCAGTGTTATTCGTTGTTTTTCTGTTGGTTTTTTTTCACCGGCTTTTCTAAGGTCGTTTACAAAGGATCCTAAGTCTTGCTTGTACACACACATGTGTGGTACGCTGTGGGCCATAAAAACGTGGGACTTTACTTTTGTCTATATCTTCGCCAATTATTGACCGATTTTTTAAAATCTTTCACCGGCACACTCTGCAGGCAATTTGCAATAACGTGATTATTATATATCCCATCAAACAATAAATGTGTCTCTACAGTGCCTAGCGAAATATAAATATAAGCAAAAACGAATGACAACAACAAAAGTTTAGGTAAATAAAAAAAACACTTCAGACCAACATTGTGATGAATGATCTGCATGACACTAGACTGTGTTAGACCCAAACAGTTTAGTGTCATACAGACCATTCACTGCAATGTTGGTCTGAAGTGTTTTCTTTCAATTTACCAAAATGTTCGTTATTATCGTTATATATGCATATTTCATTGATATTTCATAAGATAGTGTAGAGATGCATTTATGTTGTGGTGGGACATGTAATAATCATGTTATTGCAAATTGTCCGCAGAGTGTGCCAGTGAAAGAATTTTGAAAATCAATCAATAATTGGCGAGGAAAAGTAAAGTGCCACGTTTTTTTGGCCCACCCTGTAGAACATATTTCTTTCTGCCAAGTGGGGAACATGCTGTACTACTTTGTCTAGTGTTGCTACATATCGTATGCCGTTTACTGTAAGAGTAGTGTGGTGTTTGCAGTTATCTATGTTGTTGTAACGTGAGTTCTATTTTTACTTTCTGTGCTGTGTACAAAGGTGGTACCTGATCTTAAAGTTGTTTCCAACTTGCCTGCATTGAGCATGGAAGAAACGATTCCATCGGCTGTTAGTGATGCAATGTTATTAGCGCCACAGGAAGTCGAGGTATGATGTTATTGAAAACATTATGTCCTGATTAATGTAGGATTATTGTTAGCTAGACGTTGCTGATGTGAATGTGTCCAATAGACAGCATTATAAGATTGATGACTGTCTGAAGGATAACAGGGAAGATTAAGAGAACTACCATTATTTTTAATTACATATGCACGCGTATAATGGAGTTCTTACAATTTTAGGTTTAGCCTGTTTTTGTGTTTTATGTTTCTGTAACGGTTAAACTTTCTGTTTCTTAATTGTAAAGGTTAAACTTACTGTTCTGTTATTATGTGTTTTTGTGCATTCTGCCTGAAAAAGGCCATCCCCGAGATGACCTATACTGTGTCGGGCAGGACGTTAAACCCTACTCACTCACTCACTCACGTTGCTGATGTGGAGCTTCGTTCAGTAGTATTAGTTTAATAATATGCCGATATAATTTACTCACATAAACTTAAAATGCACATGAATGCGTATGCATTACAGTATGTGTGTGCTTATGTGATATGTACTTAGTTTTATGTATCACATGGAGGGAAAGAAACTTAGTTCCAGCTCAGTGTGGCAGTCACTTTTATTGTGTATTGTTATTTGTGCAGTCGTAGTCATAATGTGATTTGAATGTTTGCGGAGATCTGGTAGGTGTTGTTTGTAACTACAGACGAAACAGAAATGTGAGTTGGTTGGCAAAACAGAACGCACGACATCCGACAAGCTGCGTGAACGTCGACTGAAGAAACGCCGACAGAGGAGCAAGCGATTGGAGAAAGAGAAACGAGAGAAACTGAAAGCCGAGAAAACTGCAGCACGACTCGGCAGCATGAAAAACCTGATGGACGCTGTAACTGCCGGCACTCAAGACGGCAAAAACAAGAAGAAGTCCCGCCAATCAGTAAGTTAGAGCAAGTTGATGCATATTTGTTTTCAAATTGCCGATTTGATTTTTTTGGTTACGCAATATTTTTTGAGTGTTTGTAGTTATCCAACAGTCATACATGTGACCAGCTTTTCAGGATCAGGTTTAGTGTTACTGACAGAATTATGGCTTGTCACTCACGAAGGAACATGGACCTCATACCACTTCTCTGCATCCAGCTCTGTCATGTGCTCTCCATCTTGCTTCAGCTGTACCTAAAACCTGCTGTCCACATATATTATCTTCCAAACTTTTTCTCCAGATGTATTTGGTCTTTATTTTTCTGTGTATCCTTCTATTTTAGTATAGAAATATAGATGCTTGAGTTATAAAAGTAGGAAACCAGGTTTGACATGAATTTACTAAAGCTTGGTTCATTTGTTTGCTCATGGTTTACTTGCCATTTTGGATGTGGCGGGTAGGAAGTTTTATTTGAATTCTTGAAAGTGGAAGCAAAGGTATATGACTGGTATTGTTTAAATTTTATTACTGTTCCAACTGCATATGGTAGGGATGCACTGATAAGGCGCTGGCCGATTATAATTATTGGCATCCGCTGGTTGATAGTCGGTGCCTAACAGTTGGCTGATTATTGGCTGATTATCGATTATAACTAAATTTTTAAAAAACCTGACGTTTTTACCTTAGTTTAAGCTTTGATTAGCGCGCAACTAAGCATTTCTTCCAGCATTTTTACCAAGTTAATTAAGTTGATTAATAACTAAAGCTGTTGAAGCGTTAATTTTTCTTAACGTATGCACTAACGTGTTAATAACGCATCATATTGCTGATACTGTAGGTGGACTATGTCAACTGGGAGAGTGGAATAAAGCCCACAAAGTCGTCTTTGTGTCGCAGGACTGTGACAGTAGTGACGGAACGGCAACAAAACAAATTTTAATTACTTGGATATTATTTCATCATCAAATAAACGTGGTTCAGTGCATCCATAGCATATAATGCTACAGCTGACCTAGTGCCTGTTGACATAGTAATTATGTGCATTATGTGTTGTGTGCAGAAAGTGAAGAATGACAGAAAAAAACGAAATGAACATTTGTCGTTACATGAATCTGACTGATTTTGCACATGTAACTGCCATGTGTAGTATGCTGTATTTACGATATATGGACCATTTTATCATTAACTGCATTTTCCATGCATAAAGCAGTATGAATTTTGGATGGGCGTGTGCATGGAAACTGCAATGTACAAATATTGTTATGGTTGACATTATGGTGTTAATGTCTCTTGAACCCATGTGATGACATTTTTCTATATTCACTGTGTCGATGATATTGTAATTTGACCCTTGGTCTTTCATGTACATTTTAAACTATAATGTTGCAGTTAAAAGTGAGTGTAACCGTATGGATTTTGGTATTGCTGTAAATAATCCGTGCTGGACTAGACATGGCATGGATGGCATACCTGCACCGGGGGCTTTTTGCTTGGCAGCATCACATTTTCACAGTAAGGGCAGGCTAATAATTTCTGTACATGTGAAATATATCAAAAATGAAGTTAGTTTACACACACTGAGTTTTTATTAGAATTAATATTGTAGATTTTTGTACTTTAATGAAAATCATTATAATTCAGCATCTGTTTTTGAAATATTATCATAGAATTTCTGCACTGATTTAGAAGGCATAACGTTGGTCTAGCCTTACTTTTGAGGGAAGAATACTGCCATAGGTCTCGGCATATAGTTCGTCAGATATGTCAATGATAAGTTTTTGTAGGCCGGCATCTGTAGGGCCTAATAACTTTATTCTTTCAAGTTTGTTACAGGGAGGAGTGGTGACTCGATATCAGAATTTCAATTTTGATATGATATCAATACAATATTTTACGACATATCACAATGTCGATATTTTGTTGTAAAAAGTATTTAAATCTTGAACTTATAATACAACTATAATTAAGTTACAAATTCGCAATACTATTAATTAGTCACATTTGTAATCTTTCTTTCTAGTCGCACAGTGCAGTGAAGAAGCTGTAGCAAATATCGTGAAAATATGGAAAATATTGAAGTATTTTTTAATATTAAGATATATTGAAAAAAGACAATATTTTTTGACGATACAATACGATATATTGATATCAAAAATGTTATTTTGATATATTAAGTCATCACTAATGGGGAGTTGGTGATGGGTCATTGCACAATGCACACTGAACCCATGTTTTGCACTATGCTTCATGTCCTATCAGTTGTCTATTGCTGTGGTAATTTGGTGCTTAACAGTTTTTTTCTAGCTAGCTAGGTCCCATTTTCAGGGACCCATGTTATTCATGCATGGTTAAGTGTCGAAGTGATTAGGATCACCGATCGGTGAAAATAAGTCAGAAGCCGTGTGAACTACGAACACCGACGAGGCGGCGAAGCCATGATACTACGCCGCTGCACACCGGCACAGACCTATAGCGCTGCACTGTTACAATCGTTGATCGTAACCGGTTCCGTTAAGTGTTGATGGATAGTGGTCTATCATTTTACGAGCTCAGTTAACGGCCGTGACCCACCTACGCTCTAGAAGGGACATGACCCGCTTTGCCTTGAAAGTTCCCACAGGCAGTATAGGCTAGCTGGCCGTTTTGCCATCTATCGCAGTGTAAATTTCATGTTCGGAGACCAATAAGTCATTCAACCCAACGGACATGCTGCTCTCTGTCCCCGTCCGATACAGTTGGAGCAGTAGGCCAACCGAGGCTGAACTGCAACGAGGAGATTGTGGTGATAAATTTGCATCCTTCAATCGTTAATTATATCAGTTTACTAAAAGAACAATATGCATATAATCAGAGATTTGGAAATAAAATTATAGAACATTACTGTATGAAATGCAATTTGATTAATATCGAAAGTGGAAGTGAAACTGGAATTTTTCGTGTACATTGGCGTAACGTAACTAACGTTGAAAAGCGTAATTACTTCTACTTATGCTTGTATATTAGCCATTGTTGGGTCTAGTGATCAAAACATTAATCAAATACAAATGTGTACTAATACTGATTAAATTGTCGCTTTTTGCAGTGACTCAGAGCCATGATCGCCGTGGGCCGACAGTAGTGGCTGTCAGTGGGCTGACTTGGCCGTGGCCACTACCGTGGCTGACGTTGTGTCCATATAGGGCTATGGTTGTGTCTACAGGGTGCGGCAAAAAAGTGGGCCTCTAAAGTTTTTCGCTGTTTTTTTTTGTCAGCAACCGTTTCGAGTTTTAATTTGAAATTTTACAGATTTACTTATTAAAACCTTCTACATCTAACTGCCAAGTAAAATTTGATTCTGTTGAAAAACGACGAAGTTACAGACTTTTTAACATGACCGCCTACCGATTTTTCAGCATTTAAAAATGTTCCGGCTACAACACCAATTTAATAACATCGTTGAAACAAAACAGTTAACTAGCGATCACATGTCAGAATTCCATTGTCACTGTAAGTGTTCGAAGTATCCAACGCCACTCTGCGTGATATCCTTCACAGGAGTTTTGCAGAGGATACGGACAGAAACAGAAAAAGCCAGCTCCAACGCAAGCCTTCGGTCGCTTTGAGAGATCTTTCACAGCTTTGTCGATCGGTCCCTGTGGCAAGTTGCCCTAAATAACCTGAAGCGCTTGCTTGAGTTCGGCGATTGTCTTCGGCTTTGTTTTAAGCTTGCGGTAAGCCTCCAACAGTGCACCCCACACATGATAGTCAATTGGGTTCATATCCGGCGAACTTGGAGGCCACTGGTCCTTGGTGATGAAATCTGGAGAACTGGCCCGCAGCCAGAGGCGCGTTTCGCACTTTTTATTTCTCAGAGAATCTCACTTCTACGGCTCAGTAGTTCTCGCTATAGTTCTCACGAAAAGTGTGAAACGCGCAAGTAAGAATTCTACGAGAGTTCTAACATAGAATTCTACGCTAGCCAATTTTATCTAACTCACAAGCAAGTGGGCGTAGCAAAGGAAAATCTTGCTCACAATTTCTCAGAGAAGTATAGAAAGTGCGAAACGCGCTTCTAAGTTAGAATATCTGAGATTCTCGGAGAAAAAAAAGTGCTAAACGCGCCTCAGTTCTGTACGCTGCGCGGCGTTGCGCGCTGTGTGTGCTGACGCGTCGTCCTGCTGGAAGATGAATCCGGTGGGCAGCCGGCGATTGCACGACATTACTCGCAAAAGGATATGTGCATTATTGGAAAAGAAGAAGAAGAAGGATAATTTAATGATAATTTATAAACAATATAAATTGCTATTTATCAAAACGTCACTGTGACGTCGTCGGCAGTAACCTGTAACCATGCAGTTTTTAAAAATTAAATAGCATCTTTAGCATGAACATTTTTGAATGCCGAATTAGTCTATATTTCGTTATTTTTCAACAGAATCACATTTTACTTGTCAGTTAGATGTAGAAGGTTTCAGTAAATAAAGCTGAAAAATTTTATATTAAAATCCCAAACGGTTGCTGAGAAAACGGCAAAAAATTTAGGGGTCCACTTTTTT
>Ga0056128_1005262_pt1 | contig 16265 bp, 11 predicted proteins | sample WorMetLIZISLAND2_FD_71113 | JGI IMG/M metagenome (GOLD analysis project Ga0056128, IMG submission 71113) | Marine gutless worms symbiont microbial communities from Max Planck institute for Marine Microbiology, Germany - Olavius geniculatus... ... | reverse complement strand
TCGTTGTAGATACTTTTACTAGGTGCCAAGCTAAGCTAAGTGAAAGCCGTTTTCGAGTGTTGACTCATATCGCCCTTACATAGCATTGTAAACTGTAAAAGCCGCTTGTGAGAATGCATAGGCCTATGTTCATTATGCAAGTTTTTACTCATTGTAATTTAACGCACAGTGAATTTTAAAGTTAAGATAATAATAATTCATTTTTTTCTTTCTTAATAGTAACGGCCTATATTGTATAGCTATAATTTTCTGTTACTGGCACGCTGCCAGCGTTGCAGCTGGTGACGTCACAGGCAATGAATAATTTCCTGCTGGTCTACTGACGTCGTTGTCACTATGACGTTACGCCACTGCACGCACACGCAAACAGAACGATAGACTAAATTCAGACATGCCTGGACGTGTCTTTCTACCATGGGCATTGGCATTCACTGCAATATACGTGGTGTCAGCACGGACTGGTGTACTAAACTGTTTCGGCTTGCGAGTTCTGTTTTTGTATTTTTATTTTAAGTATTTAGCATTGCTAGTCTTGTTAGGGCCAATCTGGAATTCAACACGCGATAATATCGACCCAAAACCATTTTTACTGTTTTCGAGTTTCGACTCATATCGCCCTTACCTTTGTAAACTGTTGAAGTTTTTTGCTCTGATTTTTGCTGTTTTTAGTCAAATTTTGTCTAAATTTTTGTTATTTGATTTTATGACAATAAATTTATTTGCTGTTTTCAGAATACCTCCGGGCGGGTAAAAAAAGTTGGTGCAAGGAAAAATTATGTGTGATGTAACAATGTCTGCTGCAGCCAGTTTTGTCTTTGAATAAGAACGGTAGTTGCCATGGCAACAGCGGTCGTCATTGGACAAATTTAGATAATACCGTCGGATAGCCCGGGTACGAAAATAGGGGGTAGGTGCAAACAGCGTGCAGTTATCTTTTACGGGGACCGAGTTATACCGCTTTGAAGTCCTAATAAGCTGTAATGCAAATGTTTAAAAATTTGGGCATAAAAGAGATAAATGTTAAAGATTTTAAGTAAAACCATATAAGGAATGCGTCCGGCCTCAGGACGCTTCGTTTGAGCTATTAGCGGCGTTTGTCGATTCAACGTGCGGACCTGTAGGCTAGCCGTGCGCAAAGAAAAATATAGACGCCTAACGGCGAATTTCGCGCATGCGCAGCCACGCCCCCTTTGAACCGATTGTAACCAAATTTTGCGTGTGGAGTCGGGTGGGTGATGTGATTACTGATGCCAATTTTTATGGAAATCGGTTGAGGGGTTGCGGAGTTACAGGACCTCTCCCCAAACGCTATTTCCTGTACTTAACGTTCATCGGCCTTACAACAGTGTCAGCACTACCGTGCTGCACTGTGATAGCATTTTTCGTGTCACGTGTAATACGCTCGCATTCGTAATAAAAGTATTTCGCAAAATTACTGTCACTATTTTGTGTATTTGAGAGACAATCCAAATATGCATTCTTGCCAAGCTAACTGTCTAAGAAAAAATTGTATTGCATTTTTTTCACGTATCACGGCTTTCTGTTTGCCACGCAGGTTCAGTTGCTATTCAGTACAAATAAATCGTAAACGACGCAAATATTTAGGCCTACGTAAATTTTTACACATATATTTGTATAGCGTTTATTATAATTAAAAAAAACGATAAAAAAAACAAAACGCTAAAACGCGTCTTGTAGCAAATAACAGCGTTTACAAACGTTTATCAAACCACAGAGAGAGAAGGACAATTACCTAGAACTTATGGCCAATGTTCTCACTTTTTGGCACAACAAAAATAAGATCTTACTCTATTATTTTGTGCTTATGTGAATAAATAATATGAAAAATACGAGTTAAATGTAACTAATAATATAACACTTGTAGATAAAAATTGTAGTTGATAATTATATGTGAGTTAACAGAAAGCGGTCGAAATAAAAGCGGCAAAGACGCCACCGCCGACAAAATCACCGACGCAGGTTGAAATGGTAAGTTAACACAATTACCTAAACGTAAAGTCTTTTCCGAGCTTTAAGGCCGATAGAGCGGTGCTGATCTTCGTTTCCTTAGCCCTCAGCCAGATACCAGTTTTTGCACTGCGAGACCAAGGATAAGGGGCTATTGCATCGCGGGGTGTGCCTGTTTACGTACCAGTTTTCGCTAGTACTCATTGCGCCTATACCCACGGAGGGATGGCCAGGCTGAGTTATCCTGAGTGGCTGGTTGCATACTGAGATGGTTTACCCGCCTGCCGATGGTCACCCATCTAAGTACTAACCGGGCTTGGCGTTGATTAACTTCGTTGATTCGATCAACGATGATATCAGCTAAGCCAGACCACCGCCTAACACAATTATAATAGATCTAGGCCCCTAAATTATTAATTTTAATTATTAATTGTATTTAATTGTATTAATTGCAATTACAGTAGTTACAAACAAAAGACCAAAGTTCTGATAGTGCTATAACAAATATAAATACGACATAGAGTAGGCCTATGTGTTCTTTGTAAATGACAGAGTGATATCGAGCCGCAAGCAGCAGGAATTTCGACACCGAAAAAGCCAGTTACGCCGCCGGTGGAAATGGTAAGGTACTTAGATACAATAATTAAAAGCACTCAGAATAGGAAACTTCCTACGAAATATCTGCTGCTTTATTTTACTAATCCAGATCGCCGCCAAAATTTAACCACTTCTTGTAGAACCATTTTTAATTAATTGCTGCACAAAATTTTTATCAGAATCCTATATAGCTAATTTAGCTGACAAAAAGACTGACCCAAAGCGTAACTTTTTTTACTTTGCTTTGTTAAAAGTGATATTTTTGGAATTTTTAAATACAGATTGTTATTAAAGTATAACCATTTTTTTCGCTTATGGTCATTTTTAAACGTTTTATCGGATTTGTTTATAAAGGTTTATTTGTTTCGCAAAAAGATGAGCAAACAAGCAGACAAACTAAAAAGGCACAACATTACTATTGTCAGATTAGTAAAAATAAAAATGTCAATATATTTAAGCCTATAAAAGGTGAACAAAACTGCTAGGCCCATATATGTTTGTTGGTTGTGCGTGAATCGACAGAAAGTGGTCGAGGCAAAAACTTCAGAAATAACGTTGCCGATTGAGCCAGCTATGACGGTGAATTGAATACAATAAGTAACTACAAGCGACCACAGATTTCAAACCTTTCAGAAAAAAATAATGCTGCTCTTTGACGAATACAATGTAATTAAGTTGGTTGCTATTTCCTAATAGTAAAGAATCTTCTATAATGATCCAGAATCCACAAAAGAATCTAGACCCCTAACACAATTTAGTCATTTTCTTTTTTAGGTCATGCCTATACCCTGCACAAAATTTTATCAAAAATATTTGACAAGGTTTAGTACGCCCTTTCTGAAAATAACTTATTCAATGTTACACTTGTAAAGTTCTGAAATGACGTTTCTATAATGACGTGCTATAACAAATACAAATACGACAGAGAGTATGTGCTGTTTGTAAATGACAGAGTGTTATCGAGCCGCAAGCAGCAGGAATCTCGACACCGAAAAAGCCAGCTACTCCGCCGGTGGAAATGGTAAGGTACTTAGATACAATAATTAAAAGCACTCTTATCAGCTATGCTGGAACTGCGGCGCATTAAAAACGTAACTTTTATTTTCGTTCATTACACATGATTTTGAAATAATCGAACAATTGTCAAACAGACTGTATGTTTGTATTTTAATTTAAGCAACGTTTAGTTTTTAGCTAAAGTGTGTGAATTTATATTCTGTGGTTTATAGACGAGGGTCATATCTACACCGAAGCTGCAAGAGTCTGAACATTCGCATGACGTTGCTGCAGACTCAGTACGTCACACCTTTTGAATATACTTATTGTAGACTTTCTTTAAATTAATTAAACACATCAGCGGCTATCAATGGCGTAGCCATAATCCTCAGAAATGTTTCTGATTTTTTGTGTGAAAATGAAGTGTTTTCGTGCATTTTTGGCATTATTTTGAGTAAATGAGTATGATTTGTGGTCAATGAACGGCGTGTTAACATTACTTTACTGCCTTTTGTGCGTATGTTTGTCTGTCTGGCTGTCTGTTTGTCTGTCCATTTGTGTTTGTCTACCTTTGTGGTGAATAAATTAACTATTAATTTGTGACTAGGAGAAGGAAGACGAAACTCTTCAGATCGCGACGGAAGAACTAGCCGAGACGGTCGAATTTCCACAGGAGGTACAAATTGAAATCATATTGTAAATGCAATACAATTTATACTGTAGCGCATTGTTATTGCTCAACAGGTAAACCAAAATAGTCCGCAGACAGACACAATAACCATCCCTGGTGATGTTCTTGTAGATTCCGTGTTGATGAGAAAATTGCGGCTAGCTACAACAATAATTTTACCAAAATTAAGGAAATCAAATTATCTGAATTCTAAGGTTTATATACGCTTGAGAAACATTCGAACAAATTTGCTTGTCGGACTTGATGCTTAAAAAACTATTGCTTTTCTGTTTGCAGATTTAGTGATTTTAATTGACATAACACTTAGCTTGTTTATAACTGTGGTTATTTGTGGACCACGCACCTGGTGTATGTAATGTAGGCAGTGGTCGTTCTAGCCCGCAATATCTGGGGGGAACGGCCCCATGGCGAGCGCGGTAGGGCGAGCCTATAAAGGGGATCTGAGGGCAGAGCCCCCAGCGGGGTCCAGGGGCAGAGCCCTTGGTCAGGGGGTCAGGGGCCCTTGATGCTGAAGCACTTTTGGCTTTTCGACGTTTAACGGAAGCCGCAAATTTGGCCTTTTTTCTACAATTTGAGAACGCAAATAAATTAGATATTTGTGTTATCTTTGCAAAAAATCATGGGTGGCAACGAAATTGGGAAAGGGGTGGGGCTGGAGCAAAACTGGGGGGCTGGGCCTAAAACCGCCACTAAATGTAGGCAGTTGTACGTTTGCCAATCGGCGAATTTTGGTTGATAACTCGCAGGAAACTGCAGAGCTGGATGATGTCGATGCGCAGGAAAAGCAGACAATGGACGTCGAACCACAACAGGTTTGTTCAAATAGGGGGTCAAATTAAAATAGTAGGCTAATTAGTATCACTAATAAACCAAGAACATGGTCGTCCAAAGAAATCCGCCACTAAATGGAGATTTTGGGAGTTGTTGTTTAAAGCTTTAACATGCTTACGGCAAAAAACTGTGGGTAGGCCTAGTTTGCATGGAACTTTTGGCAGTTTGAACAAACGAACCTTTATTTATTACAGTTTGCAGTTAACTGCTGAATGAAAAAAAATAAACTTTAAGTTATGCTAATAATAATAATAATGCAGTTACCTATAAGTAAGATCGTGAAGTGCATTAATCAATAAGACGAAAAAGTTTGGCATAGCCTGCTGCTTGCGTTTTAAACATTTTGTGAGTGCAAACGTGTCGCCAAGATGACGCCTAAGTTGTATCAATGACACATGCACAATAGTAAAAATACTAAAATATGTCTTTTTTGTTCAGATATTTTGTGGTGCGTGTGTAATACAGGTCGAAGAAGATTTGGTCGTCGGAAGTCCTTTACGGCCCTCCAGTCCTGCGGCGTCAGTCTATTCACAGCAAGTAAGGTTTCTTTTTACGAGTACAAAACAAACTTGTAAGGCAGACTTAAAACAAAAGTTAACTGTGCACCCAATGAAATGAAATGATCCATGTGATGTGAGTCATCTTTTCTAACGGTAGTCATTAAAATTTTTACGCACGAAAGCAGCTAGACTGCTTTAGCGCGTCTTAGCCATCACAATTCTCTCCGTCCGTCTGTCCGTCCGTCTGTCACACAGGTGGATCAGTCAAAAACGGTGCAAGCTAGAATCACCAAATCTTCACCGTCGGCTGCCGAGAAGACTCTAGTTTCAGGAACCGTTAAGCTTTTCCATAAATTCGAAGGGATCACCCCGAATGAGGGCGCTAAATGAGATGAGAGTAGGAAAAATTTGCGATTTTTAGCCAATAAGTCGCTGTATCTCAATAATGGTGCGAGATAGGGCCTAGGTTACTATTAGTTCCTAATAAGAAGTCGTATACTGGCTGTCGATTGCCATTGAATTCAATGATTTAAGATAACCTTGAACGCCAAAATAGGGTTTTTTGTGGATTTTTTGGCGATTTTGGGCTGCGAGACGCATTTCAAGAACGAATTGCGCCGAAATCATTTGAGGTAGATATGGTAACGGTGCGTATGAAATTTTTAGAATTGAACGTTGATTTCGATTGCCTAAGACTCGATTTTCTAGGTTCAAGGAAACCTGCGCACGAGGGCATCAAAGAGCGGTATTCCCGTAAAAGTCGTTGTTTTACCGGTGTTGGCCAGTCTTTCGTGAAAACCGTTGCAGAATAAATGCAGGTAGGCATGGGCATGCTACATCACAAAAGCACTAGTGACGAGCTTTTCAGTCGTATCAACGTCAATAACTTAGAAAGACCCTGAACTTTTAAAATAAGGGGGTTTTATCGATTTTTGCGATATTCGGTTGCAGCACACACTCTAAGAATGAACTGCGACAAAATGGCTAGAGATAGACTGATAGTTTACGAACAAAAACTGCGTTTCGTGAGCATTTGCTTAAATTTCTTGTTTTGTTAGGTTTGCTGTTCGTTACCTTTGCTGCCGAACAGCGTCTCGATTCCCGCTCAGTAACCGCTCAGTAATTTAATGGTTACGTGCAAAATGAGCCACAATTGCAAAAATGATACTTGACACTGCTAGGTCAGTGTATCAGTAAACCAATTTGTAAGCCAGAGAAATATGTCGGCGCAGTGCCGAACGCTGGAACTTAACATTGGCAGACGGATTACTCCGGCCCCGCAGAAGTTGCACATCAATCTTGGTTATCTGCAACTGTTTGTTTTCGAGTTAAGAGCGCGTACATGAGGGACGGATGGACGAGGGAACGGGCAAGATGCGTAATGCGGCGTATTTGGACGACCACGCAATAAGTTATGACATAAACGTGGTGACCAGGCCCGTCGAGAAAGGGGAAGAAAAGAGTGAAAAGTTTTCCTCGGGACCTGTGACGTTTTGGTGCCTGGTCCGCCATCGCTCAAACATACAAAGTACACCAGATTGCGTCATTTTTTTAAAAAAAAGCAAAATTCAAAAATTTTCTCTAAAGACGGGCCCGACGAGAATGTTTTTCCCGGGTCTCGCCGTGACCCTCGACGTCTCCAGTGGTGTTATAGGCCTCGAAGATGGAGGGTAACTTTTTACGAAATGAAAGGAAAAAAAATTCAATAATGATTGACGCGCTAATCACTATTTATTTTGTTATAGCTCAAAACCAAACAATTCTACAAGTCAACAAGTAAACAATTACGAAAAAGCTGCGTCGACTTCAATGTTGCCCGGTCAACAGTGCGCGCTTACTGTTCACCGGGCAACAGTGCGTATTTGTTAACCTCACGTGACGCGATTTGGACCAATCGCGTGCATGTATTTTGCGTTGAGGTATAACAATGTATGCTTGACTCATCGACTGATCATTGACCATCGTTCATGACATTCACTACTGTTCAGTGACGTTCGGTGTTGTCATCACGCAATGCCTGGCTGGTGCATGGCAGGCGGTGGCGGAGGGCGAAGTTGAACAGAAAGCTGAAGCGGAGGTACAACCGGCCTTCAAGATTGATGATGTGGCACCAAAACGTCCAGCGATAGATCCTGCTACTGCAGCATTGATGGCTGAACGACAGCAGTCCATTATTCAGGCAAGGCCATGCACGTTCAACTTATAGTCGTAATACCTAGCAGCAATAACTGAAAGGATCAGAAGTCTCAAACCTCAAATATCTACCATCGAGATCAGTGCTGCCGTCTGCTAGCTGTTGTGTGTATCGATAAAAAACTCCTGGATCAAAATATTGTTCAATCGATACACCAGCCTCCCCCAAATTTTAAAATTCTTTGAACCTTTGTAGAAAATCTAGTAGATGAACAGACAGACTTACAGAAATAATTATATAAACCCAAATTTATCTTCGGCGTAGCCAATGCATGATAACGACGACGACGACAACGACAATCATAGCGATAATACATGATAAATTGACGATGACGATGATGATGATGAAAATGGAGTGAAATTAATGAGTGTTTTTTGGGTTTGTTGTTTGGTGCACAGAAACAAATGGCCACGAAGCCGATATCCAAAGTTCCTGTAGTGAACAAAGTACGTACAATAACAACAGACGATCTTGTTTCGTCCATATTCTATAAAACTTTTAACTACAAGCACTCAGAAAGCACAAACTTTGCTATTTTTTTGATTTCTAGACTGACCGGTTTTCACGTGACTTGCCACAACAAATAATTTAAAAATTGTGAAAGAATGTTAGCAGTTTTTTTAGTTTTAAACTGCCAAACGTTCAGAAGGCAGCGCGCGTTGTAAACAGTTTGATATTAAGCCTAAATACTGTGCAGCAGATATTGTCAGGTATAATTTCAATTTTCAGAAATGCTAAGTGAAGTAATTTTTATTTTTTGTGTATATAAATTTACTCTACGACCTTTAATACCGTAAATAAAAATGTATAATTATAATAATTATTTTTGTTGCACATTTTTTTCTAAACGAGTTGGTGACAAGATATTTGAAATTAGTGAAAATTAAATTAGACCCTATAAAACTTTAGTTCATTTTTTGGACTTTTCTGTAAGACTGCAAATGTTTAATTCTAACGATGACGTCGTGTTGGGTGTTGTGTGATAATTTTTTTAGATGATGTCGCTGAAAGAAGCTTTCAAACCGACGCCTACCGACGTCGAGAAACTCTCACAGGACCAGGTTAGTTGTTTTGTAATTAAACGAACAATTAGCTGTTATTGACGACTTATTATTATGCGGTCGTCCGATAGGCCGCATTATGCGCTATGTTGGTTCGTTTGTCTCTCCGTCCGTGTGTCTCGTAAATGCTTCTAACTCGAAAACAAAAAAAAATCAGAAGTCGTAGAAATATTCTCAGGGCAGTGTGTCGATTTTCAGTTAAAATGGTCAAAGGTTAAAGTCACCGAAAGTCTAAAATATCTCGAATGTGACGCATATTTTTCTTAATTTCGGCTTGTGCAGTGTGTATCATTATCATTATCATCGTCTAGGGGTGTGCGGAATTCGTTGAAAATTTTAATTTTTGGTTTTTTAAAACCAAACCGAACTGAATTGATGTTAAATTTCAAAAAACAAAAATTTAGTTTTCGTTGTTCCGTTTTTAAGAAGTTGAACCCCCGGTTTTTAGACGGTTTTTACACTTTTCGCGTCAGTCAGCGTATTTTCTTTTTAGGCCATTACAGCTGTCAGCACATGAAGCAGTTTGTGTAAATTTTAACATCAAAAATCGAAAATCGAACCTCGAACCGAAAACTGCATTTTTCAGAACCGAACCGAAAATGGAACCGAAGTCATATTTTGAAAACCGCAAACGCCTATCGTCGTCATCATAATCATCGTCACTGCGACGTTGGGTCTGATGCAGTACAAGTTGAAAGTGGAGTTCATGGAGATGCTACATGAGAAGCAGGTAAACTACGCGGACGACATCAGCATGACTCTATCACTCATCAAGCACGATCGCAGATACATCAACGCCGGAGATCGGTCTCGACAGTGGCTGCTGCACTACTTCAACTACCAGCGACAGGTTACCTGATTTACTTGTCTGTCGTTAGCCTTATTAGGGTGTTTACACGATCCAGCAAACGTCCAGCATTAGCACGTGTATTTTGAATACATTTGCTAGAAGTTTGCTAGACGTTTGCTGGATCGTGTAAACACCCCGTTAAACAGGTAGGCTAGGTCTTACTTTACTTAGCAGTGATATATTTGCTGAACTTATCCCTTTGCATTCATTTAATTTTCGTCGTCATCATATTCTTCTTTTCTGGCATAATTGTTAACTTAATCGACTTTACTGTACGCATTTGTTTTCGCAACTTCAGTTTATTGTAGTAGATGAGGCATTATAGCATTATTATATTATTATAAAAATTTCTGACCATGGGAGAGTTGGTTTCTGGCAGTGTAAACTATACGGATGACATTATATGACATCAGTAGAGTTTTCTCAAAAAATAAAACCACTCGCGTTGAATTTTTGTTTATTTTACGCCGGTGCACTTCTTGAAAGACTACACGTATACATACAGCTTAGTTTCCAGTAATAAATAAGCTGTCTTGACAAATGTTCAAACAGTTCGGAAATTTATTATTTTTCTACGCTTGTATAATCACAACGTTTAGGCCTATTGTCACAGTCTGTATTTTGCGCATCGCACGCAAAGTTTTGCCGTAATACCGGCAATTCTAACGTTCTGTACGCAGAAACCGGTGAAAACGGCATTTTTGGAGCTGCTGTCTGAAGCTCGCACGCTTGACGACTTGACCTCGTGGCTAGCAGTCCGCAATAAGTTCAACCGAGATCCTCGCTTTCAGGCTGCTGTTCGACTGTCATCCAGACATGCTATGATCTGGTTTAACGAGTTCATCGCAAAACAGAACGCTGAGGTTGCACTGTTACATTTAATTTCTTTAAACTGTAGGCCTAATTATTTACAATGTGCAGGGTGGTGCTGAAAAAGTGAAACATTCAGCATTTATTTGCTCAATGGATAATTAAACAGCTTAGCGAACGATTAGTATCAGTTATTGCAGTAACGATTGTTTACGTTGAACACTTTTTGGATTAGCTGCATAAGACATAATTATTATACCATAAATTTTCACAAAATGATTTGATAATTTTTTGAGATCTGACTGGATGTTAAATACAGTTTTTTTGCCAGTTGTATGCTGAGTGTACCGGCAAAAGAATTTTTAATGTCAGTCAATATTTTAGCAAAAAAAACAAGAAATGAGCGTTTTGATTTGTACTTACGGTGTAGTTTTAGATTCAGATCTGGGCTAGTCGATCTTTTTTTCGTTTTTTTTTGTATATTGACTTTACTCGTTTATTTGTTACAGGAAACCAGCACTAATGTTTTTTGACATTCAACCATAGTCAATTTTTATTGCGACATTGATAATTGCTGCAAATATCTGGCAAAAGAAATGTTTTTTTTCTGTTTTTCTTTTTTTCTCTTTCTCGTTTGAGGCGTTACTATTTAATCTGATGGTGTCGCTATGTGATTTGATGATTGTATACATTACGGTGCAGTTGTACGAGCAGAGGGTGAAATCATTACTGGATGCCAGGCAACTGACCGACGCTCAGAAGCAGCTGCAGAGAGTTCGGCACACCAGAGCAGAGTTCTTCAACATTCTCAAGTATGTCGTGCGTTAGTGACGCTTAACTAACAAAATAAGTAAACATAAATGCGTTTAAACACCTCAAAAATGGCAAAGGCAAAGTCCAGTATTGCTATAGCGCTTCTTACATGAGACGGAGTCGAGATCAGAAGCGCATTGACAGTCTCGGAAGTGGCAGCTAATTGGCACGAGCAAATGATACCGCAGCGCACTATGCGGCCATCCATTGCACCGTCAGCAAACAATTGGACCCCCCCCCGGTTTGCAGCTAGCACACACATTACCACCCCAATCAGCCACACTAGGACTTCACCCCGTAGCCCGTAAGCTACTACTCATTTCCCATCCCACGAAGGGAAGGAGGCTGATTTGGCCTGAGCACACAGTAGTTTAGCAGCTTGCTCAAGGTTGCTTGCAAATGACCGGCAGTTTGAATCAAACCATAACTTGAAAGTTACGAGTCGACACTAACCACTAGACCATTTGCACCTACAAGTGCTTGCTGGTCACTCGAGTAGAAGCTGAACAGGATTGTCTTCCGAAATCGTCTGAAACTTTCAAAGCCGCTCGCCAGATGTCTGAGCTCGTCTAGCATGTTCCTGATGGTCAGACCGGCAATCGAAAAAACGACTAAAAACAAACTGTTGAGTCCACGCTCGACAGGATGGTATGATGTGCTGGTGTCAGTTGGCTGAACGCAGACGAAGACGCGACGCGACTTGAGAAATTGCATTGAGATGATCGGTGAGATACTATATTGAGTTGCTAAATCGCTTTAACAAAAAAGTAAACATAAATACCGTTATAAATACAGTTATAATGTGCATGTTCTAACCGACATTGCAGATCACAAGTATAAGATATGATTTTAGGCAGCATTGCTATTGAGTTAGGCCTAGATGTTACCGTATTGTAGAGTGTTGGTCAGTCCGTAACGCCGTAAGCTAAAGTGGAAAAGTACTCGTAAAGGAAAGGGTCATTGGATTTTGGCCCGTAACGTACCAGTTTTTACTTTTCGAGTTCCTAACTTTCCCATGTTTGATGAGTATCCGCTTATAACTTTTTGAGTAATCGTGGAGATAGACAATGACAATAATGCTAAACAGAGAGAGCTAGAGTCAGACATGCGCATAGAGATGAAAACATAATCTCCTTCATTCGGCGGAGGGAATTATTCGAATATTCGTATCTGGTCAAGTATAGCCACTGCACAAGAGGCATCTTCCAGTGGTGCGTACGTAAGCGAGCTTTTGTTATTGTAATGATGACGTTTGTTTGTTGCAGAGAAAAACTGGCAGAAACCAAGTCTCGACGTAAGTCACAAATATTACCCGTAACTCAAACTGTATTCGGATTCAAAAATTATCATGTTTTTAGCTTTTTATCAGTGATTTTTTGTTCATTTTGGCTTTCCTCTCGCGATATGCATGAAAAATGTGCGCATTGTTGCGTTAACCTTTTCTATCTCAAGAAGTATCGCAACTCTCGAGAATTATGCTGAGTGTCATTTGCGCCTCAGATTTAGCGGCTTTCCCGTCGACATCATGCTCTATACAAATGTACTAAATCGCTTACTTACTTGTTTACTTACTTACTTGTAACAGTTTTCGAAGGAGTCGATCAGACGTAAACGCACAAGCATCTCGTGTTAGTCTTAGTTTTATATCAGTGTTATTGTTTTGGGGACAATTTCTGCGAACCCCTAAGCTTCGCTTACTTTAGATGACTTCCCATGGTTTAGACTGTTCGTAGTTTCGTACGGTGCCTAATTTTAGTCCCACAACTGTCATACAAAACAGCGATGGACCTCATGAAAATTCGGAAAAGGAGACTTTTCACGCGGCGTACCAGCTGCTTAGAAGTAGGAATAGTTAATTGCCACCATACCGTCGTCGCTAGGCCCATAAAGCATGTAACTCTTTAAAAATCCTTATCACTCATACTACTGTTTAAGCAATCATTTTTACACTGACGTTTAGTTGCTTTTTTATTTTATCTATTTGGTAATTTAGTTATTATTTTAGTTGGTTTACCTTGCTAGTCACTGGTGGTGTTTATTGAAAAGAAAGACACAAAAAATATATTTATATGTTGCAGTTTGGTGTTCTGTTTCAGAGAAAGAACTGCGCGCTGAACTTGGTCAGGCGTTGCAGACAAAAAGCGTTCGTCCACCGACTTCAGCTCTGCAGCTTTCTTCGTCCGAAGTTCGATTGTTTAATTTTTTGTTTTATTAGTGTCTGTAGCAGTGAATTTTATTGATTTATCGGTAAATAAAAAAAGAACGCCTATGCTTGCTTCTGCAGTAGCCTACGCGTAGGACCGCTGGACGAACAGTTAAGCTACTAGATTCAACAAGTAACAACCATGTATACTTATGGGGTGTTTACACGATCCAGCATTCATCCAGCTAGCTGGAAGTTCTCTGATAATTAGGAGGACGGGCGGGATGTAACCCTAGATTTAAATATTAATGATATTGGTGATAGGCATATTGGAAAGCCTATATAACACGTAGGCCTACGGCTTAGCCCACAGCTGATAGGCGGCGAGGTAAGCGGCTGATATGCTGATAGGGGGCGGGGTTCCATCAGGCCAGCTGGATGTTTGCTGGACGTTTGCTGAAACTTTGCTGGAAGTTTGCTGGATCGTGTGAACACCCTATTAGACTGTACTTTCTTTACTATGGATTCGGCGTAGGCCTATGGAAGAGCTTTTTTGACCTAAACCAACCTGTCAACTACTAGGTTTACACCAGGCTGTAATCTTAATTAGTTAAACTTACGTTTACTTACTTATCTGTTTGTTAGCTTTCTTACTGACTGAGTTCGATGGCTGTTTGCACAGCAAGAGATGGTAAGACAGCTGCCTACGAAGAGCGAGCGACTGAGACGAGAAACCATGATGTTGTCACGAGCTGGCTCGTATGAACCGAGGAGGCAGTCGTACCGTGGAACAATTGATGATCCGGCCCGCGACGACTACCAACGCACAGAGCTCACCGCGAATGCTATCATGGTCAGTATAAACCAGCTCAAACAATCACCGAAATCACTTAGCACAGGCGCGTTCGCAGCGTGTTATTTTTAGGAGGAAATTAAGGGAGGCCTGGCGTAGCGGTAACGCGTTAATGTACGCCGGGCCGGGTTAGTAGTGCGATGGGTGACTGCCTGCAGGCAGGTAAACAATGTTGGTATGTAACCTGCCGTCTAGGTCAACTCAGCCTTCCGTTTTTCCGGGGTTGGTAAATTATTTACCGGCCTATCTGGCTGGGATTAAGGCGGGGCGCGTTCATCTGCGTCGGGTGGCAGGTAACACTGTGTGATCCCATCTTGCAGGTGACGTTCCGTAGCTCTGTGAGGAGTTCAGTCTTCTAAAGAGCTATATTCCGACCTTTACCTTTACCTTTGTTTCAGGTGGTCAGCGATGGTGCCGTTGGATAGAACATTGCTGAGCGAAATTTCTGTCAACTGTCTGCAGTAATCACATTCCGCTCTGTGTTGCTTTATTCTAATTTGCAAATCAGGGGCCTAATTTACAGAACATCGTAAAGTGTTCGTAGCAATATCGTAAATTTGTCTTACGATGTGCTTGTAAATTTGGACGAGATTTTAATACAAATGTTCTAGTTATCTGTCCCATTGCTGTAGCATAGCATGGGACAGATTATAAAATCACTTGCGTCTGTCTGTCATTCTGTCATTCTGTCAGTCTGTCTGTAAACACTCCTACGACCGCAATTTTGATTCGATTTCAATGAAATTTTGCACAGTGTTTCGGGGCCTGAAAAGTAAGATCGAGTTTGTTTGGGATAAAAATCTGCTAGCTGTTTCCTCTATTTTACCCCAATTTTTAAAAATTTGCATTATGGTCTATGGAGACTTCAAAACAGTATAACTCGGTCCCCGTAAAAGATAATTGCGCGCTGTTTGCACCTACCTCCCTATTTTTGGGTCCGGACTATTCGATGGTGTCGTTAAAATTTTTTTCCTGCCGACCCCTGTTGCCATCTGTTGCCATAGCAACAAATTTTGGAACAAAAATTGACTATTTCTTGGCCGCCGTGAAAGATAGGCCTAATTGCGCCCTGTTTGCACCTAGCCCCCCCCTCCTTATACACAGCTGCTAGGCTATGAGCGTGGCAGTAGGACAGATACCTCGTTTCACAGAACGTATTTCTAGTGTGGGAATGAAAAGCTTTGTCTCATACAGTTTTTTGCGATGCTATTTGACTGTTTTTGTTAGAATGGCATCCAATTTAGTCCAACAGCTTTTGCACGGTGACAAGGACGGACGAACGGACCACGCTACGGTTACAACTGTCGCAATATTCAGCATCGTCAGCGATTCCGCCTAATAGCTGTAGCAAACTGTGTCAAATACACACTTTTTAGCGACACTTCAGCGATTTTCTACACTGAAAATTGACGCACATGTTAACCAATCGGCCCTGAGAAATGTTTACAACATTTTTTTCTGCCCATTTTATGTTTTTCAGTTTGAAGCGAGCCCATACGAGAAAAACAGACAGAAAACGAAAGGCAAAACTCGTATTGCTGCCTATTAGGACGGTCGTACAGTGAACATAAAGGCTGGTTGGACGTTAGATTCTAGCATACAGTTTTCCTAGGTCTATTGTTATATTGTTCAGGCCTGGTGTTTTTAATCGTTAAGCGCTATACAATTTTTAGACGACCGTACTTTGGTAACGGTCGAGCTGTTGTCATGGTTGTCGTCCGTTTGTCTGTCTGTCCGTCTGTCTGACCGTCACGGATGTATTGTGGCTAAACGGTGCAGGATGAAGCCTAGGTAGCTATTGATCACTAACAAGAAGTAGCATACGCCCTGTCAGGCCCGGTCGACATAGCGTGTATGACCGAGACGTGGCTGACGCAGTCCGTGCCGAGCGATCTCGTCAACATCCCGGGGTACATGATGCACCGCAGTGACCGCAAGGACGGGCGACGTGGCGGCGG
>Ga0056128_1005261_pt1 | contig 16268 bp, 7 predicted proteins | sample WorMetLIZISLAND2_FD_71113 | JGI IMG/M metagenome (GOLD analysis project Ga0056128, IMG submission 71113) | Marine gutless worms symbiont microbial communities from Max Planck institute for Marine Microbiology, Germany - Olavius geniculatus... ... | reverse complement strand
GACCACAGATGTAGCAGAAGACAAACTTTGGCAGACGCTGCTGCGACTGCCTCGTTGACTTTGATGTCAGAGGAGGCATGCTACGACTCATCTCAGAGCCACGTGACTTTGACAGTGAACATGAGCTGTGTGGCATGCTGCATGATGCCTGAGGCACGTTTCGTGCTATACACAAAGTTAAACGACACCGTTGCAAAACTTCATTGCTGCCATAAATTATTTGCAAAAATTCACCACAAGATTAACATCACTTCACGTGGTTACCACTATTCTCTCCCTAACCTTAAACTCTAACTCTGTTTGTAATCCCATTCCGAACTTTAACCCTTGATTTTTATTTCAAAGCTTGGGGTGAACTTGGCGACAGTGCCAATCAAGTTATTATGTACACGTGCATGATGTACACCATGTCCAGAAAAAGAGCCTACGCTTTTTCCTGAATAACTTCAACAAATTTAAACTTTTTAAAATAATTTTTGGCACACATTATCACAGTGATACGCTTTACTAAAAGCATCTAAAACTTGTCTTCAAAATTTACTTCTCACTAAATATAGCTAATTTAATCATCATGTCATCGAAAATGCCATTTTTGCGGACAGATAATGTTTAAATGAGCCTCTGCAATATGAAAACAGGAAAACTGATGAAAGAAAATTGCAGTAAAAAGCTTTAAAAATTGTTGGCATAAAAATAAATTATTTTTATCATTTTTTTCACCTACTCTAGCTTGTCGTCGTGTTAATGCGTGGCCGTCGCATGCAGTACGGGAACGTTGTTGTGCAGCAGCCATTATCAGCAGGCAGCGTCAATTCTGCAGCCTGCGTTAGCATCAAGGTAGTGCACATTTATAATAAGGTTGTTGACTCGAAAGTTGGTTGATAGCAAGTTTTGTCACTGTTGATGACAAATAAGGCACCTACAGGCTAAAAAGCCTATTTTTCTGCATTTCTGTTTATTTTGGTGTGGAGTAAAGTAAGAATACAAAGAGTGTTTTATTTTACACGGTAACGTGGCGTCAGTAATTGGCAGTGTTGGATAGTAACGAAGTAGTTCTACTTAAGTAGAAGTTTTTACTTTCTACTTCTAGTTAAGTAGATTTTTGAGCTACTTTCTACTTTTCGTTACAAAAATTAGATTTTTTTTCACAATTTAGTTATCTCATCAACTACTGCAATACAACTGAGAACACGTTAAAGTATTTAAAAAATAACTGATAGTAGTAGTAACCAAGCTCCTTAAGATGTCATTGCACCACAACGTCTTGCCCTTCTGTAGTATCTTGACATTTAAGACTGTAACACTTATTCTGATTGTTTCATATAGGCTAAGCATTATGCATCACCATATAAATTTTACACAGAAGCACTAAACTATATATTGACTAAAGTTTGATCTCATTTTCCTACTGGGGATAAGTGGAGGTAAAAATGACTGGTAAATGGCCAGTATCAATATGACTCTAGACGTAGTGACGTACCGTAACTTAACCATAACCCTGACCATAACCAGTTAACCACGAAATTCACTCAAGCCTTCTGGCATTTCAACCTGTGAGAACTGCATTGTTTATGTATATAGTGGCTGCATAAATTCTGTAGAGCAAAGTTTGAGTTTCTAAGTTGAAAATTTGTAGTTATTTCATTTTTGAGTATTTTCCATTCTTTAAATACAAAAAAACGTATTTCATGTCACTTAAGGTGTAAAATTATGTTTTAGATAAAAATGAGCATAAACTTGGCTCAGATGTAAAAACGTTCCAAAAATTAAAAAAACGTTTCACAACGTTAAATAAAAAAGGTTAGCTTCAATTTCTCCAATCTTTCACCTAATATTCAATGCTGTAAATACAGAATGGCTAAAACTAAAAAGAAAGAAAACTTATTCAATTTCAATTCAACCGTGTTGTCATAAGACCAAGTATCACCAGACTAATTAAGTAAACTGCCACCGCTATGGCCTATTAATTTATCTTTGTGGTTTTAAAAGTGCCTTTCAAAGTTTTTGATGAATTTTTTCAATGTCTTTAAAACATTTTTAAACATTGAAACAAAATAAAAAATATGCTAAAACGTACAAAAGAACCAAGAAAGAAAGTAAAAACATTTATTACATCTATATATTTGGTACTTACACAAATGAGATTAAAAAGAAAATATTTTAAAGGCAGACGATATCCATCCAGATCCAGCATATATTTTACAGCTACAAAAAATGCTGTCAACATTTGTTTAACTGTATGGCCTTAAGCCTGAGGTCAGTTAAGCTTCAGTATTTTTTGCTTTTAGCTGCAGAGAAAAACTATCGGATATACGTTTTAGTTTTGTATATAAGCTATACCTGTTAAGGTGATTTAAATAGACAGAAAGCATGCAGGCTAATAACTTGACACTAAAACACATTGTTTAGTTTTTAAAGATAGACTACTATCTATTTAAGTAAAAAAAATTCTATTTCTATTTAAGTGGTTTTATTTTGGGATACTTTTACTTCTACTTGAGTAGATTTTTGGGGGAACTACTAATACTTCTACTCAAGTAGAATTTTTGACTAATTTATCCAACACTGGTATTTGGGCAAAGTGGACTATCAGTATACTGTCAGTTGCATGTTGCTTTTTTAACGTTGCCTACAAAAAAATTATGAACATATTTTCAATTTTGTTAAAGTTATTAAGCAAAACAGTGTTAGCTTTTTTCACCTCGGATACAATAAACGGCTTTTTTGATGACGTCATAATTACATCAGCTCTACGTAGTGACATGGCAGTGCAAAGAGAAAATATTTTAACAGTTTAATAACATAAATACTCAGGACGACTTATGCCAAAAATTATGAAAATAGGTTAAGGTTTGACAACGATATGTTGAAAAAACCATAGGCTTTTTTTCCGGACACAGTGTATATTATGTATAATCATGATGTATATTAATCAGGTGAAAGGAGAAAAACATTCGTCAGAGAGATTGTTATTGGCACTTTATTATCAGTAAAAAATATCAGCAGAAAGCAAGACAGACAAACAAAGGAAGCACTTTTTCAGTTCATTACAGTTACTCGTAGGAAGCTTTAACTTTTGCACTATCAACACTAGTTTCCAGTGTTGTCTTCACTCGACAATAAATGTTTTTACAGTTCAGTGGTTTTGATAGTAGAATATATGTCAGAAAATTTTACTTTGATGTTTTAACAGCGTTTCTACTCGGAGATCAACCAAGGAGTTAATTGATACATTTCGGTCGTATTAGATACAAGAAGAAGGAGGTATACTAATCACAAAAGTGTGCTTGTGCATAGAATTGCATGGATTAGCTGAACATCTTTCACTGAAATCAGTCACATGCATACACTTCTCTGTAACTTATTTTGCTTGCTGTTGCAAAATTTTCACTTAACTATTTAATAAAAATTATTGATGCTGCCATCAGCCCTATCTTATACAGCAACGACTAAGCTTAAAGTTTAACGTTTACCCTGGTAGTTGACACTGCTCCTTGTTGTAGGTTTTTGCTGATTCCCGGGGCTGCGATGACTGCGTTCAAAGTCCATGCTTCGGTATTCATTCTGGCGATAACTTCTGCTCGACATGTTCATGTATGTGATTTCGATATTGGCGCTGCTAATGTCAATAATGTCACCGTACTTTCTGTCATTAACCTTAAGTTTTACGTGATCTACTCTCACACTTGTGAGGCTGACTATTACACGATTCTAACGTAGCTATAAAAATTTCGAAAACAACACAAGACTTTCCAATTGTTTGTGCGTTGATAAGTAAACAAAATCATAGCAACGAGAAAACCGTGCGCGATAAGGAAGTAGTAAATGAATGAACTTAAACCTGAGCCTGAAAGTGTCTGAATGCATCAAAATGAAAGCTTCAGTAGTTTGCCGTTTCAGAAGTAGACTAAAGAACGAAACGTACATCACTGGCTGGAATACCATAAACCATTCATCTACAACGGAAAATGAGCTTTGGAGAAACGCTGGACCAAGACTCCAAGAGCATTTCAGTTGCTGGAGACTACCGGTATGTTGATTGGAAGTGACAAAATATGACGCACATATCTATTCTAATCTATTTCTATAGGTTAACCATCAGGCTGAGGCTACAAATTTTTGGAATGTTCCTCGTGATAATGCTATGTACCGTACGGCAGCCTCCTTGTTATCAGCTTGTTGCTAAGACTACAATAAGTGTTCCCATGAACTGGCACATCTTCCTTCCTGCATTTTACTGCTGAAAGCTTTCACTGTTGAAGGTATTTTCTGAAGTTATAAAGCTAGGCAAATAATAATTAACTGATAAGTCCACACGAACAGCAATTAACTCAACTGTTAAGTTGCAAAAAATGCTGTGACACAATCACCAGCAAGAAAACATCGTACAAATGTAAGAATTTTATTTTTTCACGAGCAGCCTAATGTATAAACATGGACAGTAATAAACAAGCAAAGATGTCGCCACGCCTTGTGGCAACGTACATGCGGCCATCCATTCACCTAGTCATACATACCTGCCCACTGCACTGCACGTGATTCGCAAGCCAAAAGTAAGAACACGTACAAGGTAGGCATGTGTCATTTTCGGGGAGCTTTTTGACATCCAGTGACCTTGACCTTTGAGCTGAAAATCGACACAACGGTACTCCTGGAGTGGTAAAAGCGCACACCAATTTTGATTTCTACTATGCTATTTTTGCTTATGGGCTAGAAGACTGTAGATTATGGTACAGACAGATGGACGAATGGACAAGACTTATTAAAATGGCCAGCCGCATGATAATAGAGGTAGATCTACGCACCAAAAAGTTTCTTAACTTCAAGCAGTAATGTGCAACCACAACCCACTAGGCACTTTACAACGTATAAACTCAGCACAGTAAACGTCTACAAAATACTATGTGCAGCATATTGTAAAAGCTACATGTAATGTGTGAGTGAAAAAATCCCCCCTCCTGATGTGTTCTGAAATACAATTCTCTTGGGTGATTGATATGGCAAAAATTTGTCAAATGTTAGAGATAGCTGAATAGAACTTGATAGTCTGGCATATGTAGAACATGCATGTAAACCTTACCTTACCTTCAGCGTGGATGCCACCCGAAAACGGTATCCAGCGCTCAGTATGCAAGTAAAATATCGCTTAAAAATTTTCAGTCTTTAAAAATAAATTTCAGAACACACCAAAGGGGAGTTAAATTTTTACACGTGCACTGTATGTAATCAATAAATGATGACAACAATGTTAACTAGAAATAACTGAAATCATCCCTAAAAATACATCCTGAACACTTCACCATGAAGCTCGTGCTGCAACAAAAATGTATGACTCAACTAATCTAATTAGTAAAATGTTAACAACAATCAGTTTTACGGTGAGATTAAGACAACATCAACATTAATAACAATACTTAAACACAATTTCACCTGTGCTCTTTGGTAATCAACAATGTCTGTTCACACTGTTGCTGATAATAAGGCTAATCAAAAACTGTACCTAACAATTTTTCTCCACAGTCAGTATCACCGAACCATCAGTCATCAAATACAACATTCTGAGACATTATTTACAATACAGTGCTGCTATTTAAACTGAAAATAAGTTCTGTAGAACGAGGTATCTGTCCCATTGCCACGCTATATAGCCTAGCAGGTGCGTATAGAGGGGGGGGTAGGTGCAAGCAGGACGCAATTATCTTTCACGGGGCCAAGTTGTAGTCAATTTTGTCCCAAAATTCGTTGCCATGGCAACAGGGGTTGGCAGGCAAGAAATTTAAATGACACTATCGAATAGCCCGGGCCCAAAAATAAAGGTGTAGGTGAAAACAGCGTGCAATTATTTTTCACAGGGGCCAAGTTATATTCAATTTTTGTCCTGAAATTCGTTGCCATGGCAACAAAGGTCGTCAGGGGAAAAATTCAAATGACATCATCGAATAGCACGGGCACGAAAATATGGGGGTAGGTGCAAACAGCGCACAATTATCTGTTACGGGGACCGAGTTATACCGCTTTGAAATCTCCATTGGCTGTAATGCAAAATATTGCAACCTTTGAATGGTTGCTATGGCAACAGAGTTGTTAGCAGGTAAATTTAAATGACACCATTAGATTGCCTGACCCTGAAAATAGGGGGCAGGTAAACACAGCGTGCAACTATCTTTTACAGGGACCAAGTTATACCGCTTTGAAGTCTCCATAGGCTGTAATGCAAATTTTTAAAAATTGGTCTAAAATAGGGGAAAAAGTTATCAGATTTTTTATCCCAAACAAACTCCATCTTACTTTTTGGGCCCCGAATGACTGTGCAAGATTTCATCAAGATCGAATCAAAATTGCGGATGTAGGAGTGTTTACAGACAGACAGACAGAATGACAGTAGTGATTTTATAATCTGTCCCATGCTATGCTATAGCAATGGGACAGATAAAAATGGTAAAAAAGTCAAACTTTGATGTATATATTTCACTTTCCAACACGACTATACTATGTACAGATTTGCTCTTTTACCACGTTAAAACTAAAAGCCGATTTTTTCCAGACAAAACCAAAGGAACACCACAAAGTCTCATTCAGCCAAAGGCCACTAAACATGGTCTTGAAGCCACTAATAACCAGAGATAAAATATGACAGTCAAGCTTTAACAATCAGAATGTTATTTTCTACACCAAGTCTCAAAAAACAGTCAAAAATGTTTTTGTCTTAAGTTCGTCAAATTTCACCAACTTTAATAATTTTTGGCACAAAGATGGCCAAGATGATAGAATTATGTCAGCTGCACTCATTTACCACCTCACCTACTTTATGTCAACGCACTACCGTGTGAAACACAGATGCTCCAAATTGTAACATTACGTGGTGGTTATTTGTATCGGATTGCTTACCTTTGCATCACCAAGTCGACAGAAGGTGCCAATTGGTTTAACAATTTTGCGGTATTGAATATTTTATAGTAAAAACAGCAGACAACAAAATAGCTGACTGATGAGCATAAAACACGTCCAATCGATAAGTGAATGCCGTTTGATCAGTCGTTTGTTGATTCCGATATCAGCCAGTGGGGTTGCATTCCATTTTCTTTGTATGCGAGGCCTACTTTGGACATAAATTCTGATGATTTGCAAGCAAGTTGTTATACGAACTTATAACTCTGCTAAATAATTTACATTCAGATTTATTTTGTGCTTAATTAAGTCGTTACAGCGTTTACTTGGAAAATAACTCAGCGTTATGCAACAATTTGGAACATCTATGTTTCACACGGTGTTGCATTGACATAATGTAGGTGAGGTGAAAAATGAGTACATCTTGCACAATTTTATCGTGTTGGCTATCTCCTGGCCAAAAATTATCAAATTTAGTGAAAATTTGACAAAGTTGTGACACAAACAATTATGACTGTTTTTTTCTGAGTCACGGTGTACAAGCGACAAAAAATGCAGCAGACAAGCATATACACCATGGTAATACACCGTGGGCCATAAAAAACGTGCCACTTTACTTTTGTCCACATCTTCGCCAATTATTGACCGATTTTCAAAATTCTTTTACGGGCACACTGTGATATAAAAATAAATACATAAATGAAATATAAATGTAAGCAAAAATTAACAATAATAAGAAATATTTAGATAAATGGAAAACACTTCAGACCAACATTGCGGTGAATGATCCATATGACACTAGACTGTGTTAGACCCACACAGTCTAGTGTCATACAGAATCATTAACCTCAATATTGGTCTGAAGTGTTTTATTTTTCATTTTCTAAAATGTCTGTTTGTTATTATTGTTAAAGATTCATATTTCAGTTTTATTAAAGTGGCTCATTTTTTGGCCCACAACGTAGAAATTGATGTTGTATTCACACTGCAAGAATGTGAACGTGCAAAAACGTCACACATGGCTTCAGCCTGCTATAAATGCCAGAGAAATACAGCGGACTCAACAAGGCCGTGATTTGCTAATTCGGAATAGTAAGGACTGGGAATGACTGACCCAGAGAATGTGAGATATACACCTTTCACTGCAGACAATGCGACATTAGTACGATACTACACTGTGTCAAAATGAGACATTACAGTACAGAGCAGACAGAGCTCGCGGAACATTACCAGGTTACTAACAACAAGTGGCACGGACTCGCAAAGTTGGAATGCACCACGATACACTGGCTTGGAAATGTCGTACAGCAAATTAGCAAAAACAAAAAGTCCACATCAAACCATGATAAGGACGACATACGGCATTATGTCGAAACTTAATACTGAAACATGAAATATGCAATCAAACAAAATATTCAGCAGCTGGGCTTCAGAACTATGAAAATGTTGACTGGATAACCATCACTTCCTGTTGCAATGATTCCAACCAAAGTTCACTTTTAGATACACTGGAGCGATTCCGGTGGAATGATAACCAGTTCGTAAAAACTACATCAGCAGTGCTCCTCAGCTCAATGAAATACAGCTCAGGCCTCTCTCTAACTCTATATAACTTTTTCAGAACACCAAACACCTTAAAAAAATTTGACATTTCTTACAACATTTCCCAATTCGTCGATCCTGCGAGCATGACAAAAGTGTACAAAAAAGTACTACATTCTTACCAAAAACTGACAAACAAACATTATTTATTTATTTCCACTGGCAAAATAATAACCGTCTTCGGTTTTGCAAGATTTTCGGAATTATCATCACAAACCAGCTTATTCTGAGACATTTAAGAATAAGCTTCAAACTTTGGGAGTTTTAGGATGAGAGCAGAAGCCCGACAAGCATATAAACAACAATATCTCATCTTTAACTAGACATAAAAATAACTTGAAGAAGTAATGGAGTAACAAAACAATAGTGAACACAAGCTAAATGTGATCAGCTTCTTTATGTTGTGCGAGTCTGCAAAAGCAGTGCACAAAAAAAGAGTTGTATCGACAATGAACGTGCGCATCAACTACGTACATGTATAAGCAAAAATATTATGCATTATGTTAACTTGATTCCAGCAATGCACACATGACCAATCTCTAAACTACACCAATCACCTAATGTACAAAACGTGTGAACACATAAGAAGGCACAAAGTTGTAGCTGTATTACTGCAGTACCAAAAAGTCTGCCTACCTACGAATGTCGGCCTACGTATCATCATTTGATACACATATTAGCCAGCTTTCATACATCTGCTGCGAGCGTTTAACCCATATTCCAGCACAGACAAAACTGTGCCAGCAACATCTCAACATGTATGAACAATACTTTTTAATAAAAAAGCATTGTTTTGACTACTTAACAATGCACACAAAAACACACAGACATATCATTAGGGCTGTACCAAATATTATATTCGTATTCTATTCAGTCCGAACAGTAGGCCGAATAACATATTCGTATTCGGCCGAATAGCAATGCGCAAAACAAGCCGAATATAATTAGCACTGTGCTGCCACTGCTGGTTGTTCCTAATTTAGCCTTAAACAGCTGCTGCTGCCTCAGCCCACACATGATGCTTTATAGCATTTCCTGAACACTTGGGTTGCTCACTGTCAAGAATCTGTTGTGAATCGCTGTCATGTTTCATTAGTATCAGTAATCTTTGTTGTATCAAATGTCCTGTTTGAAAAATTTTCAAATGTCAGATTTGGAAACTTTTCAACACACCACGACAAAACCAGGGCATTGTGCAATGTTTGAACTTGCATCAGCTATTCGTATTCTATTTGTATTCGGCCAAATAAATTATTCTCATTCGGCCGAATAGTAAAATCTACTATTTGGTACAGCCCAACATATCATAGCACTGTGTGACAATCATATACTCATAGCCATAAGCAAACAGCCAAAAATTTTGAAATGTAAAAATATTTCATTTCAATTCCACGTGCAAATAAAAATATTGACAGAAATGATACAGCAGTTTATTGCTACAGCTGTATGACTATTTGCAGCAACAGTAGAAATTTAATTGAAAATCAAATGTTCAAATTTACATTCTGAAAAGTAGAATAAACTTGGCAGTTAATTAGCTATCCAACAGACATATGTGCAATATAGTATAGTATAGCTGGCAAGCACTACGTATACACAGACAAATGGACTACAGTAAGACTAAAACATCAGAGGCCGTATGCATAACAACATCGTAACTTTAGTCGCGAACTAAATCCAAGTTATGACAGACCAACTGTTAAACTGGTATGCATAACGGAGACTTATCGCTACTTTAGGCATAAATGAGACACTAAAGTTAGTCTCCCTTGCCACCAATCGTAACTGGTTTAGTCCGGCGTAAATAAAGTTGTTAACAACAAAATTATGAGCATCATGCATCACACAACACTTATGGCTAGTCGGTATACATTACTTACACAATTCTAGTATTAAAACTTGAGAAATGGAACATTTGTTGCCTGATTTTGTTCGCGCATTTTTGTGTCATGCATTTCTACTGCCCGCATTGCTGTAATTAGCTTATCCTATAGGCCACAGGCATCATGAATATTAACGTACGGCCTGTGGCCGCGGAACAGTGAGCAGACAACGACTTTGTCGATGCACACATGTCTCAACGCGAGAATGGTGACCTCGTGCTAGAAAATTCCTGAATGAAATTATCCGACATCAACTATGCCGGGACTTGCTAGTTCGACCTCTATGTCATCTTTTTGCATACCGACTAACTTCGTCGATTATTCTCGGACATGTTAGTCCCGACGTAGCTGCTAGTCTCGGCGTAAACTAAAACGTTGTTATGCATACGGCCCCTGTAGCTGTGACTATGATAATTTGTTTAGTGGCAGAGAGAAATTGTGACAAAAAAGACAACAAAATTTGCTGTAATGTCAACCCATCAACATACGGGGTGCGGCAGAAAAAAAGTGGACCCCTAAATTTTTTCGCCGTTTTCTCAGCAACCGTTTGAGATTTTAATATGAAATTTTACGCCTTTATTTACTGAAACCTTCTACATCTAACTGCTAAGTAAAATGCAATTCTGTTGAAAAACGACAAAGTTATAGACTTTTTAACATGACCGCCTACCAATTTTTCAGCATTCAAAAATGTTCATGCTAGAAATGCTATTTAATTTTCAAAAACTGGTTACACATTACTGCCAATGACGTCACAGTGACATTTTGATAAACAGCAATTTTTATTGCTTATAAATTATCACTAAATTATCGTTCCTTTAAAGCAATCGCCGGTTGCCCACTGGATTCATCTTCCAGCAGGATGGTGCGCCTGCAAACACAGCGCGAATATAAACCCAATGGACTATCACGTATGGGGTGCAATATTGGAGGCTTACTGCAAACTTAAAACAAAGCTAAAAACAAGCACTGAACTCAAGGAAGCGCTTCAGGTTATCGGGACAACCTGCCACAGGCTGTAAAAGATTTCTCAAATAAGGCGACTGGAGGCTGGTGTTGTTGCTTGGAGCTGGTGGTGAACACTTCGAACATTTGCAGTGACAATGGAATTCTGGCATTTGATCACTATTTAACTGTGTTGCTTCAACGATGTTATTAAATTGGTGTTGTAGCCGAAACATGTTTGAATGCTGAAAAATCTGTAGGCAGTCATGTTAAAAAGTCTGTAACTTTGACGTTTATCAACAGAATCCAATTTTTCTTGGCAGTTAAATGTAGAAGGTTTTTAGTAAATAAATCTGTAAAATTTCAAATTGAAATTCCAAACGGTTGCTGAGAAAACAGCGAAAAACTTTAGGGGTCCACTTTTTATGGCCGCACCCTGTACAGCTCTTTTGAGCTGCCTAGCACACTTTCAGCTTACTGCCAATTTAACTGGAATTCAACAAACCAAGCTAGAATTTCCAAAATAATCCAACACACACATCCTAAGTCTACATCATTATCATAAGCAGCATAAAACACACTAAGTGCTGGCAAGTAACAAAACAAAGACATTGGCCCAATGCAGACACAGTATGCAGCTGTCCACATAGCTATATACTGCAATGTAGAACCATGACCACAAACTTCAAACTGTCTAACTGAAAACTGGTAGCTGCAGCTCTGGGAAATGTTCAAACCTATTTTAGTCATGTTAAGTCTTTTCACTTTCAAGTTAGAAGCCTGAACGGGACAGACAGACAGACAGACAGACAATACCTGTAATGTGGCCTATTGAGACAGCTGCATAACAAACTAAACAATAAATTGGAAACTGAAGTCGACAGCTAACAAAACACAACAGGATGATGCAATGCATGATACCAGACGTTTACCTAACACTAAACTAAAAGGCACTATTCTTCATCTGCAGTCGAGTCTCTCTCTTCATCTACAACGCCGACAAAAGGAATCACGAGGTAAAGCGCGTGCAGATGCAAAGTTCACTCAAACAGTACGGGTGTCTCATCAACGGATGGGACTGGATCGCTGATGGATGAAGATGGTGACCGAGGTTTCTGTGATAGGATGGCCAGCTTTTTTGGCCGTGAGCCTTTCTCCGGGACTTTGACAATACGTACAGTGTTGGTGAATCCCGATCCCTGGCGCCAGCCAGTCACCACGACCACCAATGACTTAGCCTTGACGATCTGCAACAACCAGATGCTAACCGCTGCAACAGACGAAACTAGGTTAACACCCAGTTCCACTCTACAGATCCTGAGCATCCGCCGACCTTTGGTTCAAAACGATCGGATGCAGCCAAAGATATGCCTAAACCGGCAACAACAGTGTCTACATTCAGAATCACAATTTATCCTTATCACTCAGTTAGAAAGCTGACAGTCATTTTACTATCCCTCGTGACACAGGGTAGAAGGCTGAGTCAACCTGGGTGGCTGATTGGTCACATATCAAGATCAACCAAACCACTAAAAACAATTTATTAAAAACTACACCAAGTTGCCACACCATTAGCGAGCATAGCCCATAAATAAGAAAAAGATTAAGGGAACTCATCTGAGCTACGAAGCATCAAGTGCCATATGGGATCACACAGTGTTACCTGTCCACCCAACACAATTAAATGTGCCCTGCTTTAACCCCAGCCAGTACTCAATTTACCTACCCTAGATCTCTAGCAGAAAGACTGAGCTGACCTAGGTGTTGTCCGCAGACATTCATCCATCCAAGTAGAAGCCACTTGACAATGAACCGACGGGGAGTGAAAACCCACAATCTTCTGATCGTAAACCCCAACATCCTAATCAGTGTAACAGCCATGCCACCAAGCAAGTAGAATGGCTCACCTGTCGATCCCACGCCACATCGATGGCATGGTAGATGCGTGTGTCCATGTCCTCGGTCCAGTCATCGACGCGAGCCTCGCGGAAGTGAACTGGAATCAGTCCGCGGTAGAGCTGCATCTGACGGGCAACGTTCAGGGCACGAGTCACGGCCAGCACAGGACAACGTGGCCGATACGCTGCCATCAGGTACGCCGACCTATGGCCCAGACACACACAGTCTGTCTTTGAATAAATGCGTAGGTCGAAACAGCAACGAAAAAGTCACATAAATTCACAAAATTACAACTTTCACCGATTCGTCCACGTTTCAGCAACCACAGCTGCCTTCTACAAAACGACCGTCCTCCAGATGTCATCACAACAACTAATGTGTTCTTAGCAATTTTGGAATTTTAATGCCTTTTTGTTTTACAGTTAAAAGCTTGTATGAAAAAGACGGACAGAGAGACAGGCACAGATAGACAGACAAATGGACGAACAAACCAGCGCCGCACTGAGGACTGTTAGAAAAGCCACAGGACAACAACTGCTTAAACGAACAATCTGCGTACGAAATTCAATCCATTCACCTGCCAGTCGTGGTGACAACAATGATGGCAGAAGCAAGGCAATTAACTGAAGCCTCGACCGCTGCCAGTGCCGTAGTGTGAGTCACGTCTGTAGGACGCGGGGTCAGTAGGCGGAGCTCCTCGACCAACTGCTTGTGATAAACAGCTGACTCCGCCTCCCTGGCTATCTTGTGCATTGTCTTCACAACCTAATGAATACACATCATTCCTCATTAATATGTAAACAGGCTTGCAATAACGACTCCATGTCCTTGATTAGCTATCACCCGAGTACATTATCGGAGAAAACTCGCAACATCGTATCGCATTTATACTGTGTGAACTTTTCTTCCTAAGGTGACTTCACACACTTACACTAACACTCAAAGTAACTGAGTGAGTCAGTAGCTGATGAATGCCACATCAGTTTGCGCCATAACAATGTAAATAGACACTAATTACACTATTAAAACTTAGAATGTTAAATCTCGGATAATTAGTTTCGATAAAACACAGCTATAGCAGAGAAACAACAAGATAATAATTGACAGTCTTGCTACTGTTAAATTCCATCTTTAATCTCACCTGTTCAGTGTTCACTCATGCCTATCACATCTATTCGTCTAGTTGCTCACATGCCAGCACCTCAGATTTGACCTTCGACCATTGATGTAAAACCAATGCCGTGATGCATACTTTGAAATTAAAATCAACTCCAATGAGCAAAAGAGCTAGACAGCGCCCTCTAAATCTGTCTGTTAATGCCTCTGAAGCATTGTAAAAAATTTAAGTCCTTTCCAAGCCATAAGGCATTACAAGCCACAGAGTGGCGCTGATGTCCATTACCGGTTTACACTGCGAGAACCACAGATACACAGCTAGTGCATCACTCAATTTACACCCAGCTTTTGCTGGTACTCTCAGCACCTACCCACAGAGGGATGGCCAGGCTGAGTTGACCTGAGTGGCTGGTTACATATTAAAATGGTTTACCTGCCTGCAGACAGGCGCCCATCCAAGTACTAACCGAGTCCAGTGTTGATTAACTTCACTGATGCGACCAACAATGGTACCAAATAAGCCAAATCACCACCTTCATAATCTATGACATTACGGCATTTTGATAAAATATGTGTACTTATTTATTCAGTACCTCAACGGGGTAGTCTCCCTTAGCAGTTTCACCAGACAACATGATACAGTCAGCTCCATCGAGTACGGCGTTTGCAACGTCAGAAGCTTCGGCACGTGTTGGCCTTGGCTTCTTAATCATACTCTCCAACATCTGAGTTGCACAAATCACCGGCTTGCCAGCCCTGTTGCATCGACCAATCATCATCTTCTGAGCCAGAAAGACCTGCCACAGTAAGTAAGTGAACGAGTGAGTAATGTCATAATGGTACATCAGCAGAAAATAGGCCATTCGGTGTCACCGATGGTTGAAAGCATTCAATTTGTGTTTATAAAAAAACGACAAAAAACACAGGAAGCAAAGCCGTCCTCGTGCTTTGTGCTGACGTGTATGCAGCTGTCCACCCACTCCCCCTAGTTATGCACCCACTGCACACTAAACGCAGTGCAATGATCAAGTGTGTGTAACCAACCAGTAAGTGAATGAGTAGTTTCTTAATGGTGCTTCAGCACAAAACAGCCCATTCAATCCCATAACCGACCAGCCATCTCAGAGACAATACCGGTTCCCTGACTCCAGTTATGCTGTCAGTCGTAAGCATACTTACAGACATCATCTTCAGAAGGTTTTTGACGTTCAGCAACCTTGATGTTTGACCTAGATTTTTCCAAACTAGGAGACAATAGGGACAGATGGATAAACAGACAGACAGAAAACGAACTCCGATGTTTGCATTAATTGGACCCATCAGACTCAAGAGGGCTGATCAGTCGTTGCAGTGAGACAGGGCAAACCAAGAAATAAAAAATGTGATGCAAAATTTGCATTTTGTTTTGCACTTTACACTTAAACAGATTTTGCGCTTTCGCATTTCACAGTTAGCACAGCTGCTGATGTCAGACTGGATATGATAACAGAGATGATAGATGTCGGTAAACAATATCATGATAGCTGCAGCACCAGTGCATAGGGTGCGTCGTGCGATTGCCAACATTAGCCACACTGCTGCGTCGATCGGTCACTTCGCTCTGTAAACTAACATTTACAGGCAGAATAAATAGCCACAAGACCGCATGATTGGCACATCATAGTGCGTTATGACTCTTCAAGTTCAAGGTCATCCATGGTCAATGATAGCATATCAGGACGCACATGATTGGTGCGCATATTGCTGGCAGCTGCAGCAACGCCTGTCCTATACAAGTTTGCTTTGGCTGCCTTTAACTGTGGGTGAGTTTGTTGCTCAAAGCAAACACTACAACGACAGTATTAACATGGCGATCTATGCCACCAGTCTTTCTCATGCCCGGTACTTGTTTAAATGCCAGAGCAACAAACGTATACTTCAGCTGACTGTCTCGTG
>Ga0056128_1005260_pt1 | contig 16268 bp, 12 predicted proteins | sample WorMetLIZISLAND2_FD_71113 | JGI IMG/M metagenome (GOLD analysis project Ga0056128, IMG submission 71113) | Marine gutless worms symbiont microbial communities from Max Planck institute for Marine Microbiology, Germany - Olavius geniculatus... ... | reverse complement strand
AACCTGAGCATCTGAGTTGGCTGGGTGGACGCTCTGCGGTTACTTTCGCTTTCCGTGTCGTGGGAATTTACACTAGAGGCGAGTCTACTATCTAGGCTTTCAGCGCAGCCCAGTGTCAAGGTCACTGGCGTGCACTCGCACCGTATCACTGGCAGCGATTGATTGACAGCTCGCTTGACACAAGGAAAGGTTAGCCATCGCGCGGTTGAGCCAATGGTATGCTGCGTCTCATGAATGACCTCTTTAGGTTGCTAAGCACTGCCAGGGGCGTGTCACGGCTTCGTAGTAAACAATTGTACGAGAGCACACGATCGATCGACGGCGTGCTGTCTATCATGGCAATAAAGCGAGTTATTATTGTTATTAGTACATTATATTATTGTAACACTAGGGCCTATGTACGTACCTCGCCCAGTAGACGAAGCACGACTTTCTTCGACAGTCGGTAACGTTGAATAAACTTTTTGTCGTCCAATGTTTCGAAATCATTTGTTTGCGGCAAAATTATTCGGCCATTGCTATCAACAGGAAAACAACTTTGATAAAAATCGTACAAAAACACCAAATCGTCCGCCATTTTGCAAGCAGATAACCGCTCGGTTAAATTTTAACTGGCCGATGTTGGCCAGTTAATTTGACGGCTATTTTGACCGTTGGTTAGTGCAATGGGAAACGCGCGTTATGCAAATCTGCCAGTTAACACTAACTTGACCGGCCAGTTAAGATCCAGAAACCGGCCCTTAGTATACTACTTAAACAATATTAATATACTAGCTGTAACGTTTTTGTGCATGCATACCTTGTCTGTATCTCAGAGTGCATGCCATGTCCAATGGCTGGCGAGGACAATGGGGAGGAATACCCCTCCATCTTGGCTCCACTTTAATCTCATCATCATCATCATTACTGTTTATTACAATCACCTTATCTACATTGTTGATCATGTTGACTGTTGAGTTTAACCTATTATAAACTATTTTTGTACTATGGCTTCGAATGTGCAAAGCAGTTCATGCTTTTGTGCATGAATGTCACTGTACTGACTGTGTTGTCGAGACTGACGGCAGACTTTGTATTGGTACTGTGCATAAACTAAGTAGACATTTGTATTACCATTCCTGCAACCTTGAGCGTATTGTTACAAGATTGCAGGAAGTCTGAACCTCATGGTCACTTGGTCAGGCCAAAGAGCTCCGTGACTGAAGCTCAGATTGAATCGCTGATCTTGTTTTCTGAGCTGCTGCATTTCTGCTGCATTTCCCCAGTAATGAATGAACGTATTAGTTAGCAGATAAATGACATTATTGTAGCAATAACAAGAGTGTGAAGAAGATGGCCGAATATGCTTCATACGGTGCGCCACAAATAACTTTGTTCTATTCTTCAGAACTCTGACACATCCTGTAGGGGTTCTTTAAAGGGTACCCCCTTTTTCCTATTTATGCATGTGCGAGAGGGTAACGGTCGTGAGAAGTGATTAAGCAAATACTAATTAAAGAGAGAAGTGCTATCCTGCACATCTGTATTCAAGATCAATCAAAGCGGCAACTGAACGCTAGCTGCTGCGTTGCGCCGGTCCAGCTGCTGTCTGCAGCATTAACGCTTTAGCTAGCGTTACCCCATACACACTCCCTCCCTTTAACTAATAAAATTGTACTAAATAAATTTTATTTTGAAATTTTTAATGTATTATATGAACTTGACATTTTTCGTGTCAAAATATCTAAATTACGGATCAGACAGCAGTTGTGGACGCAATGCAGCCATAAAATATACAATCTTATCACAGTTAGCTTTGCATCACAATTAATTACTATCACATATCAATAACCAATGTTCATAACAGCAATAATTATTACTGCAATAAATTTGTGTTCATAATTAAATGTCCTAGTATTAATACACTAAACAAACGAGCATATAAGTATTTGGGCTCATGATTCCACTTGGTCGACAAGTCAAATGTATATCTCCATCTTTTAATCAAAGTTACACAAATTAAATTTCTAGCTAAAATTGTTGAGTTTCTTTAACAATAAATTGACTATAGCACTCTCATTTATTACCGTATTAAGACTTACTTATACTTTTGCGATAAAAGTTCTAAGTGGAATAGCTCATTTAACATTCGACTTGTTTTCCAAATGGCTCATGCAAAATGTAAAAATTACACCAATGATGTATGATTACTTGATCTCCCAGAAATCCTCTATATAAACTTCATTTCCCCTTTTTATTACTTGATAATAAACCACGTAATATGATTAATTTGAAAATTTTCTTTTATTTCAGTAAGTAATGTGACATCTGTGACAGTTAAATTTCGGTGTTTGCAGAGATATTTGTCATCATACATCATCGATGGGTTCTATGGTTACGCCTCCTTGCCTCATGCCTTAACACCTCAAAGCAGGCGGCACGGCATCAACTGTTTGTGCTCGATGACACATTTCTTGGACCAACCTGCCGTACACCAAGGGGGATCCGCCCCACAAGGCTGTACAAGCTGCCGGTGGCCACAACTTATGTTGTGAATAACCAAATATTGATCGAGCTTTTTTAGACGATCTCATCTTCATTCACCATGGTCGTGTTAAAATAGTCAAGCGATATTACCATCAATGTTACCTATTTTATTTAACAAGTAATGGAGCAACTCTTCATATCATTTTTGCGCTAAGTTCAATTTGCTATTAGGCCTACTAAAAATTAATTTGACCAAACATTTTTCATTTACCCTCAATGTGTTTTCGTTATGACTAATATATTGGTTTTAATACGAATGTGGTCAAATTTAATTTGATAAATTCTAGGTTCAAAATAGAAATGTAATAATAATTTTGTATGCTCGTTCGAATTTATACCTAATTATTGATTCATTTGCATAGCACATACAGTTTGCAAAAGTAATTATCACATCATTATCACAGTTAAATGTCGCATAACTATCTGATAAGCAACCGATGTAATGTGCTGTAGTACAGCGATACATCAATATCAAATCGCGTGATACACTTCGATGAATAAACAACAGAGAGACAAGGGATTCAAAACGTTATATGACCTTTATGACCTTAAAAAAATTATTTAATAATCAAATTTTAGTAGAGTAATATAATTTAAATGTAAGTATATAAAAATCAATTTAAATATAACTATAAATAAATAGTGGACAACCTATACTAATGTCAATTTAGGTTCTAAAGTTTAATTTAAAATTTGTAAATACTGGTCTAAAGTAATTGTCTGTCTTCCTAAAACTTTATGAAATACCTTAGTTTTCTTTTTATAATAGTAATTTTAATTTTATACTATAAATATGTGGTCATTTTTAGAGAGATTGGACTATTGACTTCGCACATTCATCAATAATCGCGACATCATCCTACTAGTAACGCATATCAATAATTCGCACATCACACAATCGCATTAACACTGCACTTAAAGGGTTAATGGGGAATAACGTCGTAAATAGATGTCCTAAAGTTTTTTATTTTCAATGTCCTTCCTTTGATGCCTTAAAGAAAGATACCACAATTTATTTATATAATCTTAGCAAAACTGATTGATTAACTATTTAATTAGTGAAATAATTTAGTTCACTTAATTTATTAGTTAATTTAATTAATTGGATAAATGTATCAAATATAATATTTCACCTATTGCCCTAAATAGTAACTATAAAGTTATGTTTTTCAGAAATAAATTATATTATAATTATTGTATTAAACAAACTATATAGTGATTTTTTAACTTTATTACAATTTTATTAGGTTCATTAAGCAAAATGAAATTTTCTTTAAACTAGGGGGGTGGGGTCAGTACTTAAGCATAGTATAGTGCCTATTGCGTACGCGCCGTCACGTCAATGCACGGTATTTGCGACAATAGTCATTAATCAAATTGTTTATCAACATGTTATCAATATTCGTTCGATATTCACCCACATGAACGAATCATCGATAAACATAATAGAAGAACACTCCCATCCTACTGCACTATTTAATTAAAACCGTTTGGTGATCGAGTTTTTTAATCTCCGCCTGCCCACTGTTAGCCAGATTTCCGCCCAGCTTAAGAATGCTAGTCGCCCTCCTGAAAGTTCATGCGAGTGCCGCGAGTTCACGTCACGCCCTCTCTGCAATGAGACGTGCGCCGGACATTACTGTCATCTCATTCCATTCGATTCCCCAGGTGGCGCCGCTATATGCGTAGCGTGCATCAAGCTGCAACGACCGCTGTGTGGCGACTTTCACGAGGCATCTGCACCGTCAGACGCAGAATGACGCAACGATGCAGCTGTTGATGTTGTTAGCTGCACTCTATACATACGTGGCGCCGCTTCGGCCACTTCTCATGTCTGCGCCCTGCTGCCCTGTAGATCTCAGCAGCATGATTGACGGGCTGCCAACACTGGCGCCGGCCGTTTACGTCATACGGCGCGCCATTAGAACGGGCTGTATTGGCGTCGGCGGAGCGCTGCTTACACGCTTCGATCACCTCGCCAGACGTCTTTGCGTCTTAAAAAACAAACAACAACCGAAGCAAAAAACATGGGTATTCTCAAGGGCTAATGTTACGTGGTCTGCTGGCGGCCGCGTTGCTCAACAGGTCAACGTAACACGTACATATGGGTTCTTTCCCTTATCAAAATTGATTCCCCCCTTCGTGGTAGACGTCTAAACGGTCTTCCTTATGGCCTAAAAATGGCGCAGAAGCTAATCCTATCGGTCTTAGAGTAAACGGTGTTATAACCCCTCCGCCTATGCCAAACTGACATTGTTACAGTGAGGGAGACTGCCGAGTTGCTAAAAGCTTAATCCAGGCCGATAAACCTTTCGGTCTCTGAGCCCTCCTAAAATTTAGTATCCCCCAATTCGACGTTACCACAGGATTAGTAAAATTTACTATGGGATTGAACTATTGATTGCTGCCAAAGCAGCGAGTGGATAAAGCTGTCCACCCTGTATGTCTGTCCCGGTGAGCATATCGGTCAGATGGAAAACGTCCTGGTGTTTCCCCTCATGGTCTGCTATTATTACCAGTGGGTGAAATTGATTTGCAAACATGCGACTTGTTGCCTTGTTCCAACGGAAAAACGTAAATTGTGTCTGCTACAAACACATTCAGTTTTGTCAGCTTGTTGATTATTTTTATGCATCCGTTTAGCTGTATGTATCCAATGAAGCCAAAATGCTTGAACTGTATCATGCGGTTTTGAATTTCGATTTCGTAGTAATCACTTGAATAAGCCAAATCAAGCAGATGCTTTTTCAGAGCAAATAAAGGGCATTCAAAGTGAATATACAGCTTGGTTTGAGTTTTTGAAATTGCCTTTTTAGTCTTGAATAATTTCATCAATAAGCCAATAAAAAGCAAAATGAAAATCAAAATCAATAGCGTTTCCACACCAATGAGGTCTGTTAGAGCATTTTTCACCGCCTGCCAAATCAATTCAGCTGAAATCATATTTGGTTTTGCTGTACTCGGGCTAGTTTCTGCCAGACTGAAAATAAAATCCGCTTTTACAATTCTGACCCCTACCAGCAACATCGAAATCGTTTTTATATGCATGCACAGATATCCAATCACAATGCTGTTGATACCAGTCACAATAATACCAATAACAATGGTCGGTCCAATCAAAACCACTAAGCAGATTAAATTCAGTGTTTGCAGTTGCCATTGTTAAGACCTTCTGCCAGAGGATAGTTGAAATACTATCGTAAATTTTTGATAACTGTACTGAGGCGTTCACTACGATCTTGAAATCCAACCTAGTCACTTTCAGATGCCAAAATTTGACCAAATTCTGATTTTTCGACTGCCAATTTGGGTAATTCAGCTTTTAACGAATAATCAAGCTCAAGAGCTATGTTCACCTCGTCCAATAGGGTGTGATTTGAATAAAATCTCCGCAAGATGACGAAGTTATATGGATAACTAGTTTCCATCCTTGCCTCGGGCGAGAGTCGTCACAGAAGGCTTTGCTCAAATGAATGTTATTTAGAACCTTTACTCTTGCCTCACACGGCAGTGTGTAAATACTCTGCGTTCCGTTGATAGATATTTCAGAACTGATGTTTGTAACTGACTTCCATGAGGTTTCCGATTCACTCGAAAAACGACCTTCTCTATAGACGTAAATTGAACTGATATTTAGCATGTGAAGTTTGTCCTGACTAATTTGATATACTGTTGGCTCGATCGTTCCAAATATCACGTGATAAACACAATGCCTTTTGATTGCAATTAGATCAGTACCGAAAAGTGACATAGCGCAGCTCTCGTCAGAAGTTGGGTGTAAAATTAAATTGGAGTTTGGTATCTTGAAAAGACAGCCGAATCGTTGGTAGTGAGTGCAAGGCAAATTCTGACAGTCGTTTGCGACAGCATAATATTTATTTTCACTGCTATAAATAACATATTTTGGTGCCTGTGTGAGTTCTGTATAATACGCTGCTCCATCAGGCGACAAGAACGGAAATGTATGAACCTGCCAAATCTGCATTGGTGCGGCCAAGTCACTTATAGTCAGCGGTACGTTTATAACGATCACCAATGTGTTTTCATCTCTAAATTTGTGAAAACCGCTTGCTACATTTCCAGAGGTATAGTAATAACGTACGTAAGGGTGTACAATTTGTGCTCTGGGGTTATGTTTTTTGATCGTTTCTCCAAGAAGATTCAAATGGTCTTGCAAAATTTCCGTTTCTATAAGATGACGGCTCAGGCGGCCGACTGAAAGATCTTTCAAAGCTAAATATAGACTTTCAATTTCCTGGAAATGTATCATAATGTCACCAATCTGTTCAATGATCACTGGAAGCAGTCTTAGAGCTGTATAACCTTCAATTTTTAGGTTTTGCATTCTTCGATTTTCTTGAACAATAGACTGACGAGTTAAATTTATCAGGCGGTCAATTCGATCAAATCTATTTGATGACAATTTTGTCACACGTGTAATCAAATTCTGTCCCACTGTCCAGGCAGATAAAGCTTTGTTCGTGGTAGTTAACACTTGATGCAAAAGTGACCTTAATTGCTCGACGTCAGGACCTGTTGCTAAATCGAAAGTCCACGCCAAACCGGACCCCAAAATGAACCTAAACCTCTTTTTCGTCTTGGGGGTTCCGTGATATCGTCAATCAATGCGTTGATTTCGGTCTGTCTAACGTGTACCAAATGTAAAGCCTGTCTTCGCAAGGCGAAAATTTTTTCAACCGTATCCAATATGTATCAGCATCGTGGTCTGAAAGCTGAATCCAAATGTGTTTCCGGTGAATCGAGCGAGCAAGGATTACGAAATAATTCCTGCTCCTCACGCTCTTGTTCGGGGCTTTTTTCCGCTGTTGTTTCCATTCTAGGTAGCGTATAATACAGAACGATACGACCATCGTCCGTTGCAAAGTAAACTTGCGTATCCAGCGTCTCCAACGAAAAACCGTAGTTCGTCCTTAGGATGGATTCTCCGTGTGCTGTCGCGATCAGTATCAGTGTCGTCATCAGTGTCAGCGTCGCCATCGTCATCGTTCCGACTTCTTCTATGCGCCTCCTACAGACAAAACCCTGTTCGCACAAAATTATATTTTCATGTCACTCACGCTTAAATTATCAACGCTAACAATACATGGGCCCAATTTGACGGACTATTCGTCTTTATTTTTAATCTCAATATCCGAGGTTTGACGTCCGTCGAGTGACTCTTTAAGCAGGTTTCAAAATCTCTCCTCTGCAATAACGTTTATTTTTCTCTAGAATGCTTGTCCTGCGCAATCGTCAAGTTGTTTTTATATAGGCGCTCCACGCGTCCCGTAAAGCGGACGCTGCTATTTGCGTTCTTACTTGGCACACTACAGTGAGAGCCAGATGCTCGGCCTCGTCAAGTCAGTGCAAACAGATAAATGATTAGATCTGTCTGTCTGTTGCGCATATGTTGCCGTCTCTAGAAAGGTCTGGCTGTCTGGACAGCCGTAGCGGTTGCCATGGTACCCTAAGATTAACGCTCTTGTCTGGTAAACAAGATGTCTTACTGCGCAGTATAGGTCCTATCGCTAGCTGCGACTGAAAAAGTTTCACTCTTGTTTCTGGATATTGCGTTGCTGCAAACTGCTCCTACGACTGCTCGCTGTTTTTTTCAGTTCATTGCGTCTGCTTTCCGCAGAGACTCACGTCCTTAGTGTAGGCCTACCAACCAAGGTGACCTTTCGTTCAAGTTTGGTTCTTTTTATTTATGCGCCGTGGCATTCTGCCTGTCTGTCTTCTATACTCATTTAGCAATCCATCGCGTATAAGCGCTCTATTGCGCTTATAGGTTCGTTACTTTGTCTTTGAACAAAACTAAAAATTCACGCTCTCCATTGACAATTCTGTCTTTTAAAATTCTCACTGCTGGCTTAAAACACACTTTAACTACTGGCGACGCTGACTCGCCTCTGACTGAGGATGAATTAAAAGAATAATGTTTTAATCTGTCAAATGTAACAAGTCCGCGCAGGTCCTTACCTGATCTTTCTTCCGTCAGCTGATAAGACGGGCCTGCCCCATGCGATAAAACTATCTGTTTAATTACGTATGGCTTGTCGGTATAAGGCCTTTTTGTCAAAATCTAATTACTGCCTGCTGCAATGCGCGTGTCTTTTAATAGCACTAAATCCCCAATCTTAAAGTCTGGTTGTTTTGCGTTATGTTTTCTATGGTAAACCTCTTTCATTTCCCTTTTTGCCTCAATCCTGTTTAGTCTAACCATATCATGAACAGTTTGGATTGAATTTTTTAGCCATTCAGCATACTGCTGGGCTTCTCGGCTGTGAAAAGTGTCTGGTATAGCAATATCCGACCGCAGGGGAAGAGCCATGTCAAATCCATCTAAGATAAAGAACGGACTAAGCTTAGTGTCAGTGTTCGCACTGGCATGCAGGCCTAACTCTATTAAAGGAAGTGGGGTTTCCAAAAATCTATTGTCACATTCTGGATTTGAGTAAAGTTTCAGGCCTTGATTCAAGGCTTTGATCATTCGCTCAGCCATACCGTTCGTTCTTTTGGTCATTGCCGCAGATGTCTTGTGTTTGATGCCCAAAATTTTGCTTACTGTGGCAAAAAAATAAACTCATATACCCGCTCGCTCTGTCACTTAGCAAATAGTCACACCGGCCGAAGTTAGCGATTATTTCAGACACAAAGATTTTTGCGCTAGTATATGCTGTTTCATCTGGGCAAGCGATGAATCGTACCCACCGTGAAAAATGGTCTACAAACGCTAAAATAAATTTATTCCCTTGCGCTGTTTGCCTCTCTAATACCTTGTGGTCCATGGACCAGAGGGCGAACGGCCTGGTGGGGACGGGTGTTGGATTTAAAGGTGCTACTCTGGGGTTGGTTACTATCTTCGACTTCTGACAAATATCGCAATTGCGCGAGGCATTTTTTGTCTTGCAGTATTCTCGGCCAAAAATAGCGACTAGCCAGAGTTGGGATTAATTTATTCGCAGCGAAATGACCCAAAATTCTATGCCATTCATTTAAGAAACTCGTAGTGTGACTTTCGGGGATGCATAATTGATAGTATTGTGACCTAACTCTCTGCTCTTTGTATAGCAAATCATTTTCGATATAATAATTTTCAGACATCAAGAGTATTTTCCTAGCTTTTTCGTCGTCCGCCGGGAGTTCGTTATTTTTCAAAAGTAGATAAATTGGAGCGAAATAAGTATCTGCCAAATAATCGGCTATCATAATTTTTGGTTTATCTACAATTTCCGCTATTTCATCTGTCAGTTCGTCGTAGTTCACTTCAACTGGGTTACTCTGCATGTCCTGTGACCATTGTTCAAAGTCATCGATTTGATTCAAGCTATTTGGTGTCTGTTGCAGGTTTGCGTCGTTGCTTTCAATATGATCCCCCACTATATCACCTAATTCGTTGCCAGTCGTTGGCATGGCAGCATTGTTTGATCGCTGCTTGCATTTTGATCTTGCGCTGCTTGCTGCTGTAAGCACCTGGCCCTTCTAGAAGCAATTCGGTCGCTGCGCCTCGGCAGTGGTATGACGCGTTGGGGATTTTGCTGTTCCTGATTATTCTGTCGCATCACGGGGGCTGTTATTTCTTGATCATCCGAATTAGAAGGGACAAAAATTTTTGCACTGGGGTTTAAATCATGTAGTTTTTCTTGTTTGTTTTCCACTGATTCGTACTCTATACGATATGCGGTCCAGACGTTAGCCTCTTCTTTACAGTCTGTAGTCTGTTCATCCGTGTTCGGGTTCTCAATTAGTTCGGTGGCTGCTAAAATGAACTCTTCATCTTTCAAATTTTTCGGGGGTTCATAAGCGTGTATTTCACTGGTCTTAATGTCAGCTGGTAGGCGACTCAATGCATCGGCCACGCGATTCATTTTGCCCTGTACGTACCGCATTTTGATCCTGAATTGCGCAATATAGGCCAGAAGGCATTTCTTCCTTGCGTTTAACGGATTGTATTTTTCTAAAGAGACACACACCGCATTGTCTGTAAAAATCTCTGTGTCACTTTGCAAGAAAAAGGTTTCATTCTGTCTTAATGCCATAGCAGTGGCGTACATTTCAAGCTGATAAGAGTGCCAATTTTTCTGGGAATCCGTCAAAGTCATACTCATATAGGAACACACTTGTGGCTGATTTTGGTTGTTTATCTGTAGGCAGCATGCTCCCAGCCCATATAAGCTCCCGTCTGTATAAATATATACCTTTCTATCGGCTTTAAATGGGGCGAATATTGGGGCATCGGTTAATGCATTTTTCAGGTCTTGTAATTCGTTGTCACACTGTTCGGTCCACTGAAATTTTGAGTCTTTTCAAAAGCTGTCGCATGCAATAAGTGCGAGCACTAAAGTTAGGTATATGGCGTCTGAAATATTGCATAACCCCCAAAAGCCTTTCTAAAGCCTTTTTGCTGCTTGGTGGTGTTATTTTCTGAATCGCTTTTGTCTTGGAATCCGATATACGCACACCTCTTGAGCTGATAATATGACCCAGAAACTCCCAACTCAGTATAACCCGCGCATGTCTTTGATGGATTAACCATTAGCGAGTTGGCTCTTAGTGTTGCAAAAGTCGAGTTTAAATTTTGTAAATGCTCTGTAAAACTGCTTGAGCTAATTAGGATATCGTCGATATAATAAAATAAGTAAGGGAACTTCTGTTTGTCTTGAAATAGCTTGTTGATCACATAGACAAAGGCTCCGCTAGAAACTGATAGGCCCATGGGCAAAACTTGCCAGACAAAGCTCTGGCCTGTTTTGGGACTACAAAAAGCTGTAAGTTGATTTGTTTTTGGTGATAAACGAATGGAATGATAGCTCTTATACAGATCGATGCTTGTAAGCATTTGGGGACTTTGTGCCGTAATATCATTCAATATCTGATCGATTTTAGGTAATTGAATAACAAATGGTTTCAGAAGACGGTTAATTTTATGCAAGTCACAGACCATACGCAGTGCATTAGATTTCTTTTTTTTACCATAAAAACAGCGCTATTGTAGGTGCAATCTTCATTCTCTGTAACCAAACCCTGCTTCTTCATTTCTTCTATTTGCCTGTGGGCCTCCTCTGCTTCATAATCTGGTAGCCTGTACTGCCGTGTGTACGACTTTATGTCCCAAGATTTCGGTTTTAATTCTAATTCAAAATTCTTGTACGTTTTAATTTCACTAATATCTCTGGCAAAAACATCTCTGTTCTGATACAAAACATTCATCAATTCATAACGATCCATTGTGGTTAATTCCGGAGATAAGCTAAATTTGTATTCTGCCACAAATTTTTCTAGCATTTCCGTCGATGGTTTTTCAGAATTCGCAAATTTTTCCTGTGTTTCCCGTTCATCATTATTTTTAAATGGCGTAATTGAACTCACGTTGTCGGGAAATATTATGCTAGTCACAAGAAGGTTTTGCTTAAGCGTCAAGGGGTGAGGCGTAAAGTTTAATAAATGGATCGTTCCAATACCATGCTGAACGGAAGTGATACAACCTCCCACAAGCACTGGCGTTAAATTATTTTGCAACGGTTCAAGAATCGCTTCTGTGGCATGATAATTTTTTGGTAAGCGCACTGGTGCGATAATCTCTGAGAAGGCTGGAATACAAATTGTTCGCTGTATACATGCGCAATTTTTGATGCTATTACAGCATTGAAGTGGGACTGTAATTAAACCATCATAAAATGTCACCGTGTTATTAGAATAATTTAATACAGCACTGTTTTTTTTGTAAAAAGTCAGCTCCAATCAAAAAGTTAGGAAATAGATCCTTCACTACAACAAACGAATGAATCACCTTTAGGCCTTTTATGTACAGATTCATCGTGACCTGTCCGAGATTACATAATCGCTGTCCAGTGGCTGCTACTAAAGGGTTGATGTTCATTGAATGGTCGATTTTCAATCCAAGGTTATATGCTAATTTATCGCTTATGATTGAATTGCTTGCGCCAGAGTCTACAGGGCATTGAAGATTTCTATTTTTAACATTTAAAACAATGTATTGGTGAGATTTTTCCGGATCCTCGACCGCACAAGTGCCTGCCCTGCGTCGATCCCGGGTGACCGGCGCCGGGCATCTTCAATCTGTTCTGGCCAACCTGCAACATCTTTTGTAGTGCCCCATGCGGCCACAATGTAGGCATTGCTGATTGTTTGCGGGGCAGTAAAGCACATTTGAGTGGCGGTTAAGTCCACATTTGTCACATTTTGCTTCCCCCGCTGCCCCATATTGGGCCGTTTGGGTGGGGTCAAAATGTTGTCCAAATTGATTCATTTCCTGCTGCGGTGAGTAATTCTGTTGGGGCTGAAAGGTTCCCCTAGCATTTCCGCGAAAATTCCCGCGGCCGCCGCCCCTTAGTGCTTGCATTACCTGGTAACCTCTACCTGCCCTTCCTCGTCCAGCTCCTCTAAAACTGCCACCTCTAAGGGCTTGTAGCACTCCGTAACCTCTACCACGTCCAACTTGTGCTGGAGGCTCCTGAAATGTGACCCTTGGAATGGGTGATTTTGGTCGTTCCCTCTGAACCGGTGCACTGATAGCAATGCTATCGTAACGCTGTGCAAGCTTTTGCAGATCGCGCCGCATTTCTGTAACTTGCTGGGACAAAAACCCCGTGTCACTTCCTGCAGTTTCGCCCAGTGACATTTCGGCTACACGCGCATCATTTATCGTGCTCTCGATGTTTGCTGGGTTCTTGCCCAAAAAAGCTAGCCAGTTTTCCTCTTAGGCCAGAAACAAATGCATACAACAATGTTGCATCATCGATGTCCACACGCTTTGCAAGACTATGCAATCGGTTCGCATATGCATCGACGCTCTCATTATCCGCTTGTTTTTTCCCAAACATTTCGCACGCACTACGAAAACGCAATACCGGAGGCTTGATAAATCTTTTCGAGAACGCAGCCTTCAAGTGATCTATAGTGTCTTTTTGAGCGCCTTCCAATTTCTCAGCCCACTCTTGCGCATTTTCCACAAGCATCGCCTTCACCAATCTTAGCTGGTCGGGTGGTCCGATGTTTTTATATGCCATGTATACTTCTAACTTACGCCAAAATTCCGCGGGGTCTTCATCAGGTGTTCCCCGAAATGGGCTAGGTAACAATACACGGTCTTCCGCCATACTCGCACGAATTGCTGCTGAAATGGTGGTTGTGGGGCGTTGCCCCCTATTTGATATGCCTGTAAAGCAGGCAAATTATCACCGGGATACTGCCCCCCTGCCTGAGAGACAACGATATTGCTTACCGCGGGCGGTAATAACTATGGGGCCGCCGCTGGGCTCTGACCAGGTTGAGTTGTACCCTGCGTCTGTTGGATCTTTTATGAATACCTCATCGGTATCCAAGTTTTCATCATCCGGGAGTGGCTCCTTTAGGGCAGCTCGAAGTGAGGCGGATTCTGACAAATGATATTGCCCTTCACCCTTGCTGCTCCTTAGTTGGCGCCCCAAGGTAAGCAATATTTGCAGTTGGGACTGGCCAATCAGTACCTGCGTCGTCGCGATATAGCGCTATTTGACGTATCGACATTAACAAACATGATGAAAGTGTTGCTTCACGAATTAATGACTCACATACCTTACAAGGTTGTTCTGTTGTCACGAATCGACTGGGATTGGCGTTCTCGTCCTCTCTGTGGTAGTCTCCTTCCTTTTCTTAGTCGGCGTCCAGCGCCAGCCTCGTCCAGTGTTGGTTGCCGCTGAGATTATTGAACATTTTTGCCCAGTAATTTTGGTTTATTTCATTTTTAATTTTTCCCACGGTGCGCTGAAACTCCACCAGGTGTAGGGGTTCTTTAAAGGGTACCCCTCTTTTTCCTATTTATGCATGTGCAAGAGGGTAACGGTTGTGAGAAGTGATTAAGCAAATACTAATAAAGAGTGAAGTGCTATCCTGCACGTCTGTATTCAAGATCAATCAAAGCGGCAACTGAATGCTAGCTGCTGCATTGCGCCGGTCCAGCTGCTGTCTGCAGCATTAACGCTTTAGCTAGCGTTAACCCATACAATCCGCACTGTACGCTTGAGTAGTTGCCAAGCACGAGACTTCTCTCTTCGTACCTGCAAAACACAATGCAGTAACGACTGATTTCATGATTTCACTTGCACATCATTACACAAACCCACACCATGCTGAGGTTTTGAGCTACTCGCCTCTGTGAAAGCTTTACAGCATACACTCCACCGGCCCCCAACAGCTGGTCTCATTACTGCTGTCTGCTCAAGTATTCTTTTGTACCAAACAATGCAGTGTTATGTTACTTGAATGGCTGATGATGAGAAGCTGGCGGCGGTCCAAGACAGACGCATACACAGTGTCTGCATGCTTTTGCTTGTTTCTGCACAGTTGCATGAGGTTCAGTGTTTTACACCATGAGCACTTGCAGCCAAATGAATCAGTGCATGAACATTATATACAACAAATGTTGAACCATAAATCACGATCTATAGACTCCTTCACAAAGTCAACAAGCAGATAATTAGCATAATCGTTGTACTGTATGCAATGGCAGGGAGATTCTGATATGGTTAACACATGGCCAGATCTGTGCCCCCCAAAAGCCAGTCAGTTATAAGGTTTGACTGTCATAGAGCAGTGTGTCTTCCAGATGATGTTCAGGAATGTTTATGAATTCAAGTTGAATTCAAGACTGTTGAAGTCTGGATTAGTCTTGAGCAGAACAATATCGATACTGCCGTCAATTAATGTGGAAAGTGTCTCCATGTCTGTGTTCGCACAATGTGCCAACATTTTAAGCAATTTTATTGTAAGCAGTTGAAAAAGAAAACAATTGGATTAAATGTTAGCCGAAGTGTCATAAAAGTTAAAAAAAATTCGTTTTGGTGTGTTATTTAGGTTAAGCACTAATAATGTTCCAGTAGCTAAGTTATGACCGACGCTAAACTAGTCATGCATAAAATCTTTTGGTCCTAGGGATTATGTAATCTTGTCACAAACATTTGGTGCCAAATCGTCCCTAATCTGTAATGCAAAAACATTAGATGGTGCGCATAAACAAGACTGAACATCTGGTGTTTTTTAAGACCCACTAAAAGCACTAAGGTGTGAGCGACTCACTCTCTGTATCCTGTGATGCGTTAATGTCCTATATGCAGTGACAAACGATAATAGCCTAGTGGTCTCTTCAACGGACGCCGATAAGTACCATACAACGACTATAGTGGGAAGGTAGGACGGTCCACTGTAAAGGCAGCAGCACATGAACTGTTTCCTCACCTAATCACAACGTCGTTGTCGCTGGTTGGTGTGACGAACTGTCGTATAAATGATAATACTGACACATTCGATTTTATTCGCAATCTGACTCGTAAATACACCCAAAATCATCAGAAGATTACTTTCTACCAGAAACCTCATTATCATAATCTGGTCACGTGACTCCCAAAACAGCCAATCGCTGCAGCTGCCACTCCCATGTGACAAACGCATGATCTAGAAATAAAGCTGTACTCCCACTAGAACAACTAAAGCTAGATTTAGAACTACAGAGAAAAATCCCAACAACTACTCCCCTCCCTCTCAAAAAGGGGTAAAGCTATTTACGATTGACAGAGACAGCCATACTTCTAAAAGATAAAAGCCCTACAACCTATCAACATGAATAACTAATATCCCATTCGCACTGCAATAAGATCTAAAATAACAACATAAAATAACATAAAAAAACATCATGACCAAGCATTCCAAAAAAAATTTTTTTCTAAAGGCCTACCCAAGCACAC
>Ga0056128_1005259_pt1 | contig 16270 bp, 15 predicted proteins | sample WorMetLIZISLAND2_FD_71113 | JGI IMG/M metagenome (GOLD analysis project Ga0056128, IMG submission 71113) | Marine gutless worms symbiont microbial communities from Max Planck institute for Marine Microbiology, Germany - Olavius geniculatus... ... | reverse complement strand
GACTACGGTGACAACACGGTCACCACAGTTACGAACGTTAACCGCTTCACTACATGTTGATTCAACAACTCAGCTACTGACGACTCAGACTCGACTGTTGACGACTGACTGCTAGCACTGTCGCGTCGCTGTACGCGCCGCTGCAGTGGCTGCTCGCTAATCTGATTGGCTGCAGGCCATCCAGTATAGTACCACCAAGACAGTACTCCAGCCATCAGCATTCCAGTGCCGTCAAGTAAGTAGCCTATACCGATTTGAATATCAATAACTTTAGCGGCAGATATAACATATATAGAAGGTCTATTAACCATTCCATGACACTATAACGTATTTAAATCAGGCTTATTCAGTATTATATCAGAGTAAAGCTGAAGCCAAAGTTGTTTTTTTGTAGAATGCATGACTTTTAACTGTAACAGCTTGCGTGCAACACGTGGCGCCACATTGCGAGTGGTTATCAGCTATGGCGGTAGAACGAGCCGACAGAGACTACAATTTGTGTCTATATTATTTTGTAGGGTTTAATGATTACGATTAGGGTTAGGGATAGGGTTTAGGGTTAGGATTAGTGTTAGGGTTAGTGTTAGTGGACACCATACATTACTGTGCAGTAAGGCTTAAATATTGAGGTTGGTCCTGGCAGTAGACAAAACTTGCCAAACGGCTATCCAATGATAGTTTCTAATTTGAAGAGCTTCTTGGCCGGACTGCCGACCCGCGAGACTACGGCCGAGATCGAGCAGTTGGTCCGGTGCCAAAGTGTCCGTGCCGATGGCGAGCAGCCTTTGGCCTTTGGCCGCTCGCCCTCCGCACGGACACGGCGGCATCGAACACGGACGGCCTTGGTTGGTATTTGTGACCACTATTCGGTGGTTGTACATACTGGCTAAGTCATGACGGCACCGGAGTGCTGATAGCTGGAGTACCGTCTTAACGGTACCGTGGCCAGTGCCGTGCATATAACAATAATTATTCACAACCTGTACGGGTTAGTATCAACAACTTCGGCGCTCAAAACGTTGATCTTTGGCCGTGCGCTTTTAGACTTCGTCTGCGCGTCATCGGCTTGGGACAGACGCAGACGACATTCGCTCAGTTCTTGTTCCAGCTGTTTCACGCGTTCAGTCAGTGCTTCCACCGTACTCATCGCGATTGCTTTGATTAGTTAAATAATCAAAAACGTCACAATTACTACGCAAATTTCAGTTACTACTTATGCTTCGCTAGATCAGGTGCACTGTAATATGATAAAGATAGTTATTATATTTATTTCTAAATTATTTCACTGACAATATAAAACAGAGTAGGCGTGGCATGCTACAAAGAATATCAAAAAAGAAGAAAACGGGAATAAAAAACAAGTGCTGAACCAATTAGGATATTTAAATATCGGGCAAATTCGGTTACCCGATACTTCCAAATGCGCAGTACTGTGTATAAAAGTAATTTGAGCGTCACTTAGCTAATATGCCAATGTGTCAAATTTGTTATCTTCTTCTTGTATCTAATATGACCGAAACGCGTCGATTAACTTCTTAGTAGATCTCTGAGTAGAAACTCTGTTAACACATCAAAGTAAATTTGTTAGATGAGCCGCTTTTAGCTAACAGTTTTAAAACCAAAAAATGTTAAGCAGGGCCGCCGAGAATTTCCCATTTTGGAAGTGGTAACAAATAATTGTGAAAAAAAATTTCGGGAAATTTCTAAAAAGTTAAAAAATATTGTTATTTTTGGTTTGGTAAAAACATTTTATACACCCGGTTTGTTACGTAATCTTATAATGTTTTATGTAAATTATGGCAAAATTTAAAAAAATAAAAACTTACGATTAAAATATTAAATAAAATATGATGTGTTGTAAAATAAATTTTACAACCACAAAACCTTTGAGAAACTCTATTAAATAAATTTATGTGGTTTTTAATTTTTTTCAGCTTACTACTCAGTCATTACTACTCGTCATTATTCGAGTACTGACATAGCCAATAAATACGAACACCCAACTTGCACAGCCTTTGTTTGTATTTATTATTCTATGCAGTGGGTGTGTTCCTTGCTGTAATGGGAATTCCGCTGTAATGTCATTGGAGTAATGTTGTTAAATGTGCTGAATAAACCGTTATTTACTCAATTTAAAGCACGTCTGTTACGCATTGGTAATCGTACAATGTGCGAGTTGTCCAGAGTTTTTGTTAGAAGTGTTGAGAATGAAGAACGCATGCAAATACGCTTTAGGTACCACCCTGACATCCAGACGCCTTTCTCGCAACAGCGCGTGTACAACTTCGACCGGTTGAAAACCGAGGGTCTGGACAAAACGATCGGCCACATTGCGACGAAAATTAACAGCATCGTGGCCAGACGAGTGAGACGACTGCAGAAGAAGAACAAATTGCCTGACGCCGACGTCGCGCCGACTGAAGTTTGTGTTTCCCTTAACGAAGACGGCAGCGTCATTAGTTCGTTTGAACCGAATGCGAGTGCGTGGACCCAAGGCAGATGTCTGCAGATCGAGGATCGACTTTTCCGCGTCTGTGTCAACGTTCCAACGATCAGAAAGATGTCACTTCCGCAGCCAATGATGGTTGGTTTTTCGGTCTACGCTAACATTAATCTGGAGTTTGGGGACATCGCCGACTGCGAATTTACGTGGTATCGGGTGAGTAACGGAGCGACTGTGACGTCGTCAGAAGAGTCTGGTAATCTTTTGTCCGAAGATGCCGAAGAACAGGAAACAAACGTGACAAAGAAATGCAGAAAGAACAACAAGCAGATAGAAACTAAGATTGGTGTTGGTCGATCGTACATTCCAACTGCGGATGATGTCGGGTGCCAGCTGAAGTTGGAATGCACTCCCATCAGGGCGGAAGTGACTGGAGAAATGGTAACTGCGATGTCATCGACGCTTGTTATTGATGGTCCGGCAGTCCTATGTCCATTTGAGAAGCGACACAGACTCACTGAACGGCTGACATCACCAGATTGGTTTGTAATGATTTTTTTTTACTTTCATCATTGTCTCTATTTACACTCATGCATGCTGCTTCATCATTTCATGGATTTACATGCCATTTGGCAAGCACACTTGTAGGGTCCAGTGACACAAGAATGTTAGATGGGGTCCCTAACTCTCAGAGGAAGGGAAGATTTTGGGAGTGAACCCCCTGCCAAAATTTGCACTTGCCTACTTATGATTCACCATGTGGCAGCACTGATTGGGAATTTTGCCTCTTATGAAACTGCTTTCATTCTTGTTGCTAAGTCATGGCAGGAATGGCTGATAGGTGTTTGTGTTGTTTATGTTAAGTTTTAGGGTTGTAACATACAACATTTTGGCTGACATTTACGCCGACTCCGACTACTCAAGAGACTTTCTGTTTCTTCATTGTCCCGCAGACATTCTCAGCATGGACTACCGTAAACAGCTGCTGCTTAAAGAACTCTCAGGTTCCTACACTGTCTACTAACATACTTGCGTGAATCACAGTGTTTTGCAGTTTTTTAAGTTTGTGACTTTTTTGGCTAGATTTTTTTTCAGGGTATGCCTCAGAATTTTGGTATTTAGATTATGAAGTGCATCGAGCTTTCAACCATGTGGTAAAGTTTCACGGTGATTGGCCAAAAGTGCTTGGAGATCTTGTGGTGGGAAAAAATAAAATGAGCAGTAAAGCACGACCACCGAGAACTACCATTCCGGGTAGCCTAACTACCAGTAGATAATCGAGCTTTGGTCCAAGTAAGACAGTGATGAATGCTGTTGGTGCATTTTTTTGCAGGTTATAACGCGGATATTATCTGCTTACAGGAGGTTGACAAGAAGGTGTTTGAACGTGATCTTTGTCCAAGACTGGAAGAAGTTGGGCTGAGTGGTCACGTACGCATGAAGTATGGTGAAGTCGCAGAAGGCTCAGCAATCTTTTATCGAAATGATCGTTTTAGGTGAGAAGCAATATTCCTTACAGTATATTACCAGTATACAATTTTAGCTGGTTGAACAGAAAATTCATGTAGCAAAAGCATTTTACATTACTTTTTTGGCATAGCTTTTAATGCATTTTGATGCAAATAGTCAAGCTGTGTCATGTAACTGTAGATTGAATAAGTGACTGTTTCTTAGTTTTTGGTATTTACATTTTTTTATAAAGTTAGCGGTAATAGTCTTCAGGTGTCTATTGCATTTTCCTGTATGTTTCTAGCCTTTTTGAGCCAGGTGTTTAAAGCTCTCATCATGTGACCTTATTTGTGTATTTACTGTTTGTATCTCTGTCCGTAAGGCTGCATTCACATAAACACGAGTACGAGAATGGCACTGTACGGGTTTCCGTATACGAGTTCCAGCAAGCATGAGTTTGCGTGTATTTCAATGGCGGCTGTTCACATACACACGAATACGGGTTACCAGTAAATTTCACTCGTATGAGTAGTTTCTGTGCAGGTCACGTTTTTTATCCAACCCGTGCGAAGTAAACTATACGTAAATAACAGTAATATAATGTACAAAAGCTGTGGCACATATTTGGCATCAGAACTGATGTCATTGTAAAATTATTTATCGTTAGAGGTGTGCAGTTAGTAAAATTATTTGCGATGTCATATAATGTTGTTTATTTGCAAAACGTTTTTTGCAATTTGATTTTATTCAATATGGCCGACACGCGTTTAGTTATCTGCTTGTACAAGTGACCGTGAACACTCCACTTGTACGAGTGAAGCTTCTACAAGCTGTAAACCGAAACCCGGATTCGTACTCGTGTCTGTGTGAATGCAGCCTCCTAAGAGTGTTTGTCAGCTGCCTTGTCTGAAAGGTATGGTAACTCAGAAACGTTGCGAAGAGGTTTTGATGAAATTGTTTTCAGACAGTGACCTAAAGATCAGTAGAAAAACAGTCATAATCATGCCGTGGCAAAACAGAAAGTAATGTTAAAATTTTCGACTTGCTGCATCACTTTTACATGTTACATAGCATCTACCATTTACATGCCTAGAATTTTAAGTTGAATTTTTTCCGAACTTTTTTTGCTAACTGCAATAATAAGTGGTATTGGTGTTTGTCTATGCACGGTGTTGTGCATTTTATGGCAGTTTCGTATCGCAGCATGACATTGGCTTGACACAAGCACTGCAGGATAACCCACTTTACTCTGACCTACTTCAGAAGATCAGCCAAAAACCAGAACTGCTCAAGAAACTAACGGAGCGAACCTCAAGTCTTCAGGTTATTTCTGTTTTGACTTCACCTTTTGACTGAGACTTTCTCTGAGCCATTTTACTGAGCTAAAGTTTGGTCTAAGTCATAGATGTTAAAAACATTGATTTGCAAATAAAAAACATGTTTTTTTCACTTTTATAAAAACGTACATGTCATGCATAACTAGAAATTTGGGGCAAAGCCTAACGTGAGTCCGCCTGGTGCCCTAAGTCCGATTGGGGGACAAATTTAGGGTGGTGAAATTCCCCCGGAAGCAAAGTAACGTGGCCTGCACTCAAATGCGTCAGCATATGCAAAATGCGCACCAGTTGTTGACTTAGGGTGGGTAAACATTAGCCACATAATCTCTGGTGTTACTGGACCAAAGTTTACTAATTTTTTTATTCAACGCGGGATTAATTGTGCTTGATAACGCTTTTTACCTCTTGTCGATACCTTTATTCATTTCAGAGATATTTGCGGTCAAACTCGAAAGTAGTCGTAAATTGCACCGATTTTTGAACGTTTTTTGCCCTCCCAAATTTTAAGGGGGCAGTACCTCTCAAAAGTTGTACCCACGTTATCACCCCCATCTAGCAGCACGTCACGTGGCAAAGTTTCATGAAGCTACTCACCTGGCTCTAAAGTTTTTGTGGCTAGTATGCTATATTTTAAGCCAATTTTTGACCCACCTTGAAAAAAATTGTAAGGAGGACCCCCATCCCCAGTGGGGTGCGCTAATAAGACTTGGTCATTCTGTAGCACATGTACAAATTTGGGGGTGCAGCACCTCTTATGGGTCGAAATATGGTCTTCCAAAAAAGTCGACTTGGGTGGGTATGATCTCACCCCTTAATTTTTGTGATTAGCTCACCAAACTTTTTTTACCCAATGCGGGAGGAATCGTGGTACAAAATGTACTTATCTGATCTTTATCCGTTCCAGAGATATTCGCCACCAAACAGTGAAGTCGACCAAAATCAGGCCAAATTTTGCATGTTTTTGGCCCCTAAATTTTTTGGGGGGAGGCCCCCTCGAAATTTTGGACCAGGATTATAAAGTAGAACACACCTTCGAGTATCATGCAAAATTTTGTAGCGATCGACAGACGGAGCTCTGAGATTACGCAAGGGAAAAAAAGAAGAAATAAATGCCAGCAAAACATAAGCCCTCCCGAAAACTATTGTTTTCTGGTGGACTAAAAAAACATTAAACTGCAGATGTTGCCAATCGCTACTTTTTTCCATTATGCACACAAAGAATATCTAACTCAGATAATTAAAAACAAAAACCTACCATTTCTAAAGACTAAAAACCAGAATGTACTGAATGTACAGATCAAAAACAGATGAACGCAATTTGCCGATGAGAAAAAAACCATATTTGTAATTTTGTATGTTTATGTTTTAACAAGAACAAATAACACTACATTAAAAACACAAAAACATTAAAAAATAAGAAACATAAAAAAAATTTTTAAAACATTAAAAAATTTTTTTTAAACTTTAAAAACATGTTTTTACATCTGTGGTCTAAGTGCATACTTTAGTGAAATGATTTCACTGAGCGTTATTCTGAGTGTAAATTTTGGTTCAAGTCTGAAGTTTTTACTTAGTGTAAAGGCTTAGCGAAAGTCTACCACTTTACCTTGAGAAGTATATATTGCTCGAAATTTAGTTTAGTTATTTGAACTTTGGTGTAAGTGCAGACTTAAGCGTTCAGCTTTGGGTTTCACTCAGCAAATTGGCTCAGTAATTAATGTAGTTAATGTATGTTCTCTGTGAGATATCACTGCTACGTCGAGCCATTGACCCATTGCATACTTGCTGGTCAGAACAACTGCTGTTAGATAGTCGTGGATGAGATGATGTCTGTTCTGTGTCAGGTATCGTTGCTACAGAGCATTGATGACCCGTCACGTACTGTGCTGGTTGGAACAACACATCTCTACTTTCACCCGCGAGCATCTCACATTCGCACCATTCAAACTGCAATCTGCATACGGCACATCGAGAACTTGTTGAGTCAGCTGCACCAGCAGGTCTTTTTCTCACTCTCTCATTGTCGGTCGAAGGGGGTGGGTCCCCGCCCCAATTTTCCAGGAAGCTGGACAGGCATTGTGGATCGGTTGTTCCTCTGTGGTTCAGTGATGTCTCTCTCCAGGCCTGGTTTTGCACCAGACACTGGAAGACCAAGTCTTCAGCTGTTTGTTTAATGCCATTAGAGTAGGCATGAGCAGCCAAGTCCTGGCGTCCGATGCGAGATTTTTTTTGATTGTCAGTTGTTCGAGTTGTGAAAGAAATAATAGCTGGGGTTGCAGTGGCGGTGTCTGGCTTTTTTGCCCCTTTGCCATTTCACCCCCTGGCTGATTCGTCCCCTGGCACTTTTGCCCCCTGGCACTTTTGCCCCCTGGCTTTTTCGCCGCTGGCTTATTCGCCCTCTGGCTCATTCACCCTCGCACTATGGACGATTCGTCCCCTGGCTCGTTTGCCTCGTGGCTTGTTCACCCCTTGGCTGATTCATCCCCTTACCTTGGACGATTTGCCCCCATTGTGTAATTCGTGCTATTTATTGTTCAAGAATGCAATATTTGCAGCTAAAATTCCATTTTGGGGAAAATACACAATTGAAAGTCAGAAATTTTAAGGTCTCTGTCGGAATTGGGGCTATATTTGCAGACATGTTTGTTGGAAAAATTTTAGCTATTTTTACCCCATGATTTTGCTTCCACGGAGCCTGAGATGACTGACTTTTGTTTTCCTGCTGTGATCACTTATTACGCTTAATCTTTTATGATGTTAACGTTAATTTAAATGACCAGGACTACTAGTCAGTTGTGTAAGTGACGATTCGCTGCAGTTGTGGTTTTAATTTCTATAAACCAAAACAAAACGAAATATATTATAAACTAAAAATTTTAACAAAATATTAGTCTATACTAAACCAGTATTAATCAACGTGGACGAGTCATACAAGGTGACGGGGCAAATCAGCCATGGGGCGAACGAGCCAGGGGATGAACAAGCCAGGGGGTGAAACAGCAAAGGGGCGAAAAAGCCGTAATTTGCAGTGGCACTGTAATGCAGCAGAGGGGAGCAAACTAGCCCCCTCATTTTACTTTATTGGAAATTCTTTTGTGATCCAAAAATACCAGATTTTGGGCCAAAAGTCCCGTGTTGTTTACTCATGTGAGGCAATGTTGAAATTATGAACACTCATATCTCCTTGCTGTATCAGATATTTGCAGCTATTTGTCGGAAAACTGCCCCCTGTTCATCGATACCACAGAGTTGGATTTAAACTGTATGCTCAGTTGTCTCAAAACACACTTTTGCGTTGTTTCTTTGCATTTTTGTTCGATTCCAGGACTATTTTGACTTTTTTATTTTGCCATCACCTGTCTTACCAAATGCTGTGTTATGTTTTGTATATTTGTCACAGTTAATGATGTCTGTCGGTTGCTATTATAATGACCTGTGGCTGTGATAATCTGTAGGAGTCAAGTCCTGCTGTGATATTTTGCGGCGACTTCAACAGCTGCTCGGAAAGTGGACTGCACACTTTTCTAACGGAGAACCAAATCTCGGAGAAGAATGCTGATTGGTACTCGGGTAAGGCAAGCCGATTGGTGTTATGTATGGCTAGCCAATAGTTTTTGCTCATTGTGTGATCTCATCGTATTTGCTGTGCAGTTACTGAAAAATTTGTTGTATAAACTTGTCACATTGGAACAATTGGAGTTTATCATTTTCAGCATAATTTTTAAATTTGGTCACAGAATTTGAGTTATATGATAACCTTTTGTGGCAGAGAGCAGGGGAATTAAGTGGCTGATGTTTTTCGGCTATTACATATGACTGTTCTTAGCAGTGGCGGTTCTAGCTGTCAATATCTGAGGGGGCACAGCCCCATGGCGAGCACAGTATAGCACGAGCCTATAACGGGGGTCTGGGGGCAGAGCCCCCAACAGGTTCCAGGGGCAGAGCCCCTGGTGGGAGTCAGGGAAGCTGAAGCTGAGACACTTTTGGTTTTGGGGCATTCAATAGAAGCTGCAAATCTGTCCACTTTTCTAAAATTTTGTAACGCAAAGAAATAAGATATTTGTGTTATCTTTGGAAAAAATCAAGGGTGGCCGCGAAACTGGGGGTCCTGTGCCCCCCGCCCCCTGGCCCAGGCCTAAAACCGCCACTGGTTCTTAGCCATTTAGTCAGCCATAATTTAATCTGTGGCTAGTTAGCTAGTGTATTTGCAACTTCTATGGCTAGCTGGCTAGCCATCAAGTAAGCTGGTAGCCAGCTATCTAAAGTTATTAATCATGGCTGTGGGGTATATGGGGTCATGTTGGTGATAGCAGTCCTGGTATCGCAGGATCCAGGATTGAGAAATTTTTTATCCCGGAATCCTGGGATTCTGTTTTGGGATAACGCTTACAGATCAGTTATTATTTTTGTACCTTTTATAAACTTATGTAAGTAAGTAAGTAAGTAAATGATTTATAAAGCGCCAAAGTCTCAGAAAGAATCAGGGCGGATAGGATGATGGACGCTAGGTAGCAAAAAGGCTGACTGAAAGTAGTGGGTCTTTAAGTGACGTCTGAAGGTAGCCAAGGTTTGACATTGACGAATTTGAGGAGTTAAGGAGTTCAAAATTTTCGGTGCAGAGACACGAAAAGAATGAGAACCAAAGGATAAGTTATGCCATGGAATTGCAAGTAATTGACTAGTAGAATACGCATAGGATGTAGCATAGACCCCCATGGAAAGTTCAAGCCTATCCATAACGCAGAGATTGTGATCTGATCGTAAAATTACAGTGCACAGCAAAGCGCATGCGAAATATTCTATTTATTTGGTGGCTAGAGTTCTTATTTGAAAAAGTACTATTTTAACAATTTTTTTGTAATCCTGATATCCCGGAATTGGGAGATTCGGGATTGGGGTTGTGTTGTTTCAGGTGGAAAAGTGGAGTATGTCGAGGGAATGAACCTCCGACATAGTCTGGAGCTGACCAGCGCCTGTGGCTATCCACGCTACACCAACTATGTCTCGGGGTTTGCCGGCTGTTTAGACTACATATACGTCGACCGTAGGTCACTGAATGTTGCTAGAGTCATACCTCTGCCATCACACGAGGACGTTACCTTCTTCACAGCTTTGCCGAATGCTGTCTTTCCATCCGACCACTTGCCGCTTGTCTGCGACCTCCAGTGGTCTACAACCAGTGACCGAACACTGTCTGACTCTAGTTAATGCATGGAGTATTGAACATTTAGGCAGATAACACCTTATAAATGTTTTTTTTCAAATAAGAATCATCTTGGATTAAAAATATGACTTCTTTTTCAGTGGCATTGTGGCAGGGGGGGCATGGAGCAGTTGCCATCCACAAATTTTGGGCTGTCAGAAAAATTATTACCTGCAAATTTGTTTTGTTTTTTTTGGTTTCAGAAATAAAATTATGTTCAGTATATTTTACCTGACATATTCACTAAATTCAGTATTGCAGAATACAGTTTTTTTTGTACTCGCCAAATTTTGGCAGTCATATAGATGTGAATAAATTTAAATGCAAAATCTGTCATACTTTCTTTGTTTTTCTGTGTGTAAATATTTTAGCTAACTACCATTTTACCATGTGCCATTTAAGTTTAAGTTAAAATTTTGTAAAAATTCTAAAACATGTTAAAATGCATTAACAAAAAATTACATGTTTAATGCAGCTAAGACTGTCTGGTCTTAGAAGCTGTTAGGACAAACTCAATGAAATCAGCATCATAAGTTGCCAAGAATTATCTGGCAAAAATGTTGTCAATGAAAACAGTTTATTAGTATCTTAAAATGTTTACTTCTTTCGCTCTTGTTTCTACTGGTTTTTATGTTGTTATTAATTTAAATGCTGGTGAGATTGACTGCGTAATAATTGTCAGGAGAAACTTTGTGGAAGTTCACCGTGCTGCAGCATAATCCATTGAAGTTGAAGTCGGGGAAAGTCGGAATTTGCACAGTGATGGAAAGTAATGAAAAGCCAGAGAAAATGGAGAAAGTCTGGGAAAAGTTGGGGAATTTGAAAATTTTAAAATTTAACACCGCAGACGACAATGAGTGCAAAAAAATATGCTGATTCAGCATTAAAATGTTAGAAATTTGTACATCCGATCCCCACACTCAATCTCCCTCTGTACCTTCACTGCCTTGACTGAGATTCCCTTTTTACGCTGTCTGTCTGTCACACGGGTTTATTCATTCATTCATTTCTGGCAAGCACCACTAAGAGTGCGTAGCGCCGAACGTAGACATCAATCTCCAGAGTGGACGGTTCTGAGCCAAGTCAACTGCGTCGTCCATATTGAGGTGGATCAGTCAAAAACGGTGCAAGCTAGATCACCATAAATTCGAAGGTAGTCACCCCAAATGAGGTCGTTAAATGAGAGGCGGGTGGGCAAAATTTGCGATTTTTGGCCAATAAGTCGCTGTATTTCAGTAACTGTGTGAGATAGGGCCTAGGTTACTATTAATCACTTATAGGAAGTTGGACACTGGCTTTTGATTGGCGCCGAATTCAATGACCTTGAGTGACTTTGAACGCCAAAATAGGGGATTTTATGGATTTTTTGGCAATTTCGGGCTGCGACACAAGTCTATATTATTCGCAAGGTGGCACCACGGAACTATCGTTATGCGATCTAGATATAGAATTTGGTATTTGTATATTAACTTAGTGTGAACACCCCAATTTTCAGCTAAACTACCGAACCGGAACTGCTATAGGTCTTCGCGCGTCTCGTGAGCATTAGCTCAAATTTCTTGTTATGGCAGGGAAAATCATTCATTTAATGTGTAAAAAAGTCACAGAAAATGAATTCTGCTTGTAATAGAAATCATGGTAATCACTCGGATTCATTTGTGACATGAAGTGGCGTTATGGCAGAGGGGGAGGTCATTTCTTCCTAAATTTTGCGCTGTCAGAAAATTGTCAGGAAGACCTTTCGTCTGAAAATTTTCTTCCATTTGCAGCTGTAAGTTCCGTAACTAAGCTGTTGGGTAAATTTAGGGCCAGAGGCCAGTTTTCAGTGCAAGACCTGGGATACAGGCCTGTTGCACTGCACGTGCTGCGCCTGTTTTTGTCCTAGCTTTCGCCGAGGCGGTACTCGTTGCGCATCTGCCCATGGAGGGATGGCCAGGCTGAGTTATCAAGAGGTAATTTGTCTCGCCGCTTAAGTCATTCCTTCTGTGGACGTCAGGCCCCACCACATTTTTGTCGATGTACATTCAACTTTTTAAGTGAGAAACCTGGTTGATCCAGCTGTGAGACCGAGGCAGAGTCCCCAAGCATACCAGTTCTCGCTGAGCATAGGAGGCTGAGTTGAGATGCGCATCAGATACCCCAGGATAAACGAGGTGTTAATTACACATCAACTCCTACTAGTTGTCGGAATAGATACTTTCAGAATAAGAATTAAGAGCTGCCTCTGGAAAAGTTTACATGCCCAGATCCAGGCTTCCATGGTTGTATGTTCGACTTCGTTAGTTTATTTTGAGTAAAACACCGTGGGCGTATCATTGTAAACGCTCGTTAAGTAAGTTAGCCACAATATATATGTATGTAATAAACGATAATAAGAACGCTCATGCTCGATTCATAAAAAGAAAAATGCAACGATTGTTTCCGCCCAGGCTCGAACTGGGGACCTTTCGCGTGTTAGGCGAACGTGATAACCACTACACTACGGAAACGTTGTCTACAAACCGGAAACTTATTTTATATATATTAGTAGCCACTTTGTATGTATTTTATTTAATAAATTTGTAAAGATATTATTTATAAATAGTCGGACAACAAAATGGCCCTCTGCACAAAATCGAAAATTTGTAGTTTTTAGTTTTTCTAACTATTTGGTATTTTTTATTTTTGATGTTTACTTATTTAACTTTCGTCGTATCTATGGTTACCTATCTATGCATAGTTGTCACGCAAAAAGTTTGTTTATTTGTACGTTGTATTTACACTGCGATAATGGTGCAGTGAATCTCTCTCTTTCTCTCTCTCTCTCTCTCTCTTTGTATAGAATTTTATCTGTGATCGGTTGTTTTTGTTGAATTTTTGCGTGACCATGATCTTGTTTGGAGAACAAGTGTCTACGTGGGCACCTTGTCTGAATGTTCTCGATGTCTGCCACAGTTATACCGTAGCCGCGGGAGTTTCGTGTCTCAAAATCTGGGCGGCCTTTTTGTATTTGGACGATCTCACAAGTTTACCACTATGGGGTGGTGTGAATTCAACATGGTAGCACCACATGCCGAAAACTGCCATGCACGACATTACTCAATTGAGTATTTGTGGATTCGGGTCCGCTATTCCGAAGGTCCATTATTCCCACTAACCCTAAGTCTAACCTTAAGGCTGACCCTAACCCTATAACCCTAACTTTAATCTTAACCCTAACCTTAACTTTAATCGAAACGTTAGCACTGTGGCACGTATCTGCACAATGGACTGTCGGAATAGCAAACCTTTGGAATAGTGGACCTTCAGAATAGGGTATTTGTGGGACAGTGGTAAAAAGCGGATCGGCGGATGTTGCAAAAGGATTAGGCCTAGGGTTAGGAATAAGTTTAGGGTTAGGGTTTAGTGTTAGGAATAGGGTTAGGAGATGGTTAAACTAATAAATTGCACATTAATTACAATGTTACCATCTGTTACGATATCCACACATCTGCAATCTGCTTTTTACCCATAGCTGGATTTGTGCATTATTGGAAAAGAAGAAGAAGACAATTCTCTGTTGTTTTGCATGCCATGTGACCAAAGTGCTATTGTTTCAGTAATACTTCACCTTTAGCCATTGTTTCTATTTTAATATTCAGTGTATTTGCTTCTGATAACCTGATCAGTGCTGCATACATTTCGTGATTTTCAAAACTGTATTTGATTGGAATGAACTTGTGTGTGCTTTGCTTTTCTAGATGTAGTTGAACACGATGCTGTTAAGATGGCCGGTAATTTTTTATGCGCCAGACTGTAACTGGAATAGTTAGTTCCGTACTGGAACATGTTCGTTGCCAGTCAGTAATCCTGCAGGATATAACTTGGTCGGCAACACAAGATGTATGATGATATCGTGGATCTGAGCGGTGGTTTGTTTGATTTTGACGGCGGGCCTCAGATGTCTCAACATCCGGAGTCAATGTACATTGATGATGATTTGTACGACTCGTACTCTGCTGAGGCCCAAGGTGACCTGGCAGCGGCAGTGTCTAAGATGGCTAATGGCAAGGGAGGTGAAAACGTGATAGGATATTATGAGAGGATATCGTTGTCGGATCTCTTTGATCAGTGTGTTCTGCCGACTCTCAGCCAAGCTTTCTTCAGCATATCCACGATCGTCGGACTGTGCATTGTCTGTCGCTCAACTTGTTTATTCTGCCACACCGGTCAGTCATATTTATATTTCTGCACTTATTTGCCAATTGTGGTTAATTTTCGTACCTACACTGTTGCATTGTTGCTATGTCTTTTCATATGTGGATGAGATTTGGGCCAATCATACCCTGCAGTAATCACGGATTTTTGCAGATTATTTATAATTAGATGGTTTTTTATTATTGTTGTTATTGTGAGTTGTTTTTATATAATATGTTATGTTAACTGTCTCGACCTTGTTACTGGGATTTTCTTGACAGTTACTAAATATGTTCATTTGTGTACAGGGTTTAAAACCTGGGTTTTCTTAACAAAGCCCAACCAGATGGGTTTTATTGGGTTTTGGATTAAGGGTAAAAAGCGCATTTTGATTTGTTTTGTATGGTTTGTTTGTTTTAAGTTATTAAAATAAGCACTTTGTGCACTGCTGTCCGGATCAAATAAATAAATCCCCAAAACCGGCAAATTCATATGCTTACAAGTTCTAGAAACTTAAATGTCATTAAACATTTCATTATTAATGTAACAGAAAACTAAGATCAGATTAAGTTTCATGTGGGTCTTGGGCAGTTTTTGGGTGTGGGTTTACTCGCTGGGTTTTACAGTATATACCTGGGTGTTGGCTAATATCATATTAATCCTAATGTTTGTGTCTGTATGTCTAGCTCTGTATGACGAGCCATCAGGCAAGGACATGGCAAGCGTTATGTCTATGCTGCTGGGATTCATGGCTTTGTACATGTTCTATCAGGAGAACATTGTTTTCATCATCACGTTAGCATTACTCGTCTATCCACTGATAATGTTGATGCGTAAGATGTGCCATGGTCGTACCGGCGTTGCAGTCAGTTTTATCACGCTAGTCTATCTGCTAACCTGGTACGCTGTTTATACTTTGCTGCTCTTACCTGTTTTTTTTATTTTGCAATGTGTTAGAAAGCCTGCGGCTTTAACTTTTGTCCCTACACTGGCAGGGGCAAGTTGGTTGCAGATTTAGATGTTCTGTGGCTGGCTAGTAGCTGTAGAGCTGGTGGCAAATAGCAGTCTACTATTGTTTAGAGATGGGCAGTTCAGGGGAAAATGTAAACTCAAAAGATCTAATTCAATTCAGTTTGAAGTAACTTATTCGATTTTATGTTGATTCAAGTCGTTCATAAATTCTGAGTTTCATTTTGGATAACTCTTGTTTGCAGCCTGAAAACTGAAAAGTTCAATTAAACAGAATGTTCGTTCATTCTACAGCGAGCTTTGCAGTGAATTACGATGTAAGCTGTAGCTGCCGCTCTTCACAGTATAAGCCGTCGCACTGATCGCAGTGCTACGGACAATCATTTCTCATATGACATCACACAGCAACACTAGTAAACAACCTTGCCTTAACCCCATCCAGACAAAGAAGAAGAAGAAGAAGAAGATTCCGCATAGACAGCTAGGTCCATTGCGAGGGAGCTCATCCCCTTGATGGCACTTTGAGCCGACGAGGGTGAAGCCCAATTAAGCTAGCATACAGCCCAAGTCGGCCGGGTTAACCGACTGGATCGATATACTTGCAGTCCTGGCCACAGGGCCTACTGTTGCGCAGAACTCGCCGTTTCTTCCCTAGCGATGGCCTTGACCACCGCCAGTACTCATTTTACCATCCTACGGAGGGTAGAAGGCTGA